>ENA-OYYQ01000804-OYYQ01000804.1-human-gut-metagenome-genome-assembly--contig:-NODE-804-length-12340-cov-16.065120_pt1 | contig 12340 bp, 8 predicted proteins | sample MGYA00243252_ERZ653455 | MGnify/ENA primary metagenome ERZ653455 (study PRJEB26926, sample SAMN06164940) | human gut metagenome | biome: ENVO:00009003; feature: ENVO:2100002; material: ENVO:00002003...
CGTGTCCTAACAATTCGCTGAGGGTCTTTACATCGCACCCCGCCTGCAGACAGGTGGTAGCAAAAGTATGACGTAGCGCGTGTGGACGTACTTGCCGGACAGCTGCCTGCTTCAGATATGCCTTGATGCTTTTCCGGTAGCAGCGGGATTCGGTAGGCTTAGACTCGTTGCCGGACAGAAACCATGTAGAATTACTGGCGTTTCTGCGCAGCTTTTTCAGGATAACAAGCAGCTGTTTCGGGATTGGAATTTCTCGACGTGAGGTGCGGGTCTTGGGCGTTTGAATGACTACCTTTGTATGACCGTTTCCACAGGAAATTCGACAGACCGTCCGATTGATTTTCAGTATTCCAAGTTTCAGGTCAAAATCACCCCATTGCAGGCCGCAAATCTCACCAATACGCAGACCTAATTCAAGTCCCAATAGTAGTCCAATCTTGCGTGCTGTTGGATTCTCCTGCGCATATTGATAAAGCCGTTGCTGTTCTGACGGGGAGAGAGGTGCAGAAATTTTGTCGATAGCTTTTGGCAGTGCTACTTCCAGTTCCATCGGACGAATCAGGCGTAAATGCGCGGCATATTTGCAGATGCGGCGCAGCATCGAGAGGCATTCCCGGGCAGAGGAGTTCCCCAGTGGCTTGTGTGCGGCATCCGTAGGCGTGATGATCTGCTGCATGGCCTGTTCCAGAAAGCTTTCTTCAAGGGAGGCAACGGGCACTCTGCTCAAAACCGGAAGAAGATACTTGTGCAGGGTGTACGAATAATGTGCATAGGTGGATTCTTTTATACTGTTCTGCAGGGAGTGCAGCCATACTTCAGCCAGTGTTTCAAAGGTCAGGTCGGTTCTTTTCAGGTTGTAGAAGCCCGCCTCTGCTTTCTTCTGAATGAGCACCCGTTTGACCTCTGCATAGACTGTGCCGTAGACATAGCCCCACTGGATTTTGCCCTCCGGCGTGCGCGCCTTGATGTACCGGCCTTCCCACCGACCATCCTTGCGTTTGTGAATGTTTTCTCCCCGTCGTGCCATTTTGTTTCCTCCTGCGGCTTGGACACCCACCTGACCACTTATTTTGTCCACCATCGTTTACAGCTGGGTTTTTCATGCAAAAATGGGCAATGTGCAACAAACTTTCAGCTTCTGCGAGGTTTTTTCTAAGGTCAGGTGGGATACATTTGTACGGATTTCTATTGATTCCCAGATATAACCATGATAAAATAATAGGGAGAATCAAACAATGATGTCGAAAGATTGGTATCCTCCATTTTCCATGTGGAGGATACTTTTTTGTTAAATATATTCTTTGCATCATGAGGTACTTTTGCGTACACAATACTGCACGAACTTCAGCACCTCATATTGAGTTGAACTTTATCCATGACTGTAAAAGATGCCGTTGCCAAACGCTTTGAACAGCTCTACGACCAACGGGGGATATGTCCCAACAAGTTGGCGACCCGTCCCGGTGCATATTCCAAAATTGATTTATTGTTTATATATTTTTATTCTACAAACTGCACCTCTTGCGAATATAAAAAACGAGTGTTATACTGAAGCCATCAAAAAACATTGGAGGTGTCTACTATGCCCCGTCCCAAAGGAAGCAAGAACAAGACCAAGACCGTAAAAGCAACCGTTGACTTTGCTGCACAGATTGCTGAAAAGCAGTCTGCAAAGGAAGCCGCTACTGCTGAAATCGAATCCATCACTGCGAACATCGATGCGCTGAAAGCTGACCTGAAAACCAAGAAGGCAGAGCTAAAATCTATCGATAAGGAAATCGCCAGAATCGAAGCTAAAAAGATCAAGGCTGAAACCGAAGCAGCGGAATCCGCAAAGAAAGCCGAAGCAGAGGATGTTCTGAAAAAGCTGCTGGCAAGCGGCGTGAGCGCAGACGATATCCTCGCAAAGTTGAAGTAATCTGAAAATTTCTCACGCAGTAGTTGACGGGAACATCTACGTCGCAAGCAGTGTCTTCGTATATACAAAGACCATTTTTGCGTTGCAAAACGCTTGTTGGGGAATGCCCCAATCCCCTTTGATCTGCATTTTCACAATGCAGGCTGCGCATCCCGATGGGACGCTTTTTACCCGGTGATGCGCTCCGGGTCGTTGAGCACTTGCATGAGGTGAGAAGCAGCTTCTGCAAGAGAATCGTACTTCATCTGTTCAGGAACAGGCGCATCCAGAAGCGAAACGCCCCACACCTGCATACAGTCCGCAAGTTCTTTCTGTGCCTGTAATGCTGCCGCCTTACGCATATCCGGGGTGGTTTCTGTGTCCAGAACGTAGGCTGCGGAGTATTTTCCGTTGCGGTCTTCCGTCAACTGCACCATGGAGTAGTGCTCATCCCAAAAGTGACAGAAGCAAACCCTGCCACCGATGTTCTCCATTTCGATACACAGTTCTTCTTCGCTGCTCCATTGCGGAGTCTCGGACAAAATGCGATTCAGTTCCAAAAGCGCCTGCTGTTCTTCATCCGATAACTTCTTGTGCAGGCATTCGCGTTTTAGATTATTCTGCCAATACGGACTCAGCTTTCCATTCCGGGCATCTTCCGTTGCTTCTTCGATATTGGGTAGAATTGTCATGTCGTTCACCTCAAATAAACACATATAGTGTTATATAAACGCTTATAGTGTTGATTATAAACTATTTGAGGGCAAAAAGAAAGAGCACCAGCGTGTTTGCTGGTGCTCCGATGGCACAGAAATTATTTTGTGATATAGGGAATATTGTCGGTGTATGCGTTCAGGATGTCAATGGCAGCTTTCTTCTGCCCCGGTGTGAGCTGACTCAACTTTCTGTTCAGTTCGTCATCAACCACATGGGATGCGGACGGAACAGAATCCCGAATAAGCACATCTGCGGATACGTCTAACACCTCAACGATTCGGATAAATGTTTCCAGTTTAGGTATTTTAACTCCGCGCTCCAAGTCTCCAACATAATTTGCCGACAAATCGATTCGTTCGGCAAACTGTTCAATTGTCCAGCCTTTTTCTTTGCGCTGCTCTCGTATTCGTTGCCCCAAAAGTGTATTCATAGCGACCTCACATTCTGTTTGTGTTTATTGCACACCAATAGCATACCTGTCGCATTTTTTGTTATACACAATCAGATGGTGTTTATTCAACGCTATCCAAGTGCTTTTGAGGCAGAAAATTTTTGTGCGTATCTTTGGTCAAAAAGGCAATGGTCTTTTGAGACAGCACATGGTACAATAGCAAGCGTTGTGTCGTTTGCACATGACCAAAGATAAAAGATAGGAGCTGCTGAACGTGGATACGATCTATCTGCTGCCCGGTGAGGAACGCTGCGTTGATTTTCGAGACGCCAATGGAATCCCGAAGGTACACTACACATACTGCTCTTTCCGTGGCAGGCTTTTCAACTGCACCTGCTGCACAAAAGACGAAGCCCAGCGGCTATGTGAAGATTGGCTTATAAAACAGGACCGCTGCTATATAAACTAAAAAAGCCGCCGAGGACATCTCCCCAAAATGGGAAGAGTCCTCGGCGGTATTCGTTTATCGGGTCTGCGCTTTTTCGATGGTGTCCTTTTCTTCCGCAAAAAATCGTTCTACGTTTTTCTGAGCCCGAACCAGTTCTTGCATCTCGTTCCGTGCCTTGCGGTAGTCCGGGTAAGCGGCTTTCTTCTTGGTCAGCAGTTCTGAGAACTCCGCATCCAACTCCTTGACCTTCGGCAGCTTTTGAAGCCCTGCTTCGTCAAAGGCAGCTTTCGCCGCCTTGTGCAGAGTAATTTCCTCCCGGTGAGTTTCCAAAAACTTTTTACTGTACCCCGACTTGTGGTAGGCATCATAGGCTGGGCGGGTCTTGGCATAGTTGATGATGTGGGTTTTCAGAACGGCGATTTCTGTCAACCTCGCTTCTGCCGCCTTGATGGAATCGCCCATAGTATGATAGCGTTCCGTTGCCGTCGCTGCACGTTCCCGCAGTTCCTCTGCGCTACCGATTTTCTGCTCCTGCAAAAACAGCAGCGTCTTGGACATCTCTTTCAGGTTGAACTTGGTCGCCCACTTTTTGTAACCGACACTTTTACCCTCTGCCATTTTCCCCTGAATGTCCACCAGCAACTGGAAGGGCTGCTCTTTGGCCTGCTTTTTCTGATAAGGGCGGTGCTCTGCTTTGCCCTCCAGCACCGCCTTGATCTCGTCCTCGCCATAGCCGGTGCCCAGAGTTCGGAACCGAATAAAGCGTTTCTGTCCCTTGCCCTTCACCGCCGTGTACTTGCCACGCTTCACCTCATAGCCCTGCTGCTCCAGCTTTTGCAGAAACGTTTCGTAATCTCCCGGCTTTTCTGCAAGGATTGTATCGATGATTCCACACAGGCGGTCACGGTTGCTCTCCTTGGGCGGATAAAGAACACGCTTCTGCCGCTCCCGGTAGGGTTTCTTCTCAATGACGGACAACTGGTGCTCTAAGCAAATCAGGTCACTCAACCGCTGCACTGCCAACGCTGAAAAGAAAAAATCCCGGAACTTTTTGGTGCCATCCAGTGCCGTAGAGTTGAAGATCACATGGTTGTGGATGTGCTGCCGGTCCGTGTGCGTTGCCACCACAAAGGCGTGCTTGCCCTTGGTAAAACGCATGGCCAGTTCGTAGCCTACTTTGTTAGCCTCCTCTGCAGTGATTTCTCCCGGACGAAAGGACTGCCGTATCTGATAAGCAATGACATCGCTTTTTTGCCTGCGTCCGTTTACGAAATCGTACTGCCGCTTGGTAAGCATAAATTCTTCATCTGCTGTCAGGGCGCTACAAGCATAGCTGCTGACATACTGCCCCTGCTCGGTCTTATCCGGGTTTTCAATATAGTCCGTGCGATTTTTCAGGCAGGCCGCAACGGTCATGCCCTTGTTTTTGTGCAGCGCAATCAGCCGTGTTGCTGCCAGCATCATCACCCCCTATTGCAAAGAAAAAATGCCGTCCGGAGGCGGCATTGAGATCATTTGGATATTTTTTCGTAATCGGCAGCACCCGCCAGATACATTGCCTTGTATCTGGCGCATTCCAACTCATTGCAGATTTCATCTAAGGCGAGATATTGATTCCACGCTTCTTTGCTGATAACGCTCTGCAAGGCTTCCTCAGCTGCTCTTTTGGCTTTTTTCAGTCGCAGATACTCTTCATCCTCACCCAGCATCTCAGAAAAAATCGTGCTGTTGTGTTCAAAATAACAATCCTCTATCCTCTGTTTGCTCATAGCATCCCTCACAGTTCTGCAAGCCACTCACTGAACCGCCCGATGCCCTCGGTGATGGCAGTTGCGCCGAAAAAGAGGACAAAGCAGAGGAATTCGGCTACCAGCAAGATAAGGAACTGATTCCAAGTCTGACGGTAAGCAGTGTAGATGCCGCAGCCGAAGATGTAGAGCATCAGCGGAGCAACTACATAGCTGGACAGGGTTAGCAGCCACCTTGCCATCAGAGCTAGAAACGCCACAAAGAGAGAAATCGGGAAAAGAACAATTTTCTTCAGCATAGACATCATATCAAGCACTTCCTTTCTGTTCGCCTTTATTATAAAGGTATCGACTACTACGTTGCAAGGATGTCAAGCATTATATGTACCCCCGCAGTTCTCCAACTGCGGGAATTTTTATAGCTCTGCCAGCTTGGAAAGAATTTGCTTGCCAATGTCAATCAGTTCATCCAGACGCTGCCGCAGATCTTCCATGTCGGCGGCGTAGACCTTGCCGCACTCGTTGGCACGCTTGGCGTACTGATTCAGATTGTTGCTGCAATTCTGGAGCAGATAAGCCATTCGGCGTAGCTGCGGCAGATCGAGATTCAGGCAGTATCCATCCAATGCCATTTTGCGAATATAGGCACTCAGGCTGCGGATGCCCATGCTGAACATCTTTTCATAGATGCGGTTCTTTTCTGTTTTGCTCAAGCGCAGGATGATGGTTTCATCCCGCTTTTCTTTCATCGTGCATCACCATCCTTATCATAATAGCTACGGAACGGTTTGACAGGCTCCGACTGATTGGTCTTTTCCCCCAGTGCAGCCAGCACAGACGGACGAGTTGCAGGTGTTTCGGTTTCCTCGGTTTCTTCGGGAGCATCCTGCGAGGAACTGCGGTCACGGTCGATGTTCAGCAAGGCGTTCAATTCAGCAAGGCGGGCAGACTTTTCGGCCAGTTCTTCCTCCTGTGCAAAGGGCTTTGCCACTTCGACCTCTGCGGCCTGCTTCTGCTGTTCAAGGTTTTGCAGAGCATTTTCGGCATCTGCAATACGGTCAGCGAAATTGTCGATGGCATTGTCCAGACGAGTGATATTGCCGCGCGCATCATCGCCCAGCGACACCGGGTAACTCAACTCTGCCCGGAGTACGGCCTGATGCTCATTTTTGAAGCTGTCGAATCGAATGTTCAGTTCAAAGCCACGGTAGGTGCCCAGCAGCATCATATCAGCATTGGGCATCTCCTGCCGAGCCAGCAGCAGCCGTTCGCCTGCAGCCTTTTTGTCATCGTACACCATGCCCTTGATGGTCATGCCGCAGAAGTTTTCTTTGTCCTGCGGGTGTGTTACTGCAATCTGTGAGTCCTGTTGTAAAGCAGCAATGCGGGTTTTCTGTTTCTGGATCTCCTCCGGGAAAGTTTTGAGTAGCTTATCCTCCAGACGATATTTCTGATTCTGGAAGTCTCCGCGCAGCACCTTCAATTTTGCTACCTGCACGTCCAAGTCCATCTTTTCCCGGATGCGAGGGTCGCCTGCACACAGAGCCTTGATTTCTGCGTAAGATAAAGCCTGTTCGTCAATATCATCGCAAGATCGCATAGGCGATTTGCTCGTCATGATCTGCGAGATAAACTTCTGTTTATTCTCAAGGGTCTGATAGAGGTAGGCGTCAAATGTCGATTCCGTGACGTAGTTATAGACGTAGACTTGTTTGTTTTGGTTGCCTTGGCGGATGATTCTGCCGTTGCGCTGGGTCATATCAGACGGACGCCAGCCTACATCCAGATGATGCACCGCTACGAGCAGCGTCTGGACGTTGGTCCCTGCTCCCATTTTGGCAGTGCTGCCCAGCAGCACACGCACCTGTCCGCTGCGTACCTTGGAGAAAAGTTCTGCTTTCTTGTTCTCCGTATCTGCGTTGTGGATGAACTCGATCTCCTGTTCGGGCACACCGGCGTTGAGCAGCTTGGTGCGAATATCATCATAGACGTTGAACGAACCGTCCCCCTTGGGAGTAGACATATCGCAGAAAATCAACTGGGTCAGCTTCTGCTCCTTGGTGTCGTTCCAGATGCGCAGGACGTTGTTGACGCAGGCATTTAACTTGCTGTTGGGGTCATCGGGCAGAGCGGAATTCATCAACCGCTGGTCAAGACCAATTTTGCGGCCATCCGACGTGATTTTCAACATATTATCCACAGAGGGGTCAACAGAACCGCTGTGGACTTCGGCTGCACGTTCGCTCAACGCCTGCACCATGTCCTGTTGGATTTCCGAAGGTTTGACCACAACCGTCTCAAATTTTGCATCAGGCACCGGGAGATGAAGCTGATCGCTGGTCTTGATATCCGCCGCTTCTTTGAACATCGCCATCAGTTCAGGCAAGTTGAAAAACTTCGCAAAACGAGTGCGTGCACGGTAGCCGGTGCCTTCGGGCGCAAGTTCAATGGCCGTGGTCGTCTCACCGAAGGTGGATGCCCACGCATCAAAATGGGTCAGCCCTTTCTGCTGCAAGGTGTTGTACTGAAGATAGCGCATCAGGGTATACATCTCGGTCATGCTGTTGCTGATAGGAGTGCCTGTCGCAAAAATAACACCGCGCCCTCCGGTGATCTCATCGAGGTAGCGGCATTTTCCAAACATATCGGAGGATTTTTGCGCTTCAGATGTGCTCAGTCCGGCCACATTCCGCATCTTCGTATATAAGAACAAGTTCTTATAGTTTTGGCTCTCATCCACAAACAACCTGTCTACGCCCAATTGTTCAAACGTAACCACATCATCTTTACGGTCTGTGGCTTGCAGCTTTTCCAGTTTCTGCTTCAGAGACTTGCGCAGCTTTTCCAGCTGCTTTACCGTGAAATGCTCACCAACCTGTGCTTTCGCTTCTTCGATGGCCTCCTCGATTTCATCCATCTGTTCCTGAATCAAACGCTCCTGTCGTTCTGCGGACAAGGGTATTTTTTCAAACTGGCTGTGTCCGATGATAACTGCGTCGTAGTCGCCGGTCGCAATTCTCGCACAGAACTTTTTGCGATTAGCGGGTTCAAAATCTTTTTTGCTGGTAACCAGCAGCTTTGCATTGGGGTACAGGCGTAAAAACTCGCTGGCCCATTGTTCCGTCAAGTGGTTGGGCACAACAAAAAGACTTTTCTGGCACAAGCCCAGACGTTTCAGTTCCATAGCGGAAGCCGCCATCTCAAAACTCTTGCCAGCACCGACTTCGTGCGCCAAAAGGGTGTTGTACCCATACAGCACATGGGCAACCGCATTGCGCTGATGCTCTCGCAAATTGATCTCCGGGTTCATGCCCACAAAATGAATGTGGGAACCATCGTATTCACGGGGGCGGGTGCTGTTAAAAAGCTCGTTGTACTTCTTCACCAATAAGGCACGCCGCTGCGGATCTTTCCAGACCCAGCCAGCAAAAGCATCCTTGATGGCCTGCTGTTTCTGCTGGGCGAGGGTGGTTTCGTTTTGATTCAGCACACGCTTTTCTTTCCTATCCTCCTCGATGGTATCATAAACGCGGCTGTCACGCAAATTCAAGGTATCCTCCAAAATCTTGTAAGCGTTGGCTCGGCGGGTACCGTAGGTTTCAGTGGCCATAATGTCACCAAAGCCAGTAGCAGATTTATTGCTGATCCGCCATTCGGAAGTGTAAGGGGAGTAGCGAACGGTGATGGCATTGTTATAGCGGATACGATAGGGCGGCTGAAAAGTTTCCATCATAAACTGCTGCACGATGGAGGGGGCAAGCCAAGTGGCACCCAAACGCACATCAATTTCAGATGCCTCCAGATCTTTGGGCTGTGCCTTGGTCAGTGCGTCCACATTAACCTTGAACTCCGGGTGACTTTCCGCAGCAAGCTGTGCCATCCGCAGCTTATCGCGTACATTACCCGAAAGGTATTCGTCCGCTGTTTGCCAGCCGGCTTCCGGGTCGTCAGCATCCGCAGCAGGGTCTTTGAAAATCACGCCGGACAATTCGGTGGTGATGCGCCCGTACTCGCCGGGTGTGCCCAGCAGTTCTGCCATATAAGGCAGATCAACCTTGCCATGCTCCCCGATGGACACTGCCAGTGCTTCACTGGGGGTATCCACGCTGGTGACAACACGCTCTGGCCGAATCGTCCGCTTGGTGAACATATCTGCCTTGGACTTGAGATTTTTATTCTCGTCCAGATTCTCCAGTGAGCAGAGCAGATAGTAGGAACTGTCATCATCGAACAGGCGGGCATTTTTCTTGTCGTTGATCAGCCCGTATTTTGCAGTAAAGGCATCGTAGGCGGCGTTCAATTTTGCTTGCGATGCCTTAATGTCCTCGTCCGGGAAGTCGTTCAGCTGCTGGTCAATCAGTTCGTTGACGATCTGCCGCAACTCCACCATACCAGCTACACGGCCTTTGGCGTTGTCGGACAGTTCGATCTGCGTCATGATAGAGTTCTCTCGGTAGTAGATCTCGCCGTCAACAACCGTATAGCTAAAATTCTTCACAGTCGGGTCTGCGGGCAGCGTTTTGCGCTGTGCTTCCGCATCTGCGACGTCCGGGGCAGCAATCTCCACCGCAGTGTAATTGCCCTCGATGTGCTGTACCGCTTCTGCAAGCTGGTCGGCAAGGCTGGTGCCCTCGATGGGCGCAACGGTCAGGTCGTGACCATATTGGGTGCTTTCCATCGTGAGCCGCCCCAGCACCATCTCCGGGTGGTCTACGAAATACTGGTTGATGGCAAAACCATCTTCGGTCTTGCCCAGCTGCACCCAATCCGGCTCATGGTCGATGGGGCGGTCACGCTTTTGCAGGAAGATGATGTCCGAAACGACATCGGTGCCTGCGTTCGCCTTGAACGCATTATTCGGCAGACGGATAGCACCCAGCAAATCGGCACGTTCTGCCATGTACTTGCGGGCGGTGCTGTCCTTGCTGTCCATGGTGTAGCGAGATGTGACAAAGGCAACGATACCGCCCGGACGCACTTGGTCGATGGCCTTGGCGAAAAAGTAGTTGTGGATAGAAAAACCCAGCTTGTTGTACGCCTTGTCGTTGACTTTATACTGACCAAAAGGTACGTTGCCCACGGCTAGATCATAAAAATCACGCCTGTCGGTGGTCTCAAAACCGGCTACGGTAATGTCAGCCTGCGGGTACAGTTTTTTCGCAACGCGCCCGGTGATGCTGTCCAGTTCCACACCATACAGGCGGCTGTCTGCCATGCTGTCCGGCAGCATTCCGAAGAAGTTGCCCACGCCCATACTAGGTTCCAGAATGTTACCGCTGTGGAAACCCATGCGCTCCACCGCATCGTAGATGCTGCGGATCACGGTGGGGCTGGTGTAGTGGGCGTTCAGAGTAGAAGCGCGAGCGGCGGCGTATTCATCCTCAGAGAGCAGTTCTTTCAGCTGGGTGTACTCGGCAGACCAATTTTTCTTGTTGGGGTCAAAAGCGTCTGCCAGACCACCCCAGCCCACATATTGCGAAAGCACCTGTTGCTCCTCGGCGGTGGCCCCCCGGTGCTCCTCCTCCAGCTTGAACAGTGTACGGATGGCTTCGATGTTCCGGGCGAATTTCTGTTTGGGGCCTCCGACACCCAAATCATCATCCGTGATGTGGAAGTTCCCGGCAGGCTCCAGCGCAGGTTCGATATTCAGGGCTTCATCCAAGGCAGCGGCATCCGGGAAGTTCTGCACCTTTCTGTCCATCACGGCAGAGATGGGCAGCGCATCCAGTTCCCCGTCAGAGAGTTTCGGCTCGTCCTGTTCCTGCTCGTACAACTCCCGGACAAGCGCCAGCGGTTCCTCCCGGAAAACTGGCATCCGCATTTCTGCCAGTGCCACATCCTGCAGGGTCACGCTACCCCTATCATAGTTTACCGTATCCACTCGGAAGGCTCGTCCCTCCATGTGGATGGTAGTGCCCAGCGGCAGATAATCTTCCCGGCGCAGATACTTGGTCTGGTGGTGGGTGCCGTCCTCGTTCAGTCCGGCAAGGTAGATGTTCTCGCCGCACTGCCACAGTTGTTTGGCACGGTATGCCCACTGGTCGCGGGGAAAACCGGTGACCGGGACTGTGCCCAATTCCGTTTCCTTTTCCAGCAGCTTTCCACCTACAAGTTCGCAGACCTTCCGGGCATCCTCGCCGTAAAACTCAAACTGACCGCCCTGTTCAAAACCCACCAGCGCATCCGGGTGCTGCTCCTTCAGGGCGTTATACTCGGTGGCGGCATTCAACGGTAGCAGTGCCGGGTGCTCCTCCGCCTTGTTGTGGTAATGCTCCAGTTCCTCGTCCGTAACGCTGACCAGTTCGGAGAAATCCAGAGCCTCCAACTCGGTTTCGGTCAGATCTTCCAGACTTTCGTACTGCCGTTCGTCGATCAGCACCTCGCCCAGATACCGCTCCACACGGTATCCCACCAGATCTACGTTGACCTGAATAGGAATATCTTCGTCGGTGGCATGGGTGTAGGCAACGCCGATCTTGGACAGATTGGAGAAGTCTGGCTCGGAATCGTATTCTTCCTGACAAAACTCCCGAATCAGGTTTTTGGCATGGGTCAGGTCGGCATCCGGTTTTGCGCTGACGGGTGAAGGGGGCGTGTAATGCTCCTTCTCCTTGTCCGTCAGGTAGCGGTCGGACTGGATCATCAGGTCGATATACTGTTCCACCTGCGTCCATTTCAGGGTGAATTTCTTGTGTTCGGGGTAATGGTCAAATTCCAGTCCCTTCCAGTCGTGGTTCACCAAACCCCTGCTGCCGTCCAGAAAATCATGGGAGTGTCCACCGATGCCGTATTCCTTTGCCAGTGCCTTGGCACGGAGGCTGCGGTCAGGCTGGGTCTGGTACAGTGCCATAATGCGCTGCTTGCCGCCCATAAATCCCGAACCGTGCTTACGCAATTCGTTTTCGATTTCAGCCTGCGACAAAACAAAAGCGGAGGGCGTTTTTTCGCTCTCCGCTTGGTCGATTTTCTCGATTTGCTGGGCTTCCGTAGGGATGGCGGCATCGAAGAAACTTAGCTGTAGATCAGCTCCGTCAGCACCAGTTCCTCGGTCTGCGCTTTCAGGCTGTTCATGTGCTGCACCCATGCCATCTGATTCTGCTCCTTGTCCGGGGCCGGGTTCTGTTTCAGAAGCTGCGCCA
>ENA-OYYQ01000806-OYYQ01000806.1-human-gut-metagenome-genome-assembly--contig:-NODE-806-length-12316-cov-7.607781_pt1 | contig 12316 bp, 18 predicted proteins | sample MGYA00243252_ERZ653455 | MGnify/ENA primary metagenome ERZ653455 (study PRJEB26926, sample SAMN06164940) | human gut metagenome | biome: ENVO:00009003; feature: ENVO:2100002; material: ENVO:00002003...
ATGTCTTAGGGTCTCGTGGGCTCGGAGATGTGTATAAGAGACAGATATTATATATCCAAAAGAGTATAGAATAATAGAAATTATGAAGGAAGACGTAGAGGGGTATATTAAAAGATCTATACCTTATTATGATATGATAGAAGATCTACCAGAAATGAGTGGCATAAAAGTAGAGGAAGAAGAGGAATATGTGAATTACCTTGTAAATAACTGGTTAGAAAATCAAGTGGAAGAATTTTACAAAATAGGTTATTATGATCTTGGAGATTTTGATTTAGTAATTGAGGATGAATAAAATAAAAAAATATTCCCTACATTTAGTAGGGATTTTGTTATATAAAAAAATAAAATGGCTAAACATAAAAAAGATTACAATAGTATATTGAGATCTAAAAGGGAAGAAGAAAAACAAAGATCTTATTTAAAAAGAAATGTAAAAATAACAATAGAAGATGTAAAGAAATTAGAAGAGCTAATACAAAAAGAAAAAGAAAATGGTGTGGAAAAAAGTATATTTAAATCAAAAGGAAATTTTATGTATATGATAAATAAACTTTTGTATAATCCACATTTAATACCAAGAGAAAGACTATGTTTTAATTATGAATTTACAAATGAATCATGTAGAGGAAGATTAAGAGATGGTCGTGTAATAAGTGTTAAAATGAAAGTAGTAAATAATAAGAAAGTTTACTATATTAAAATAAATGGTAAATTGAGAGATAAAGCTGTAGGTCAAACTAAAGCTTGCGAAAAGATAAGAGATATAATAGGTTTACCGGAAGGATGGGATGATGAGCAAGGAAGTGCAAGAATCTTTACTTAAAGAAATTGAAGATATGCAACCTATAAAGTCTACTGATTCCAAAGAAGTAATAAAAGAAAAATTAAAGAGCCAATCTGAAGTATTAAATAAATTATATACAATGGATGCTTTTCAAAATCAAATGGCAAGATTAGGGTTTGGACAACCTAATTTAAATGAAGGAGCTGATTATCCTTTAACAAGGATGAGTCAAAATTATAATTTATTTACTTCATTGTATAGAAGTTCTTGGATTGTTAGAAAAATAGTTGATGTCTTCCCATCTGACATGGTAAAGAACTGGATAAAATTTAATTCTTCTTTGGATCCTGAAAAAATAAGCAAAATTAATTCAGTAATAAGAAAGACAAAAACAAAAGAAAAAATAAAAGAAGGATTAAGATGGGCAAGACTTTATGGTGGTGCAGCTGGTTTAATATTAATTGATGGTGATGAAGATTTAAGTGAACCTTTAGATTATGACACTATAATGCTGGACGATTATAAAGGTTTGCTAATATTTGATAGATGGAATGGGATTTATCCTGACATAGAGTTAGAGGATGATATATCTGATGAAGAATATGGTTATCCTAAATATTATTCAATATCATTATCCGAAGCAAATAGTAATTTGATGTTATCATACAATAAACAAGACTTAGTAAAAGTACATCATTCAAGAATAGTTAGGTTTAATGGTAGGGATTTACCTTTATGGGAAAGACAAGCTGAAATGTTTTGGGGTGAATCTGAAATTGAGATAGTTTTTGAAGAATTAAAGAAAAGAGACAATACATCAGCAAATATAGCTTCTTTAATATTTCTTGCAAATATAAGAGTATTAAAGATGAATGATTTAGGACAATTATTAGGAGCAAGTACACAAAAGGCTCAAGAAAATTTATATAAAGTATTGCAAGCACAGAATCAATTAATGTCTAACATGGGTATATATGTTATGGACAAGGATGATGATTTTGGATCAGAACAATATAGCTTTGGTGGATTAAATGATATATATGAATCATTCATGTTAGATATTGCAGGTGCTTGTGAAATGCCAGTAACAAAGTTATTTGGTAGAGAGCCTGCTGGATTTAATTCTACAGGTGAGAGTGATTTAACACAATATTATGATACATTAGAAGAAAAGCAAGAAACTTATTTGCAACCAATAATTGATAAATTATTACCAATTATATTTATGTCTACATTAGGTGCAATACCTGAAGACTTGGATTGGGAATTCAATCCATGTATGAATGTAAATAGTAAAGATCTTGCTGATTTAGCACAGTCAATGGCATCTCCTATATTTGAAGCATTTAATGCAGGGCTAATAACTAAAGAGATTGCATTAAAAGAATTAAAACAACAAAATGAAAAAACCGGAATGTGGTCAAATATAACTGATGAAGATATAAAAAATGCAAAAAATGAGGATAACTCAGGAGAGTATACTAATGAAGAACAAGAATCTTTAATGAGTGAGTTAAATCCTGAACAAAATGATATGGAAGAAATATATAATGAAAATATAAATACACAAAAAGTTAGTGATTCAGGTTGGAGAGAAAGAGTGAAAGCTATACTTAGAAAAAAGGTGTATTAAAATGTATAATAATATTTATGGTATTAAAGATTGTATCAATGAAATAAATAAGGATTTATTGAGTGTAAGTAATGATATGTGTAATTTAAAGAATATGTTTAATAAAAGAATAATGACATTTGATTCTAATTTTGTAGAGAGGCAAAAGAATGCTAAAGTTTCAAATAACTTCTCAAAATTTAAAGTTGGTAGAAAAACCAAGTAGAGATATAGTTGATAATCAAATAAACTTTTTGTCAGCAAATTTTGTATTTAGTGAAGAATGGACAGATATTAAAAAGTTAGTTCAATTTACTCAAGAAAGAGAAAAAGGCAATTGGTTAGTAAATATAGACTTGGGAACATCTAATGATGTAACTATCAAAATGCCAAGTGATATAAGAGCAGGAATATTAAATATAGCTTGTTATGGTGAGATTACAGAGGAAGATGAAGATGGTGTGAAAGATTTCATAAAGAAAGTAGGAACAACAAAATATAGCATTCCAATTGTTGAATCTGGTATCAATGATGAAGATTTAGAAGCTGATATTGTTGGTGACAAGAATTATGTACATGAACAGTTACAAGCATTTAATGAATGGAATGTAAACCATAAGTTAAAAAAATATCCAAGTGTGTCAATTATAGATAGTGCAGGTACAAATGTAATAGGAGAGGTTACATATTTGGATGAAAATAGTTTGAGAATAAATTTCTCAAGTATAATGAGTGGTAAGGCATTTTTAAATTAAGAATTGGGGGGGCTAAAATGATATACTTAGTGAATTTAAATTTATCAGGGAATGAATTGCAAAATGCTGTAATACAACCTGTTGGTGTGTTACCTGAAAGTGCAAAAGAAGGCCAAATTGTTTATAATTCTTCTGAAAAGAATTTGTATATTTACAATGGAACAGGGTGGAAAGTTGTTGGAAAAGAATATACTTTACCTGTTGCATCCGCAAGCACTTTAGGTGGTATTAAGGTAGGTGCAGGACTTGCAATAAATGATGGTGTTCTTAGTGCAACAGGTGGTGGAGTTGCTGATGCTGTAGATTGGTCAAATGTGCAAAACAAACCAGAAGGTCTTGTTATAGATGAATCATATGTGCATACGGACAATAATTATACTAATGTAGAAAAGACAAAATTAAGTGGTATTCAAAATGGTGCAGAAGTAAATGTGCAAGCTGATTGGAATGAGAAAACAAACACATCAGATGCATTTATTAAAAACAAGCCAACAATTCCTTCAACAGCTGCAGAAGTAGGAGCTATACCTGCAAGTGAAAAAGGGTCAAATAATGGAGTTGCTACATTAGATGGTTCAGGTAAAGTTCCTACTGCACAATTACCTTCTTATGTAGATGATGTTGTTGAGTATGATAATAAAGCAGCATTTCCACAAGCAGGTGAAGATGGTAAAATATATATAGCTAAGGACACCAACTTAACATATAGATGGTCAGGATCAGAATATATAGAAATTTCACCAAGCTTAGCATTAGGTGAAACAAGCTCAACTGCATATCCTGGTGACAAAGGTAAAATTGCTTATGATCATAGCCAAGTAAAAACAGGAAATCCTCATAATACAAAGTTTAGCAATTTGCCTGATAAACCAAAGCTTGTTAAAATACAGGATGATACATTACCTACAACAACAAATACAAAAACAGTTGCAATTACAGGGGGAAAAATATTTTCCACAATGGTATATGATTCTGTAACTTTTGAAGAAGTAATTGTTGATAAAAAATATGATGCAACAAGAGCAAATGTTACAATCACTACAGCGGCAAATCCTACAAATGCATTGACTATTGTTGTCTCATATATAGAAATATAATATTAATATATGTCAGAGGCTTCAGATTTAATTACAATAAATTATTTATATCTTATTACGTTTTTCCATTAATAAAAATAAAAGTTCATTATGGATTAATTTGAAGCCTTATTTTTTATATGGTGATTGGAAATGAAAAATTTAAGCAAAATAGATGAACAAAAAGATGTTGTTGATAAGGAATATGTAGATAACTCAGTTAGTAATGTAGATCCACAAAATAAGTATTTACCACTTTCAGGTGGCACAATTACCGGTGATTTAAAATTGACTTTACAATCTGATGGTGATATAAGACAGGTGGTTATTGGTGACTTATTGCTAAGTAGCTCTAATGAAGCAAATGTAGTGTCCTCAGATCATTCTATAATGATGGTGAATAATTCAAACGATACAAATAGAGCATTAGCAGTAGGTTTAGCAAATGATCCACAAAATCCTATAGGAATAATTTTTAGTAATAATTCAATTTTTAATGAACTTTTGGGTTGTGAAAATGGAATAAATGCTACTTATGATTTAAATATGTTAAACCATAGAGTAAAAAAGGTAGCAAACCCTGTTGAAAATAAAGACTCTGCGAATAAAGAGTATGTTGATAATAGTGTTGCAAAAAAAGCTCCAGCTTATACTTATAGCACAACAGACTTGACTCCTGGAACAAGCCAATTAGAAACAGGAAAGCTTTATTTTGTGTATGAATAGGGTGAAAATAAATGGCTAAAAATGCATATGTTGGTGTAGACAATAAGGCAAAGAAAATCAAAAATATTTATGTTGGTGTAGAAACTCAGGTTCCCGTTTATGGAAAGAAACAAATTACTTTCAGTAGTGAAAACATAAATGAGTTTTTTACGGTACAGAATAATTCATCGTATCCGTTTGATATAAACCGTAGCTTGACCAATCAGGTTAGGTTTGTACCGGGAAACTTTGGTGTAAATAATTCTACGTCACAGATCATACTTACAGCAAATCAGGAAATTGTACTCAAAAAGATTTATGCCCAATATTATACAGAGCAGAATTATGACAAACTTACCATATCAATTAATAGTAGCAATATAGTTAATCAGGCTTCAGGCCAAGACACGTTTGAAACAACTGAGATTAGGACGTTAAGTGCAGGCGATAAGATAACTATGAGTTACGTAAAAGACAGTTCTAATCACCACTCCAGCGAAGCTATGACTAATATCGTTATTACATGCGAACCTATTACAGTTGAAGCTATTACAGGTTATGAAACAAAACCGGTCGCCAGAAGGATAAAAAAGGCTTATGTTGGTGTGAACGGAAAAGCAAGATTATGTTATTTAGGGTATGAAGGATATAGCAAGCTAAAAAAGATAGCTCAATATAAATTTGACGAATATCCTAATGATATAACATATGTTCCAGGTGAAGATGGTTGTTATGTTGGTACAAATAATGGTGGTGTATATAAGTTTAATAATAAAGCACAAATGGTGTGGTATAAAAGTGTAGATAATGAAGTTGATTATATATATTCAATTAGACCATTTGACAAAAATGGTGGTGAAATTATGATTGGTGGAGTAAAAAAAGCTACAGCACTCAATCATGACGGAAGTACTTATGGTTATGTATATGAATTTAGTAGCAGTGCTAATGGAGTTTTTATATCCAATCAAAGAGGGGAAGCAGTTGAGACAAATTTTGCTTTATATAATCAAAAAGAATCAGGCAAATATTCATATACATATAGATGGGATGATTATTTTAGCACAAGACCAATTAGCGGTAATAGTTTTTTAAATATAAAAGAGATCAAATGTTTTGGTTCTTATTATGTTGATCGTGCCCTTAGTCCTGATAATGGTGTTAGGCATCTTGTAAGTTATGTTGATTTTAATGGGGATCGTGCATTTGATGTATTTTATGCAGGTGGTTCAATTGGCAATGAGCTTGATCCGTCAACACAAACAACTAAACCAATTACAGCAATAGGTTCATTTGGAAAGAGTGGAATTAAGTTGTTGTTAGGTTATAGTGATGGGACATTGGAATGCTATGATACATCTACTATACTTTATTCTCTTGTTTGGAGTGATAGAATATCCGATCAGGGAGCAGTAGCATCAATATCTGTAGGGGAAAGAATTACAATAGTATCCTATACTTATGGAAAAATTAGGATATACGATACTAATACTATGAATGAGATTGAAAATGATGGAGACTATGTGAAACGAATTACAGCAGTTTCTCAAGGTGATACTAATGATCACATTGTTTATGTAATAAATGGAACCAGAGGAAGTGGGGAAACAAGCAATTCATTATGTGTATTTGAGTATCAAGATTAGTGAAAATTGGTGAGAGGGATGTAAAATGAAAATTCTTAGTAAAATAGAAAATGCTAATGATATTCCGAGCAAAGAATTTGTTGATCAAAAGATAGTTGGTCTTACTGAACAAGAATATGAACAACTTGAAGAAAAAAAAAAAGGAGTACTCTATTGTATATATGAAGAGGAATAATAAATGTTGTATTTAAATTTTAATAAAATAAAAGATTTAACATTAAATTCAAAAATAATTAAAAAAGCTTATTTAAATAATAAATTGGTATATAAGAAAATATATTATTTTAGTTTTGATAAAGATGGAGCAGGTTGGGATCAAGGTGTTTGGTTTGTTTAGCATATAAATAGAATGTATGCAACAAGATATCTGGTAACACTTGAGATAAATAAAAGATATTTTGAAATTAAAAACCTTAATAAAAATAATAAAATGATTAGAAAGTAAATCTAAGTCTTGTATGAGGTATGTAAATATGAGTAAAATTGATGACTTATTATATAAAAGATGTGGAGATCCTAAAAACACATATTATTCTGAGCAAGTAATAACTCAAAATGAATATTGTGGTGTTAAAAGATGGAATGATGCAGGATATTTAGGTGAAGGTGTTGTTGTATGGACAACAGAAAATCATAAAGGCAATTCATCAGAACATGGATGCAAAACTCATGATAGAATATTTGATGCTGCTCCAGGTGCAACTATTATAAATGCAAGTATATCTGCAATTTATAGTAATGAAGAAATTGAAAAGTTTGAAATAATTTACCAGCCATCTCATGATTCTAACGAAAGAATAAAGTATGAGCCTGAAGAATTTATAAAAAAATTTAAAATAAAGATTATTACAAGATCTATTGGTGGAGGAATGTTTAGTGATCCAAAATCAAGTAAAATGGGAAGATTTTGGAAAGAAATGCAAGATAAGTATAATTTAATATTTTTTAATTCTTTTGGCAATAAAGGAAATGAGAATAAAGATGAAACCGGTGATTTAGCTATTTATGTTCAAGCTTGTCACCTGGATAATAAAGGAAAACCTGTAAGAGATTATTATTCATCAACAGGAATTTCGGATCATAATTTTATTGATTTTAGAGGATGGGATTCTGGTACTTCTTTCTCTGCTCCTTATTTAGCAGGAAAAACAGCTTTATTGATTGAGAGATATGGTGATTTAACACAAGAAGATGTCATTCAATATTGGAAAGATCATGTAGAAGACCTGGATGACGAAGGGTATGATAAATACACCGGTTTTGGATTACCAATTTTAGGTGATGTAAATGAAGAATATGTTTTTTCAAGTAAAGAAGAAAATAAAGGTGAAGATGAAATGAAAAAGTTTAAAGATGTACCAGAAAATGCATGGTATAAAGAAGCTGTAGATTATGTTGTTGAAAAAGGATATATGCAAGGTGTTAGTGAAGATGAATTTAAACCTGATTCACCTTTAACAAGGGCACAATTAGCACAAGTTTTGTATAATTTAGAAAAATAAGGAGAAGAAATGCCTGGTATAAATGAATTTTTAATTTTTGATGAGAACAACCAAAATACATTAAGTAATGAATCATATTCGATTGATACACAAAGGCTTAATGGAGTAGGGGGGGCATAGCAAGATCTAATTTATATAACAAAGCTATGAGGCAAGCTACAATGTTAAGTTTTACTTTAGGGCAAATCATATCTGAAAATGATGGAAATGCTACAGAGAATGCACAAGAATTAAAAGAAAGCATTAAAAATAAAGTATTAAATTCACAATATATAGGTGTGTCTAATGAAGTAAATAGTAAATTAAGTGTTAATAATGTAGATAAAGCATTAATTAAACTAAGTCAAAATAATGAAGAGGTAGCGGGCAATAGTTTACATATTATAACTATACAAGAGTGGAAGAGTTGGAGCATTACCATAGATGAGCTAAAAGCTTATTGGGAACAGGATGCTTATGATTTATCTAAAATCCCAACTGATAGAGGAAAAATATTTAATTTGATTTTTGACACAGAGGTAAGGTGTGATTTTAGTTGTTATCAAGATGGAGCTTTTGAATTTCAAGGCGGTGATTCAAATTCTGATGTAAATGAAAGATTGTACTATGAGTATAAATATATGAAAGATGGTACAAATGGTGAAATAAATTTTAGTACAACAACAATATGGCATAACGTTGGGACAGAATTTGTGTTTGATGGAACAAACGCTGACCAAAGAAATTTAAATGTTGATTATATTAAGGATAAAGATATAAAAAAGAAAATAATATTTAGAGGTAGCAATACAAATTGTCAGTCTATTCCGACAAAGATTAGAACAAGAGTAAGAGCTGTAGTTGTTGAGTGAATAAAGGGAGGTGATAATTTTGTCAGGCATTAATGAGTTTCTTGTTTTTAATGAAAATAAAAATAATATTTTGGATAATGAAACTTATTCGACAGATAAGCAAAGAATTGATGGGTTGCAAGCAGGCATAGCAAGGTCAAACTTGCAGAACAAATTCCAAAGAAATGTGTCAGTGATGACAGCAACTTTTGGTAAAATAATTGCAGATAGAGGTATGAATGCAATAGAAGAAGTTGACGAATTAGAGGAAGCATTAAAATCTACCTTTGGAAATGCAGGTGGATGGAATGTAACTTTAATTAATTTTAATGTTAGTGATTGGATTGTAGATGATACTTTGAAGAAGTATGTTTGTACAAAAACAATAAATGGTATAACTTCTGATGAAGAAGAGCAACTTATAATTACGATTCCAAAAATAGAAACAATGGATTTGTTTATGAAATTTGGAATAACAAGTTATAATCAAGCAACAAATACATTAAAATTTAAATGTAAAAGAAAACCTAATAAATTAGTAAAATGCTATGTAGTTTATTGTTATTTAAAATGAGGTGAAATAATATGTTATTTAATCCATTAGGTATGTATTCCTCAGGTGGTACAATTGAGGGGGGGCTCTGGAGGAGCTAAAGAACTTTAAAGAAATATATACCGAATTAAGTGTTGATAGTACATCAGAACCTTCTAATATTAAAAATGTAAATTTAAAAACAATATTAGATGTGCAAGGTTCAGGAATCGTGCTTGCTTGCTTTACTAATATAGTGTCAGCTTCAAATGTTAACAATGAATTTGTAATAATTAAGGTTACAATTGATGGAGAAATTGTACTTTGGGCTTGTAATAGCTTTTACAATGGATTTGTTTATAGTCAAGGTATAAATGTGGAATTTGGTAATCAAAATAATTATTTAGATATATATGGAACATCTAATTCAATTAGTACAACTAATGCTAAAGTTAATTGGAAGACTATTAATGATTGGGATGTAACTTGTACAAAAAGTCTTGAGCCTGTTTATACTGTGTTAGATTTGCCTATAATTTTTAATGATTCATTGAAAGTACAAACATATTCATTTTGCTTAGATACTTCTAAACCAAGAAAATATGAAGTATATGTAAGATATAAATTAGATGAGTAGGAGGATGCAAAATGAATATAATAAATCAATATGAAAAAGAAGGTTATATTTTTATTGAATATGATAACGGCACTGTTACAAAAGAAATAAAGCAAGTAAGATCTGAAAAGCAAACTGATAATGTTTTGTCTGACGCTGAAATAGCAATACTTGATACTTCTTTAAATGTAGAGTATTTAGTTTGCTTGTCAGATTTAAATATATAACTATTTAATATTTAAGGAGGTATTTATTATGACGTATGAAAGATGTAAGAAATTAATTCAAACTGGTAATTATGAACAAGAAGATATGCTAAAGAAACTTGATGTATTTCTTTTAGCTGACAGGATTACAACTGAGCAATATAATGAGCTTGCAGGTATGATGCAAAAGGAAGAATAAATTCTCTTATACGGGAGGGAAATATGGCTGGGATAAATGAGTTTATGATATTTGATGAAAATAATCAAAATTCAATGACAAATGAAACTTATAGCGCAGATGAACAAAGATTAAATGGTGTAGCTTCAGGTATAGCAAGAAGCTCTCTTTATAATAAAGCATTAAGACAAGCAACAAAAATGTCAAAAGAACTTGGATTATTTTTGTCACAAAAAGGTAATGATGTAACAGAAGATAGTGATATTGCAGGAATGCTTCAGGAGGCAATATCAAAAGACGGACTTGGTCTTAGTGAGTATTTGTATATGACAGATGCAGGAATAAGATCAAAAGATGACTGGAATTATGTGAGTGAGTGCAACCCAGGATATGCTTTTTTTGATTCATCTAATTATTTTATTTTTAATGGCTTAGATAATTCAGAAATTTCAAAAAAAGCTACCACGGTTATTTCAAATAAATCAAATATTATTTGTGCTAAGATTTTTAGTAAGCTTACAGAAAAATATATGATTATTTCAAGTAGTGATGGTGGTAAGACTTGGGTTAAAAGAATTGAAAGTGATGATCCTATGATGCTTTTGTATGATGAAAGAAGAGATTATTTTTATGCAATAACATCAGAATCAACACATAGAAAATCAACAAATGGAACAAATTGGAAAACTGCTGCATCTTCACCAAGTTATTCAAAAGCTCCATCAAGAGCAAAATACATAAAATATTGTTATGCAGCAAATAATGTTGTTATATACACATGTGCAATTGCTTCCAACGGAATAAATGAAACATACATTTCTTTGGACGGCGGAAATAGTTTTGAAAGTGGTACAATAGGAAGTGATTTTATTGGTAGTTTTAGATTAAGAGATGGCTATTTTTATAGCAATACAAATAATAAATGGTATAAATATCACAGTTTGTCAAATGATAATAATTTAATTAGTGGTGAAACTACAACTATATATGTTTCAGGTGCAGGTCAAAATCCAAAAAATGCATCTTGGACAAGTATAAATATTGACACAGAAGTGAAACAGCCTATTGCATTCTTTTTTGATATAAAAAAGCATAATTCTTCAGAAAATGTTGTTGGTTGCATTGGCCTCAATGGGTATGTGTACATAATTAGCTCCAATAATAGCTTTCAAAGAAAAACATTTTCTTATGTAAATACTCATGGTGAAGGCATTGCTGGTACGAAAATGATTCTTTATAGAAATAGTGATATGATAACATTTGAAGTTCCTTATGTAATAAGAGATGGAAATAATGAGTATATTTCATTTGGAAATAATTTATATTATTTTTCTTCGAATACAATATATCAAGTAGGTAATAGTGGGTCAGGTGAAGAGTTTGACCAAATACCATATGAGTCAATAAATCCATATTATGCAGTAGCATTTTATTTTAATTATAAAGTATTATTAGAAAATAAAATGAGATGTATGTTTTATGGTTCAATTTTTGAAAAAGGCACGTATCAAAAGTATGCAATGAGAACTACAAGTAATGATAAAAAGTTATCACTTGGTAAAATGTTTATATTTGAGGAATTTTATGTATCATTAAGTAGTTATGATGCAGCAATTGCTTGTAATGGAGCACCAATAATTGGTTTGGTGTCAACAATATATGACGCATATGGAAAACCTGAATTGTATACTAAAGGTATTTTGAGGAAAATTGAAACAAGTGCCAGTGTACAACCGAATAATTATTATATGTTTTCAGAGAATAAAATAATGAGAATTGTAAGTTCTGATACTTATAAAGAAGAAAATGCAACCTTTTCTTTAATAGAAATTATGTCATAAGTAAATAAGAAAATAGGATGTGAAAAATAT
>ENA-OYYQ01000814-OYYQ01000814.1-human-gut-metagenome-genome-assembly--contig:-NODE-814-length-12215-cov-7.737911_pt1 | contig 12215 bp, 8 predicted proteins | sample MGYA00243252_ERZ653455 | MGnify/ENA primary metagenome ERZ653455 (study PRJEB26926, sample SAMN06164940) | human gut metagenome | biome: ENVO:00009003; feature: ENVO:2100002; material: ENVO:00002003...
GAATCGCAGGAAGAATGAATCTCAAGGAAATGTCAGCATGTATGTAGTTTTGAAGGTACAGTAAAAACCAGCTATCATCTAGCTGGTTTTTTTGTGTGCAAAAATCTATAGAAAGGAATGTCTGAAACTTCTGACCATTTACATAGAAAATTATAGAAAGTGGGATTAAAAATATATTGTCTTGCAGGAAAATGGGTTTTAAAATTATAAGCAAAATTTATAGAATCTATTAATCCTCTAAAATAATACATCTTAATCCAGCCCATCAGAGTGTGAAATCATGCTGAACTGTCTTAAATGCATTATTTACTATTTACGAGGACTGCTATAATAGAAACATATATGGGAGGGTTTTTCATGAAGATTTATGTAAATGTAAATGCTGGTCATGATGGTAATGGTACAGAACAGATGCCGTTTCGTCATATTAATGATGCAGCAAAAATTGCACAGCCGGGGGATGAAGTTTGGGTAGCTCCTGGAGTTTATCGGGAGTATGTAGATCCTGTTCATGCGGGTAGAGAGGATGCCAGAATTACTTACAGGAGTGTAGAGCCTCTTGGGGCAGTTATTACCGGAGCAGAACGAATTCAGTCATGGGTTCCTTATAAGGAAAACGTATGGGTATGCCGTGTTGCGAACAGTCTTTTTGGCAACTATAATCCATATACAACTATGGTATATGGAGACTGGTATTTTGCTAAAGCTGACAAACATACAGGATGTGTATATCTTAATAACCGAGCACTTTATGAGGCTGGAAGTGTAGAGGAATGTATTAAAGCCGAGGTTTATGAGTGTAGTTGGGTTCCGGAGGAATCTACTTATAAATGGTACACAGAACAGGATCAGGAAAAAGATGAGACAGTAATTTATGCGAATTTTCATGGAGCAGATCCAAATGAGGAAAATGTAGAAATTAATGTACGTCGTGAATGCTTTATGCCATCAAAAACAGGTGTTGGATATATCACAGTCAGTGGTTTCGTAGTTACAAAAGCAGCAACTACCTGGGCACCGCCTGCAGCTTATCAGGATGGCATGATCGGGCCTCACTGGAGTAAAGGATGGATCATTGAGGACTGCGAAATTTCTAACAGCAAATGTGCAGGAATTTCTCTTGGAAAATATTATGATCCGGAAAATGATCATTATTTTACTAATAAATATGTTAAGAGTCCAACTCAAATGGAAAGAGACGCGGTATGCCGTGGACAGTATCATGGCTGGCTTAAGGAAAAAGTAGGAAGTCATATTATCCGCCGAAACAATATCCACCACTGTGAGCAGGGTGGTATTATCGGGCGTATGGGTGGTGTATTCAGTATTATTGAGGATAATCATATTCACCATATCAACAATATGATGGAATTGGGCGGAGCAGAAATTGCCGGAATTAAAATGCATGCTGCAATTGATGTTATTATGAGAAGAAATCATATTCATCATTGTACTATGGGAATCTGGTGTGATTGGGAAGCTCAGGGTACACGACTTTCTCAGAACCTGCTCCATGACAATCAGCGTCCGGCATTTGCTAAACAGTTGAAAGGTGGTATGATGTGCCAGGATATTTTTGTTGAAGTAGGTCATGGTCCTACTCTTATTGATAACAATATCCTTTTATCAGATGCCAGCCTGCGTTTTGCTACTCAGGGTGTTGCTATGGTACATAATCTGATCTGCGGTGCTTTAACTTGTGTAGGCGAAGGAACCAGTTGGCGTTATACACCATATCATATGCCTCATCGTACAGAGGTTATGGGATTTATGACTATACTTCATGGAGATGATCGTTTCTATAATAATATTTTCGTCCAGAAATGGCCTTCAGAAGATTTTATTACAATGCATGATTCTGATGATGGATTTGATTCTGAAAACAGAAAAGTCGGAACCTGGATGTTTGATGAGTATCCAACGTATGATGAATGGATTTCACAGTTTGATTTTACAAAACCTGCAGATATGAAGAAACTGGAATCAGTTCATTTTGATCATTTACCGGTATGGAGTGAAGGAAATGTTTATCTTAATGGTGCAAAGGCATGGAAACATGAGAAAAATGGGTTCGTTTCTTCTGAGAATGTGAAGGTAGAATTAACAGAGAAAGACGGAAAATATTTCCTGGATACAAATATATATGAGATTCTTGAAGATTTCTCCGAACGTATGATCAATACAGAAGTTTTGGGAAAAGCTTTTGAGCCGGAAGAATTCTTCGAAAATCCGGATGGAACACCGATAACATTTGATACCGATTACTTTGGAGGACACAGAGGTGCCAAGGTAATTCCCGGACCTTTTGCAGAGAAGGAAGACGTTGGGAAAAACGTTAATATATGTACTGCATTTTAAACGAATTAAGTAAGTTATCGGATACAATTGTGAATCTACGCCTGAGTGAGCAGTAATATAATTCCAATAACCTTTATTTTCTCTGTCTTATCTTTCTGGTAGATATGGAAAATGTATGCTAAAATAGAAATAGCAAATTTGTATGTAAAATAATAAGGAAAGGTAAGAGGGGGAAATGGAGAAAGAGGAAAAGCGTGCAGATCAGGAGAATGACACGGAAGAACAAAGTACGGAAGCGAAAAGCTTACTGAAAAAAAAGCTTCAATATTATAGTAGTGAGATTCAGCGTGATGTGGGAAATCTTGTAAAATGGCTGATGATCGCGGTACTTGTAGGATGTATTACAGGAGCGGCGAGTACACTGTTTTCTTTTGTGCTGAAGAGTGTGACAAATTGCAGGAAAGAAAATGAATGGATGTTCTATCTGCTTCCGGTGATGGGCTTAATTATTGTATACCTGTATGAGAAATTTGGTAAGGATGATGGAGGTACGAATCAGGTGCTTTCTACTGTGAGATCACAGGACGATGTGCCGATTTTATCTGCACCTCTGATTTTCATTTCTACAGCACTTACGCATCTGGCAGGTGGCTCTGCAGGACGTGAAGGTGCGGCAATACAGCTTGGTGGAAGTATTGCCAATCAGCTTGGACGTTGGATTCATCTGGATGAGGAAGACCGACATGTAATTGTTATGTGTGGTATGAGTGCAGCATTCTCTGCATTGTTTGGAACACCGATGGCTGCGGCTGTTTTTGCACTGGAGGTAGTCAGTGTAGGAGTGATGTATTATACAGCTTTGATGCCTTGTATGATTGCTTCCCTGGTTGCATCTGGATTTGCGGCAGGAATGGGAGTTACACCGGAGACTTTTCATGTAGTGGATATTCCGAAGCTGACTATTGAAACGGGTTTGAAAATGGGTGCTATCGCTGTTGGATGTGCAGTGATTAGTATTGTATTCTGTATGGTGCTAAATGGAGTTGCTGGAGCATATGGAAGGTGGTTTAAGAATCCATATGTGCGTGTAGTTGTGGGATCCTGTCTGGTGATTGGAATTACATTACTTCTGGGAACTTCAGATTATATGGGCGCAGGTGCAGAGCTGATTGAGAAGGCAGTGGAGGAAGGACAGGCAAGACCTCTGGACTTCTTCTGGAAATTAGCTCTGACAGCGTTGACGATGCGCGCAGGGTTCCGTGGCGGGGAGATCGTGCCATCGTTCTGTATTGGGGCGACGTTTGGTTGTGTGATGGGAAACTGGCTGGGACTTTCTCCGTCTATCTGTGCGGCGTGCGGAATGACAGCAGTATTCTGTGGAGTAACGAACTGTCCGATCACATCGATTCTGATCGCATTTGAGATGTTTGGATTTAAGGGTGTTTCTTTTTATCTGATCGCAGTTTCTATCAGTTATGCAGCGTCAGGATATTATGGGCTGTATAAGGATCAGACGATTGTGTATTCTAAGTATAAGGCGAAGTATGTGAATAAACATACAAGATTTTAACCGAATCAAGTAAGTTGCGAATCGGATAAGTTTATCCGATTGATCGGCTTGACAGAAAAAGCATGTAAACTTTTGGGAGGAATCCGGAAAAAGTTTGCATGCTTTTTACGTTGCAGGGAAAGAGAATAAATGTTAAAGTAAATGATACGGTATAGTGGGGCAGGGAAATAATAGAGATTATCCTGAAAAGTGTTTTATTACAAAATAGCAGTGACAGAAATTATATCGAATATGTAGAGAGAGGATGGAGTTTACTTGGAAAAAGATAATCAAAGTACGCAGGAGATAAATTCGCAGGCGCAGAATCCGCTTGGTATAGCACCGGTAGGTGGATTGATCGCGAAGTTTGCGATTCCTGCGATCATCAGTATGCTGGTCAGTGCGATGTACAATATCGTGGATCAGATTTTTATTGGACAGGGTGTGGGGATGCTGGGAAATGCAGCTACAAATGTGGCGTTTCCTGTTACAACGGTCGCAACTGCGCTGGCATTGCTTTTGGGAATTGGCGGTGCATCAAATTATAATCTGGAAATGGGGGCAGGACAGGAGAAGAAAGCCAGCGGGATTGCAGGTACTGCGTTGTCGTCACTGGCAATCAGTGGTCTGATACTTGCTGTGATTGTACTGATGTTCCTGAAACCACTTCTGACATTGTTCGGGGCAACTGCAGATGTTATGCCTTATGCTGTTGATTATACAGGTATTACTGCATTTGGACTTCCATTTTATATTTTGTCTGTCGGCGGGAATCATGTGGTCAGAGCAGACAGAAGTCCGACTTATTCTATGGTCTGTATTATGATAGGTGCGATCATCAATACTATTCTGGATCCGCTGTTTATTTTTGGATTCGGATGGGGAATTAAGGGTGCTGCATGGGCAACAGTGATCGGACAGGTTGCTTCCGGAGTTCTGGTAATTGTGTACTTCTGTAAGTTCCGCAAAATGTATCTGTCCGGTGGGATGCTGAAACCAAAGCTGTCATATCTTAAAGCAATTATTTCTCTGGGACTTGCATCCTGCATTAATCAGATTGCCATGGCGATCGTGCAGATCGTATTAAATAATATTCTGCGTTATTATGGAGCAAATTCCGTATATGGAAGTGATATTCCCATTGCCTGTGTAGGTGTTATCTCCAAAGTCAATATGGTGTTTATGGCAATCTGTATTGGTATTTCTCAGGGCAGTCAGCCAATCTGGGGATTTAACTACGGAGCAAAGAAATATGACAGAGTAAGACAGGCATACCGTTATTCTGTAACTGCCTGTACAGTAATTGCAACGATATTCTTTTTCTGTTTCCAGATATTTCCACACCAGATCGTGGGTATCTTCGGAACAGGAAGTGAGCTGTATTTTCAGTTTGCAGAACGTTATCTGAAAATATTTATGTTTATGACCTTTGCAAACGGTATCCAGCCGGTATCTTCCGGTTTCTTTACTTCTATCGGTATGGCGAAGCTGGGTATTGTAATGTCTCTGACACGACAGGTGATTTTTCTTCTGCCATTGATCATTATCTTCCCATTGTTTATGGGAATTGATGGAGTGATGTATGCAGGACCGATTGCAGATGCGGCGGCATTTGTGTTGGCAATTGTGTTTGCGAGACGAGAACTGGGAAAGATGCGCAGTGCGGAAATAGTATAAAAAAGTTCCCGCAGATGATATGGAAGAAATTTGTCCATATTGTCTGACGGGAACTTTTTTATAAAAGATTGTAAAACTGATCGAACAGCTCTGTCTGGAAGCTTCCGGGTCCGGAGCTGTTTTTCTCTGCTCTTTCTCCTGCTGTGCCAAATTCTTTGGCTGCTGAGACGGCAGCTGTAAATGGGTCTGTAACTGCCAGATAGGTGGCACAGATCATTCCAAGCATACATCCGGTTCCTGTGATCTGTGACATGGCAGGAGTACCGTTTGTGATAAATTCACACTTGTTGGCGGAGACGATCATATCTTCCTTGCCTGTGATAAGAAGTGTGGTATTCCACTGGGAAGCCTTTTCCTGGAACAGTTCTTTCAGATGGGAACGATTGGCATCTGTAAGCACATCCTGTACGCCTGCGTCAATTCCGATTGCATGTGCGGTCTGTCCGGACATGGCAAGAAGTTCAGACATATTTCCTTTAAGGAGTTCAGGCATGTGGATGTTCATAAGCTTCTGCGCAAATTCATAGCGCAGATTGCTGCAGGCGGTTCCTACCAGATCAAGCATAACGGGTATGTGGAGACTGGCAGCGATTTTCAGAGATTCAGGCATGGATTTCATACGTGCATCAGTGATATTTCCAAGATTCAGTGCCAGTGCATGAGAGTTTCTGGTGATCTCAGCTACTTCTGCCGGATGTTCTGCCATGATCGGGCGGCCTCCGGCCGCCAAAATAATATTCGCACAGTCATGAATAGAAATCGGATTAGTGATGCAATGAATCAGCGGCTGTGCTGCTCTGGTCAATTGTCTGGGATTTGTCTGATTTACGGTCATATACTTTTGCTCCAAGGCTTTGCTGAAATTTGGCAAGCATTCCTGCGTGACTTAAGGCCTTCAGGAAGAAGTAGGCAATGGTGCCGCCCATGCAGGTTGCTGCCAGAAACATTGGTGTATAGAAAAATGCGTTCAGTCCGCTTCTGCCCATAAGAAATGCCATTACAGGATAGGAAACCAGAGAGCCGATGATACCGGTTCCGAAGATTTCACCGATCACTGCGCAGATAATCTTTCCATGAGAAGCGCGGTAGAAAACGCCTGATAAAAATGCGCCGAATACGGCACCTGTCAGTGCAAGTGGCGGGATACCCATAAACATCATTCGGATGATTCCGATGAGAGTGGCACAAAGCAATGAATACCACGGTCCCAGAAGTACGGAACAGACGATGTTTATCAGGTGTGCAGTAGGGCACATACCCTCGATTCTCAGAATAGGTGAGATGACAACGCCGATGGCAACCATCATGGCGAGCATGACCATTCTGAGTGTTTTTGATCTGTCTGTGTTCATAATAATGAACCTCCTTGAAATTAAGATTTGGTCTGCCGAAGCAGACATTATCAGTTGTGCAGGAAGCAGATAAAATCCTGCAAAAAAATCTGCCGGAATAACACACTGGCAGATTTTAATATACAAATACAGTCCCTACGCTGGCATTATCCATATCAGGTGCGGTCGAAGATCTATCTTCCTCTCAGCCTGTCCCACAGGCTCCCGTTGTTATTATCCATTATGCAGATTTTCTTTTGTTAGAGCGTATTTGAAAAATGCTTTACGCAAGATGTGCGTTACAATTTTCAAACACGCTTTAGAGTAACACAAGCTTTTGGAAAAGTCAATGGGATGTAAAAGCAGGGTAAATTTTCTACAGTAAATTTGTTACTGTTCACACGCCACTGTCCCGCGAGGTGTTTTGGCATGAATATGCCAAAATCCCGAGACATACAAGCCAAAATTCCATTGCCGCAGGCAATCTGGAATGAATTTTGGCTACGTTACTGTGAACGGAGTGAACAGTAACGTTTGCGCTTGTGAAAGGTATTATGTAACACGTTTTGACCTCGAAATCATAGTATGATAAGATGAATGTAAAAAGTTACCAGGTAATCTGAGAGTAACGAAAAACATTTAAAGAAAAGAGGAAAAAAATTATGAAGAAACCAGTATTAGTAGTTATGGCAGCAGGTATGGGAAGCCGTTACGGCGGTCTGAAACAGATCGATCCGGTGGATAAAGAGGGACACATCATCATGGATTTCTCCATTTATGATGCAGTACAGGCCGGATTCCAAAAAGTAGTATTTATTATCAAAAAAGAAAATGAAGCAGACTTCAGAAGCGCCATCGGTGATCGCCTCAGCAATCAGCTGGAAGTATCATATGTTTTCCAGGATCTTCACAATATTCCGGAAGGCTATGAAGTACCGGAAGGACGTGTGAAACCATGGGGAACCGGACATGCCGTATTAAGCTGTATCAATGAAATCGACGGACCATTCGTTGTAATCAATGCAGATGACTATTATGGAAGCCATGCATTTAAGATGGCATATGATTTCCTGACAGAGAACGAAGATACCGCAGATACTTACAGATATATGATGGTCGGCTATAAACTGGAAAATACTTTGACAGAGAATGGCCATGTGGCAAGAGGTGTGTGCGTGACAGACGAAGAAGGACATCTTCTTAAGATCAACGAGCGTACCCATATCGAAAAGCATGACGGCGGCACAGCTTATACAGAAGACGATGGAAAAACATGGACCATGCTTCCGGAAGGCAGTACAGTATCCATGAATATGTGGGGATTTTCCGCAAGTATCCTGAAAGAGCTGAAAGACAGATTCCCTAAATTCCTGGATGAGAATCTGAAAGTAAACCCGCTGAAATGCGAATATTTCCTGCCATTTGTAGTAGATGAACTTCTCGGTGAGAAGAGAGCAACTGTAAAAGTTCTGAAATCTATGGATAAATGGTATGGTGTAACCTATAAAGAAGATAAACCTGTGGTAGTAGCTGCCATTCAGAATTTAAAAGATGGAGGGCTGTATCCACAGAAATTATGGGAGGAATAATTGAGTGGAAATTAACCGGGAAATAAAGAATATCACCAGTGCATTTGTTCTGGAAGATAATCTGACAGAATGTATTCCTTATGGAAGCGGACATATCAATGACACTTACCGCCTGACTTATGATACAGGCAAACATTATATTCTTCAGAAAATGAACAGGAGTATTTTTACCAAACCTGTGGAACTGATGGAGAATGTCAGCGGTGTTACTGCCTGGCTGAAGAAAAAGATCCAGGAAAACGGTGGAGATGTGGAGAGAGAGACTCTGAATCTTGTGATGACAAAGGATGGACTTCCTTATTATGTAGATGAGGACGGAGAATACTGGAGAGTATATTTATTCATTGAAAATGCAACATGCTATGATATGGTAAAAGATGAGGAAGATTTTTACCAGAGTGCAGTTGCTTTCGGGCATTTCCAGAGGTTGCTTGCAGACTATCCGGCAGAAACGCTTCATGAGACCATCGTAAATTTTCATAATACGGTGGACAGGCTGGATAAGTTTAAAACTGCTGTGGAAAAAGATATATGTCACAGAGCAGCAGATGTGGAAAAAGAGATTCAGTTTGTTCTGGACCGCACAGAACTGGCACATGTTCTGTGCGATATGCAGGATCAGGGAAAGCTGCCGTTGCGTGTTACACATAATGATACCAAGCTGAATAACATTATGATTGATAATGCAACGGGAAAAGCCATCTGTGTGATTGACCTTGATACCGTAATGCCGGGACTTTCCGTAAATGATTTCGGCGATTCTATCCGTTTTGGCGCAAGTACCGGAGCAGAGGATGAGAAAGATCTGACGAAGGTGTCCTGTGATCTTCATCTGTATGAAGTTTATGTCAAAGGCTTCATTGAAGGCTGTGGCGGTGCGCTGACTGAGACAGAACTGGATATGCTTCCCATGGGAGCAATCCTTATGACCTTTGAATGTGGAATGCGTTTCCTCACAGACTATCTGGAGGGAGATCATTATTTCAAGATTCACAGGGAGGGACATAATCTGGATCGCTGCAGAACACAGTTTAAACTGGTGAAAGACATGGAAGAAAAACTTTCCCGGATGAAAGAGATTGTAAATAAGTATAAACAGGTATAAAAAAACGTACATGTCCATAAAGACTTGTATTTATGAACTGATTCGGATAGAATTATCCTGCGGGGATATGAGAGAAATCATATTTTCGCAGGATTTTCTACAATACATGATGTGCCAGGCAACGGTATTTTACAGTTCTGAATATAGGGTGCTGTAAAATACAGAGGTAAATTTTGCAGATGTGAAACAGGATATCCGCAGAATTTTATAGATTACACTCAGAATTATCAAGGATATTTCTGATGCTGTGAACTAATATAGGTATTGTTGAAAGAGAAAAAAACAGAAATTGCAAAAAACAGGTATTGTAGCAGGAAGACAGGTTAGGAGGAATTATTATGGCAATTTTAGTTACAGGTGGAGCAGGCTATATTGGAAGCCATACAGTTGTAGAATTGCAGAACGCAGGATATGATGTTGTAGTTCTGGATAACTTAAGCAATGCAAGTGAGAAATCTCTGGAAAGAGTTTCCAAGATCACAGGCAAACCAGTGAAATTCTACAAAGCAGACATCCTGGACCGCGATGCTTTAAATGAAATTTTTGATAAAGAAGATATTGATTCCTGTATTCATTTCGCAGGTCTGAAAGCAGTAGGGGAATCTGTTGCCAAACCTTGGGAATATTACGAAAATAACATTGCAGGAACCTTAACACTGGTAGATGTTATGAGAAAACATAATGTAAAGAACATTATCTTCTCTTCATCTGCAACTGTATACGGAGATCCGGCAATCATCCCGATCACAGAAGAGTGCCCGAAAGGACAGTGCACAAACCCATACGGATGGACAAAATCCATGCTTGAGCAGATCCTGACAGACATTCAGAAAGCAGATCCGGAATGGAACGTTGTTCTGCTGCGTTATTTCAACCCGATCGGGGCGCACCCGTCGGCGCTGATCGGCGAGCTGCCGCGCGGCGTGCCGCAGAACCTGGTGCCTTACATCACGCAGACTGCCGCAGGTATCCGCGAATGCCTGTCGGTGTTCGGGGACGACTACCCGACGCCCGACGGCTCGAACATCCGCGACTATATCGACGTGGTAGACCTGGCGAAGGCGCATGTGGCGGCGATCCGGCGCATGATCGAGGACAGGAACAAGGCCCGGTACGAGGTATTCAACATCGGCACGGGGCGCGGGGTTTCGGTGCTGGAGCTGGTGCACCGGTTCGAGCAGGTCAACCGCCTCAAACTCAACTATAAGATCGTCGGCCGCCGTGCGGGCGACATCGTGGCCATCTGGGCCGATCCGTCGTATGCCAACAACGAACTGGGCTGGCGGGCCGAGCGCTCGCTCGACGAGACGCTCGCGGCAGCCTGGAAATGGGAGAAGCATATCCGCGGCATCGAATAGCGCAATGCACTGCCCAAACCCGAAAGGGACGGATCCCCACCGGATTCCGTCCCTTTCCTGTAAATACGCTTATGGTGTTTGTATTTACTTTCTGCGCCGTATGTTGTCGGTGAGCGATTCGACCCTGCAAGGGCCGTCGTACGTTATCCGGGCGGCTGTCGAAGCGTTTATCCGCAGGGTGCCCGAGCACCACACGTCGGCCTTGGCATAGTTCGATACGGTCAGGTCGTAATCGGCGACCCGCAGCTCGGGGGCGCTGAACACAGCTCCGGATGATACCCTTACCGCGGCGCTGGCGACCTGTGCCGACCCTTTCAGGTTGATCTTGCCGTAACTGCCGACTTCCGCCTCGAGCGAATTCCCGCTGAACGTGCCGTTGAACGAGCCGCCGCTGCTGACGGTCAGTTTCGCCTGCCGGCTGTTCACCGTCACTGCGCCGGAGAACTTGGCGTAGCTGTCGACGCTCAGCGTCAGTGCATCCGAGATCAGCGTACTGCTGACACTGGCGCCGCTGCTGATCTTGAGCGTCAGGACGGAAGCTTTGATGTCGTTCGAGAACTTGGCGTAGCTCCCGACTGTGACTTGGCAGTTGTTGCGGCAGTCGACGGGCGCCTGTGCCGACCCGTAGCTCGAAACCCGCAGTTCGCAGTCGTTGCAGCGTACCGAGCCCGAGAATTTGCCATAGCTCGACACGTTGAGCTGGGCGGTGCCCGGGGTGTCGATGTCGGCGATGACCGATCCGTAGCTCGAAACGGAAACCGCGACCGAGGGCCCTTTCAGCGGCAGCTTGCAGGTCACCTTGCCGTAGGAGCCGGCCGATATCTGGCGCAGGGCGGCCGATGCGGGAACGACGACCGAAACCGAAATGTTCTCCGTATTGTTGGCGTTGACGCGGAATTTCAGCGTCCCGCCGTCGCGCTCGAGCACCAGGTAGTCGATCACATTGTCGTCGGCCGTCACGCTGATGGTTCGTGCCGTGGGGCTGACCGTGACGTCGAAGAACGCCGCGGCCGAAATGCCCGTGTAGTCGCCCGCCTTGCCCCAGTCCTGCGTCACCATGCGCCCGCTGCCTTTCAGCCGCGTGTTCTGGTTGCGGCGGCGGTCGACGGCGGCACGTTTGATGTTGGTGCCGATTTCGCCCTCCGTGTTGTAGAGGCGGCGGATCTGCTCGGCGGTGAGCACAGCGGCGAATTTGTCCACGTAGTCGCGTTTGACCTGCGCCGTGGCGGCGATGTTCGAGAGCTTGGTTTTGAGTCCCTGCCGTTGAGCCTGTCTCTTATACACATCTGACGCTGCCGACGATAAGGC
>ENA-OYYQ01000828-OYYQ01000828.1-human-gut-metagenome-genome-assembly--contig:-NODE-828-length-12098-cov-7.410446_pt1 | contig 12098 bp, 15 predicted proteins | sample MGYA00243252_ERZ653455 | MGnify/ENA primary metagenome ERZ653455 (study PRJEB26926, sample SAMN06164940) | human gut metagenome | biome: ENVO:00009003; feature: ENVO:2100002; material: ENVO:00002003...
TTTTTCGGAAGTGTATATACACTTCCTGTCCTTGCTATTTACCGGTGGCACAGCCGCCGGAAGAGAGTCTTTTGAAAAGAACCCTCTATAGATAAGGTATTCAGAGAAGAAAAATAGGACATCGCAGATCTGAGGTATGACGAAAGAAGGATTCTATGGTATAGTAAAATCTGAATGAGAAAAGAGGAAAAGAGGTCTTACCGATGTCACGGAAAAACCATGAAATGATAGATGGAAAATTACTGCAGACTGACAAGAAATATGCTCAGTTGAAATTAAAGCAGAAAGAGAAGATTGCAGAATGGATGTTCCAGGCAACCAGGGATTATTATATGAAAAAATACACTTTCCCAAACGACAAACATCTGGAAGAAGTGGTGGATATTGTGTATGAAAAAATTGAAGATGCAGAAATCTGGATTCCGTATGGAGAGGTATTCAAGCATTACAAATCCAAACGATCGGATATCAATAAACGTATCAGAAGATCTCTGAATGAAAAAGAAGAGAGTCGGATTGAGAAGGTTTGCTTTATGAATATGTGTATGATCCAAGATGACAAAGGAAATGTGCTGGCATTGGATAAAGTGAATGACAGCTATACAGGGACAACTTTTCCAGGTGGTCATGTGGAGCAGAACGAGATATTTCAAAAATCTATGATCCGGGAAGTTTGGGAAGAAACAGGTCTTACGATTGAAACACCGAAGCTCTGCGGTTTATATCATTGGCATAAGGGTGGAGTACATTATGTGATTACGCTGTACAGAGCTGATAGATTTATCGGAGAATTGACAAGTTCGGAGGAAGGGCAGGTGTATTGGATTCCGCTGGAAGAATTAAAAACCAAAGAATTGGCTACAGGTATGGAATACGTTTTACAGATCTTGGAGTCTGAGCAGGTGAATGAGTGTTATATGCATCTGGAAGCAGATGGATGAGCTACCACCGGAAGCAATCAGGGAAATGATCATTAACGCCCATTGTCACCGTAACCTGTTGGATGAATCCTGTATTCAGGTCGCAGTTTATGATGACAGACTGGAAGTGACTTCTCCAGGCGGATTATATAACGGATTGACTTATGAGGAAGTCATGAATGGTCATTCTAAGATCCGGAATAAAGGAATTGCCAATATATTCAGTCAGATGGGACTCGTAGAAGCATGGGGAAGCGGAATTAAAAGAATCCTTAATGCAGCAGAGGAGTATGGACTTCCGAAGCCGAAATTTCAGGAATTTGATAATATGTTTCGGGTAGAGTTGTTCCGTAGTTCATTTCCGATGACAAATGGAAAAGAAAACATCGGAGAAGCATCGGAGAAACATCGGAGAAGCATCGGAGAAGCATCGGAGGTAGTGTGGAGAACAGACCTCAACGATACACAGCAAAAGATTATAAAGTTACTTTCAGAAGATCATCAATTATCAGCAGTTAAGTTAGCTGAAAAAATTGGGGTTGCCAGTCGAAATATTGAGAACAATATTAAGAAGTTAAAAGAGTATGGTATTCTTATAAGACATGGATCTCCAAAGAATGGTTACTGGGAGATTGTAGATAAAGATCTACAGGAGTGAGAAGTAAATTAGTCCAAGATAGCTCAAGATTAGTACAAGAGAATATATGTAAATAACAAAAATAGATTGACATTTTGTAGTAATCAGTAGTAAACTGTACTTGTGGAAGGGAAGTGATATGTTTGGCTAGAAAAACACCAAAAGATGGCAAAGAAGAAAACATACGAGTACGGGTGACTCCAGAACAAAAACAGAGACTTGTTGAGTATGCAGAAAGACACTATCAGAGCATGAGTGGTGTTGTATGTCAGGCATTGGATCTCCTGTACGCAAGAGAAGAACAACAAAGTAATAAAGAGTAAAATGGAGTTATTTTGGAGTTTATTTCTTCATAAGCGGTGCGAAAAACACAAAATTAGAACACACGTTCGAAATATAAGCCTCTAATAACAGCCTTTGCGTGTCATGAAACGCAGTCCGCAAAGGAGTTTGAATAGTTGACGCTGGGCTACAAAGCCCGTAACCACGGGGCTTTGCGGCTTTGGGTGTTTGAAATTGCATTATCATTGCATTTTTATATTTCTTTGTGATACATTGCAGTATGCTGATTACTGGTATAATTAGCAATACTTTGAGAAGCTGACTGGTAGCTGAGAACCCCGGTCAGCTTCTTTGCAATCTCAATATTGGTGTTTGGATACAGATGACCATAAGTTCCTAGTGTCGTCTGTATTTTTTCATGTCCAAGACGCTCTTTAATCAGCAGTGGATTTTCGCCCATGCTGATAAGCAGGGAAGCATGCGAATGTCTCAGGGCATGAATTTTGATTCTGTGAACACCAGCTAAATTTGCCAATTTCTCCAATGCTCTTGGAAGTGTTGTTTTGCTGGTGGGTGTACTGTTATAACTCAGGACGAATCCACAATTTGGTAAAACCTTTGCCTGGACAGCCTTCCATTCTTGTAATTCCTTGATGGTATCAGCATCAATATAAATGGTACGGTTGCTTGCCTGCGTCTTAGGTTCAACGAATTTGTAGTCATTCATTGTTTTATAGTACAGTGTTTTACTAATAATCAGCATACCTGTTTCAAAATCAATATCATCCCACTGTAAGGCGGCAGCCTCTCCAATACGCATTCCAGTCATAAATAAAAGCCAGAACGAGATGAAGAGATAGTGCTCGTAGTAGTCACCTTTGTACAGCAGGGATATTACCTTCTGAAACTCCTCCAAAGTCCAGAAGTCGATCTTTACTTTTTTAGATTTGATATTGCCGATCATGCGGGCAGGATTCTTCTTTGCAAGTCCGAGGATAATCGCCCGGTCAAAAGCTAAACATAACATTCCCTGAACAATGCGTACATAGTTTGGACTGAATTGTTTTGCCAACTTGAGCTGCCAGGTCTGTACATTTATCGCTTCTATTTCGGACACTTTCTTCTTGTAGAAATAGGCAAAGTGTTTTTGAATGGTCGAGTAACGATTCTTGTAAGTACTTTCTTTCACCTGAGTTTTGTACCACGGAAGATAGATTTCTTCAATAAACTTTTTGAAGGTAATGTCTTCCTTCTTATCAGCTAATTCTTCCGTTGATGCAAGAATCAATTTGGAATACTCGGCACGGGCTTCTTTTTTTGTTGAGAATCCGCTGCGGTATTTTTGAATCTGTTTTCCGGTTACAGGATGATATCCGAGGTTGGCTCGAAAATAATAAGTGCCGTTTTCTGCTTTTTTAATTGGATCTTTTGCCATGATTTCACTCCTTACTAAAATGCAAAAAGCACGATCATTCTTGCTTATCGGGCAAAGTAATCCCTAATAATTCTTCAACGGCTTCTTTTGGAACCCTGTCTAATTTTCTGGATTGATAATAGGTATGCCCCTTTTCTACCATAAGTTCCTTTGCTTTTTTGATAATATCAGCAGCAAAGGAAGGACCGTAGCCTAATTCAATCAAATCCCTTTTTGTTACAGTTATCATGAATCTCCTTTCCACAGACAGGGAATCAACTTGATACCTGTCTATTATTATATCAAATTTTGAGTAAAAGTTGAGATCCGTAATCCGGTGAACTGCCTGAAGCTGCTGATGAAGGAACTTGGCATTAAACAGAAGATCCGGAATGAGGTGGTGGAGCTATTTGTATCCCAGAACGGGGAAGGTGCCTGTACGGCACATGATCTTTATTATGCCATGAATGAAGCCTCCTTTTTTGCAGCCTGTGAAGGAATGTCCGGACAGGGCATCCTGAAGCTGGAGGAGGATATTACGAAGGCGCTTATAAAAGACTGGAAAAAATATGACGTTTATGGAGCAGTCAAATGTTAGGAGGAATTGGAATGAATAACAAAGCAGAGTATACACCGGAAAAGGTTGTGGATATCAGTAACCTGTCAAGAGAAGACTGGTTGGAATACCGCAAAAAAGGAATCGGCGGCAGTGATGTAGCGGCAATCATGGGGATCTCTCCATTTGCCACTATCCGGGATCTGTTTTACAACAAAACAGGTGTGCAGCCGGTCATTCAGGAGGAAGAGGAAAGCAACTGGGTTGCCAAGGAAGTCGGACACCGGCTGGAAGATCTGGTGGCAGAAATCTTTTCCAAAAAGACCGGACTGGAAGTATTTCCGGTACGTGTCATGTTCCGGCATCCATTATATCCGTTCATGCTTGCAGATGTGGATTTTTTTGTTCGTATGCCGGATGGGACATTTGCGATTCTGGAATGTAAAACCTGCAATTATAATGCGAAAGATAAGTGGGCTGATGAGGGTATTCCAGCTCATTATGTGCTGCAGGTAAGGCATTATCTGTCTGTGATGAATATGCAGAAAGCCTTTATCGCATGCCTGTATGGAAATAACGAGAATGAGTTTGTGTATCGCACCATTGAGCGTGATCTGATTGAGGAAGAAGACATCATTGATCAGGAAACGTATTTCTGGCAGGAACATGTATTGAAAAATGTAGTACCGCCGCATAACGGGAATTCCGATCTGGTTCTGGCAAATATCCGTAATTATGGTGGTTTTGCAGACAAATCTATTCCGGAAATTGTGCTTTCCGGTCTGGAATCAAAAAATCTTGAGAAGTATCTTACCCTTTCGGAGGAAAAGTCACAGTTGGAAAAACGGAAAAAGGAAATCGAAGCAGAACAGCGGGCAATCAGTGTTCCTTTTGTGGAACAGCTGGGGCAGGGCTGCAAGGCAGTGCTGGAGGACGGTACGAACCGTTACCGTATTACCTATAATCCGACCAGACGTACTTCGGTTGGGAAAGACCAGATGGAGAAGCTGAAAAACCAGCATCCGGATATCTATGAGGAATATACAAAAACAACGGAGAGCCGTACTTTCCGAATTAAGAAGGAGGCGGCGTAATGAGAAAACCAAATGAACGGATGCGGATAAAAAGCTGGAGGGATATAAACAATGAGGTGCAGATTTAAACATAAGATTTTCCAGAATGAGGAGAATGGGTATACGATTGCCATATTCACCACACAGGATACGTCTGTCCCCCTGTCAGCCAGAGACAAATATCTGGCATCCCGGAATATCATCGGCTTCTCAGCGATTGGATTCGGTCTTCCGCTTACAGACGAGATTGAGCTTGAGATGGAAGGCAGATGGGAGAGCGGAGAGCATGGAACTCAGTATCAGGTGGAAAATTTCATGGAGGTTGTACCACGGACAAAGGAGGGTATCTTAGGATACCTTTCTTCCGGTGCAATCAAAGGTATCGGTCCCAAGATGGCAGATACTATTTTCCGGAAGTTTGGGCTTCAGACACTGGAAATCATGGAAAACAACCCGCAGGAACTCTTGAAGATCCGTGGAATTTCCGAGAAGAAGCTGGCTGCTATTGTGGAGTCCTATGGAAAAAACCAGGTGTTCCGGGAACTGATGACGTTTCTGGCGCCTTTTAAGGTAACACCCAAAAAAGTGAATATGATTCTGAAGAAATTCGGAAATGAATCGGTGGATATTATCCGGCACCGCCCTTACATGCTGAGTGCAGTCAAAGGCTTCGGGTTTCTGACTGTGGATGCGATCGGAAGACAGTGCTGCTGTGCACTCAATGATCCCATGCGGATATCCGGGTGCATCGGACATATCATGAATCAGGCAATGAAAGAAGGACATCTGTTTAAGCAGCGTCAGGAGGTTATCAGGGAAGCACTGGAAATGCTGAACCGGGATCTGCAGGTCATGGCAGTATCGGAGCAGGATGTCAGTCAGGTGCTTTACCGGCTGGTGCTGCAAAAAAGCATTGTTGTGGAGGAAGAACGGATCTATTCTATCCGGCAGTATGAAGAAGAAACACAGACCGCTTCCATGATAGCCAGACGGCTTTTGGAGAAGCCGGTTTTGCTGTCCATTGAACCGGAGCTGGAAAAGGCACAGAAGACACTGGGGATCACGCTGTCAGAAACACAGAAACAGGCAGTGCGGATGGTGTTTGCACATCCCATCAGTATTATTACCGGAGGTCCCGGAACCGGAAAGACAACGGTTCTCAAGGTGATTCTCTATATCCATCAGGCGTTATGCAGGTCAGAGGTACAGCTTATGGCTCCGACCGGACGTGCGGCAAGACGTATGGTGGAGAGTACCGGCTGTGAAAATGCATCCACGATGCATCTGGCCCTGGGGCTTTTGGGAGATGATACGGATTTTGAACCGGATTTTGAGTACCTGTCTGCCGGATTTCTAAATGTAGATGAGGTGTCCATGGTGGACATGCATCTTGCCTATGAATTTTTCCGGCGGGTTAGCAGACATGCCAGAGTCCTTTTAGTCGGGGATAAGAACCAGCTTCCATCCGTAGGAGCCGGGGATGTGTTCCGGCAACTGATTGCCTGCGGGCTGATTCCGGTCACGGTACTGGATCTGGTTTACCGGCAGGGCGCTTTGAGCAGCATACCTTATAATGCAAAACTGATGCAGGAGAATAAGACTAATCTGAGCTTTGGGGAGGATTTTCAGTTCATTGCCTGTAAAGGAGCAGATGAAGCGGCAGAGATTGTCCGGAGGATTTATCTGGACGAGATTGCAAAAAACGGCATGGATCAGGTACAGATCCTGACTCCGTATCGGAAACGCAGTGCTGCCGGAGTGGATGAATTGAACAAATCTCTGGAGGATTTTGTAAATCCGCCAATCGCAGGGAAGAAGGAACTGCATATCGGCAGTCAGGTGTTCCGGGTTGGCGATAAGATTTTACAGAATAAAAATACCGAGATGGCGAGTAACGGCGATCTGGGCAGGATACTGGACTGTATCACGGATGAGGATGGAAATGCCAGGGCAGTGATCGGATTCCCGGATGGGCGGCAGGTGCAATATGAAGCTGACCAGATGGAAATGATCGAACATGCTAACGCAACAACCATCCATAAGGCACAGGGTTCCGAATGTCCGGTTGTCATCATCCCTTGGGTAAAAGCCTTTTATATGATGCTGAAGCGCAATATTCTCTATACCGGAGTGACCAGAGCGAAAAGCAAGGTTTATCTGGTAGGGGAATGGGCTGCAGTCTGTCAGGCAATCCATACGGATGACAGCGGGACAAGGAACACCATTCTGAGTGAGCGGATCGTACAGTATTACGATCAGTATCAGAGTGAACAGAAACCGGAAATGGAGCAGTTAAAACTTGTTGTTTAAAAATATTTTTCAATTTTTGAAATAAGCGGACTATTACTCTTATATAGGGGAACGTCTGCTTTTCTAAATGAAAGGAGCAGAGAATGAAAGAATTATTGTATAAGAAATCAGAGGCAGTTGCCGCTTTGAACCGTGTGGATGGCTTCCATCCGATGGAACTGGCAAGAAAGATTGGAGAAGAAGGGCAGGAGGAGCAGCTTTATCTGGATGTGAAATACCGGAAGCTATGGTTTCGTCTGGTCAATCCGGCAGGAAAGATCATCAGCCGGATTATCACTTTCACAGAGAACATGGCAGTTGTGGAAGCACGTATCTATCTGGATAAATGTGATCAGGAAGACAATTATGTAGCCAATTCCTTTTCGCAGAAATTCCGGAGCGATGACCCGAAGTTTGGAGACAAATTTCTGGAAATGGCAGAAACAGCAGCCGTAGGAAGGGCATTATCGGATGCCGGATATGGTGTGCAGTTTGCGGATGTGGGAGAGGAAAATGATCCTGCACAGGTAGATGCCGGAATTCCATATCAGAATCCACAGATGCCGGATTCAGGTGCCATGGAAAATGCAGCCATGCCGGATTCGGGTGTCATGCCAAATGCCCCTATGCCAACTTATGGAGAGATGCCAGGTCAGCCGGAATATGCAGGCCAGCAGATGATGAATCAGTTCTATCAGCAGGCACAGGCGGCGGGAAGCACCATTTACCATGGCAGTGGACAAATGCCTGGCTACGGTTCCGCTCCGGCTGCCTCTACGCCGCCAAAGACCGGACAGATGCTGCAGGGAGCATTACAGAATCTGGATACGTCCCTTCCGGTAGAAGAACTGATGAAACACATGAACTATGAAATGGCAGTCGGGACTGTGATTCCGGGAAAGGGAAAATACGGCGGAAAGACCATGGGACAGGTGGCAGTTGAAAGCCCGTCAACGATCCAGTGGTTTGCCGAGCAATATTCCGGACCGAACAATCTGGTTCCGGCGGCAGCAAAGGTAATTTTACAAAAAGCAATGCCGATGGCTGGTTAAGGAAGAACCCCGCAGAGAGCTTTTTTCTGCGGGGGAAAGGAGGAAGAGACCGGGATGTATTATGATATGTCTGGGTTTGATTATGGAATACTGGATGTGGTGCAGGTGCTGCATCTCAGAAAGCGGCGGGGAAACTATTATGACTGCCCGTTTTGTGGAGAGACGCATGGAAAACTGAATATCAATGTGGAAAAGAATGTATTCCGGTGCAACCGCTGTGATGCGTCCGGGGGGATGCTGAAGCTTTATGCGGATTTGCACAATGTTACACTCTCCGAAGCAAATCAGCAGATCCGGGAAGCATTAGGAAAAGGAGAATACCGGACGGATTATATCAAAGCAACGCCGGTACAGGAAGAAAAGGCAACGGCAGAGCTTGCACCCATAGAGGAAATCCACCGGACGTATCAGAGAATGCTGTCCATGCTCACGCTTAACAGGAAGCATCAGGAGGATCTGCAAAGACGAGGATTAAAACCGGAACAGATCGAAGCACAGCGTTACCGGAGTGTCCCGCTGTTTGGAATGAAGAAGCTGGTCAAAAGGCTGGCAGAAGAAGGATATATGGTGAAAGGCGTGCCGGGATTCTACCGGGATACAGACGGAAAGCCGCTGGTAAATGGTTGGTGTATTTTGCGTCATAATAACCTACTTTCTCATGTAGTAACTGACAGCACCGGATTCATTTACAAGGCAGTAAGCGGCTACATCATCAATGGTGATTTTGGCAGCCTGGCTTTCGGATTCTAAGACAATCAGGCGTTTGGAACCATGTGATGGGATACTTTCCATCACATGATTGATCAGAGCCTCCTGTTCTTCACCGATATAGATGATTTCGTATTGTTCATCTTGCGAAAAGAAATTGAGCTTGATTGGAAATTCGCCACTGGTGTGGTATACAACACCTTTCTTAAAATCCAGCAGTACCCAGAAGCATGTAATTATAGCATAGTCAGGATTCTCAGCAGACTGCTGGCTGTCACAAAGAAGGTCCGTATGAAAATACTAAAGGAAGATATTACGGAACTATTGATTATGAAGAGTTTTATGAGTATCTGAACGATTTGAATAAAAAAGGAATTAGATATGTATTGTCATTTGATGGAATACGTGGTGATAAAGAATATGAGACAGGTATACCGAAAGAACTGTATGTGAAGAAGTTCTTTTTGGCATCAGGGAATTCTTCATTCAAAAAGGTTATGGATAAAAGTAATGAGCAAGTGTATGAAGCCTTATATTTAAACTGGTAAGAGAAAAACTCTTACCAGTTTGTAAAACAAATTTAACAGATATCGAAGATGTTGATAGGTGAATTGCGATGCTGGATTATGTTGCTTAGATATTCAGCTAAAGTGTTACCAATAGAGGAAAACCCTTTAATTTGTACCTTGCAACGAGAGGTGCTGCTATCTATATTGAATCCTATCAACACATCACAGTTACATTTGCTTGAAATAGTAGATAAATCAAAATTGATAGGGGCAAAAAAGCATCCTATAGAAGCACAAGTAAAATCAGATACAGATACTGTTGATGTAGAAATAGTCCAAATATCTGAATTTAATTGACGCTCTACACTAGGCGGATAAGATAGCAAATCAAATATATATTTTGTTAACGCTGGTCCGATGTTTGGTTCCAAATTTCTTGGTGATTCCTTTGATTCGGTGCATATTATTAATGGTTTTTCAAATAAATTGAATAGAACGGTAATATGGTCAGGCCTTTTGCTGTCACTCACACGGGGGAGGGTCAGCCATCTAAATTCTGTTCCGATTGCAGGATCATTATTATTTATTAGCGATATGCCACTCCAATCACCACCTGGAGGATTACAAAATCCTTCAAATGTGTTGGGAATTATATAGTTAAAAATAGTGTGTATAAATGTATCAACATCATTTTCTGTATAGTGAGTTGGGTATGGAGAAATAAGCATATTTGTTGTTCGATTTTTCAACGACAAGGAAAAAGTTTTATTTTCCATGTTTGGTATTAAGCGAACAATGTTGGAATCTTCAGTATTTTTAGGTATCTTTGGTGCATCAAGTATAATAAAATCGCTTAATGACACAATAGCACTCCATAATCCGTTTCCGCTAGATAAAGATAGTATGTTTTGATCTAACTTTTGTATTGTGGATTCCAAAGTTTCGCCGTATATAAATGTAAGAATTTCAGTTGATTCGCCGAAAAGCATTGCAATTAAAGGGAGAATTCCTCTATCTGGTCGTGCATCGTCTCCGTGTGGCTTGAATCCTTTGAACATACAAATAATTAAGTCGTTTGAGGTGGATAATTTTCTATAAAACTCATCGTTCATTTCAGGATAAAGAGTACGTAACTCATTTGCAAAAGCGGTTTTGTTATAAGAAGTAATTAAACCAAACGGCAAATCTTTAGAGGCAATTCCAGTGCTATAGTTCGTTGCTAAATTTGCAAAATCTTTGTTGCGACCAGTGATTGATTTTTGGGCAATTTTCTTTGCAAAAGGGAAAAGATTATTCTGTCTTGAAAATGCAAGAATGTCTCCTGAATAATCATTTTGTATAGATGTCCAATCTTCTTTAGTATAGCTATTTGAACTACTTGGAGTTGTCATGTAATCCATTATTTTTAAGCTTTTTTTGATTAATGAAGTATATATTGGGGTTACATCAATGTTGAGTATGCTCGTCCGCTACGTTGCCATGCTTGGTTACCTGCTTGTAATGCACTACAGAATTCGATGGCAAGAAGAATTTTTTCGCCAGTATCAGTTTCTTCTGTTAATAGAACATCTGGTGTTTCGTTTAGAAAGCTTCCGTTATCCTTTAAAATTTGGAATATATTGGAAGGCCATCGATCACTAGTATTTTTGTTAAAGCCAGGGAAATATTTAAAAAACAAAATGTCAGAATCAATGGTTGTAATTTTAACAGATGGACATGCAGGCGAGAGAAAATAGCGTTCTGCCTTTTGTGTCTGGATGGATTTTGTAATAAGATTGAAGAGACGTTCACATTCGACAATGTTATCTCCGTGTATTCTAAAATGTTTGATCATAAGTGCCTCCTTATGTGTGAATGTATAATATATCATTATAGCACATAATATGTGAAAATAGTGCTAGAATTTCGAGAGACGCTTTAGAGATGTATCACAATAATCCTTACAAATATCACATCCTATAAATCTACGATTCAGATTTAAGGCTGCTTCACCAGTAGAACCAACTCCCATGAAAGGATCCAATACTATTTCGTTTGGATTTGAGGATATTCTAATCAAATGTTCAATAAGTACAAGGGGTTTTTGTGTTGGGTGATTTGGAGAAGATATTTTTTCGGGATATCGACAAGAAGGACATTCAAAGAAATTATGCATTTCTTTCTGACCTAAGAAATTCCATGTGTGATGCTTATTCCAGAGACAGACTACTAATTCGCAACTGTTTAGAAAACTATTTTTATATACGCTTTCTGTTGGGGTAGTTTTGTGCCATACAAATAATTGAAAAGTTTTGAATTCTTTGTCAAATGCTTCATGCCATTTACCAAGAAGAGAATAACTGGTAAAAATGAAAATATTTCCTTTTGGAGAAATAACACGTTTGAAATCTTTTACGTAGTCTAAGGGATTTATAGAATATTTATCCCATTCTGCAATGTCATTATTGATCGTTTTTCCGTTAGTGAGTTTAATGTTACCAGTAGAATTCAATGCAATATTATATGGGGGATCGGTTAAGATTAGGTCGATAGAACTGGTTGGAATTCGAGATAGAAGGCTTAGAGCATCTTCGTTAAATAGTTTATATTTATTTGTATTTGTAGAAAACATGTATCCTCCTTTTATTTTTGTGGTATTATATAATAAGCTGTCTCTTA
>ENA-OYYQ01000829-OYYQ01000829.1-human-gut-metagenome-genome-assembly--contig:-NODE-829-length-12095-cov-6.608638_pt1 | contig 12095 bp, 9 predicted proteins | sample MGYA00243252_ERZ653455 | MGnify/ENA primary metagenome ERZ653455 (study PRJEB26926, sample SAMN06164940) | human gut metagenome | biome: ENVO:00009003; feature: ENVO:2100002; material: ENVO:00002003...
GGGTCTCGTGGGCTCGGAGATGTGTATAAGAGACAGATAAAAAATTTTCCTATAAAAGATATTTATCTGTTTTATTTATCCGCATCTGCATCGTCCGACATTGCATTATTGTCCGCAGATTTTTTCTTTTTTTCGTCCTTTTTCTTTACGAAAATAATTGCACCTGCGGCAATCAAAACAACAACAATTGCAATTATAATAATTAATGTCGTGTTTGAACCCGAACCGTTTGCAGAGCTCTCAACAACCTTTGTAACATCTACAACCTGACTATTCTGCTGAGTTGAGATGTACTTTTTCTCAACAACTACCGACTTATGGTCGTCTTTGTTAGGTGAGTTTTCCTCGCCCATTCCGTCAATGTAGTTTACAAAATCGCCCTGAATTTTTTCGGAATTTGCCGTATCATTATTTACTATCGGAACGGCACTATCCTCTACCTCTTTACCGTTCACCCAAAGCTTGCAGGTGATTTTATACGATTTGAGATATGTCATATCATCGCCGTACATATCCGAGATGAAATATGAAAGATCGGTTTTGCCTCCCTTTAGTACCTTGTATTCAGCAGAAACAAGAGCCTTGTCACCGTTAAGCTTTACGGGATTCTGAACATCTGTCCATGTAAAGGTGTAAAAATTCTTAAGTTTAGGGTTGCCAATCGCATTTTTAAAGCTTTCACAGTTTATTGAATCGGCATTCAACTTCAAATATTCATCGTTGTAAAAGAAACTCATTGCGGCTCCGATTACTTCTTCTTTTGTATCGGTCATATAAATAGCATACTTAACCGTATCGCCGACTTTAGCTGTTACGGAATCCTTTTCATCTGATGAAACGCTGATTGTAAGGTCATCCTCGGCAGCACTTGCAGGAATACAGAATGCTGACACGGTAAGTACAGCCACGAAGAGAATTGAAAGCATATTTTTGATTTTTTTAGACATTTTTTTCATTCCTTTAGTTTGATATCCCTATTATATATCATTAAGACTAAAATTTCAATGAAAAAATTAACAATTCTCGGTGAAATTTATGTGAAAATAAATTAATTGCAGATTCACATTTAAAGAAATACTGTTTTAGAGAATGTGATTCAAACTGATTTTCACAATTTTACAACAAAATGAAGATGATATTTTCTTTAGCGGTGATTCGGATGTTTCTTTTTTTACCCTCCTGTATCTTTCCTGCGTCTGCTTTTCGCAGCCTTTTATTTTTTCTTCTCTTATCTTTTCATGCAATTTCCTATAAAGAAAAAAACGCCCCTCGGAAAACCGAGAGGCGAAAAATTATTTTTTTAATCTGTCAACGCCGTTAACAGTCTTACAATAGGAAATTCAATTACTTATTGAATCTCTTTCTTGTGAAGTAAACAACACCTGTTGCAGAAACAAGAGCTAAGAGGATAACTACTGCCATAGAAGCATTACCTGTCTGTACTGCATTGCTGCTTGTGCCGTTAGCCGGTGTATCAGAAGTAGCTGTGTCAGCTGTTGACTGACCCTTTGTTGCAACCTGTGTAGCAGATGTAGCATCAGGTGTAGTAGGAGCTACTGTAGTAGGCTCTGTTGCAGCAGGCTCTGTTGTAGTAGGCTCTGTTGTAGTAGGCTCTGTTGTAGTAGGCTCTGTTGTAGCAGGCTCTGTTGTAGCAGGCTCTGTTGTAGCAGGCTCTGTTGTTGTAGGCTCTACTGTTGTAGGCTCTGTTGTAGCAGGCTCTGTTGTAGTAGGCTCTACTGTTGTAGGCTCTGTTGTTGTAGGCTCAACATATGCCTCAACCTTAGCGTCTGAGTTAATGTGATCAAAGAGATCATTAGCCATGTCGCCGTTAACTACTGCTTCATATTCTGAATCAGCATCAACTGTGCCTGTTGCAGGATTGAGCTTACCAAGTGTAAGATCAACTACATTGAGGTCAACATTTGTTGTACCTGTACCGTTAACTGTGAACACAGCCTCAACAAGCTTCTTGCCGCCTGCAAAATCATAAAGTGCAAGGTTTGAAGCATTGCCTGAAACATCATTCATATTTACCATGCCGTCAGCGATTTCAGGCATTGTAAGTGAATCAAGTGTAAGGAGGTTCTTATCATATGTAAGAGCCCACTGTACTTCTTCAAGCTGTGCGTCCTTAGTGTCAAGGAGATAGTAAACTGATACCTTGTCGCCTACATTAAATGTGCCTGAACCGTTAGCCTGGCAAATATTAGATGTAGCGTTGATTGTTAAATTATCAACTGCAGGAGTTGAAGGCTCAACCTTAACAGTAGCCTTAGCGCCTGAACGTGTTGAATAATCAAATTTAGAAATGTCGAGTGTGATTGTTACATCAACGAGTGAATCTTCTTCAAAACCTGCAGAAACTGTGTTAAGAAGCATATTCTGACCATTGAATGTAAGGTCAAATTCTTCGCCTATAGGAGTTGCGCTCTGCTCGGGAAGACCCCAGCTAGCTGCCCAATCATCGTTTGCAGCAAACTTGAACTGATAAGCATCGTCTGCAGATTCAATATTTTCATACTTAATCTGATATACCTTGTCAGAAACCTGAGTCATGTGGTTAGCTTCAGCGTCAACACCCCATGCTACACCGTTGAGCCAGTTGTTTTCACCGTTACCAACAACTGTAATGCTGTTAACATCAAGGTCTGTTACCATTTTAACGCCGTCACCTGTTACAGTAATCTTGTTTGTAGCAGGATCGAATGTTACAGTAACATCACAAGCTGTTTCTACATCGAAAGTTACATTGTTATCTGTACCGTCAAGACCGATCCACTTCTGCTCGTCGCCTGTGTTTGCAACAACCTTGAGCTGATAGTTTTTACCTGCAGGAACAGCAGAGAATGTCTTTGTGAATACGCTGCCGTCAGCTGTCATAACATTTTCGGGAGCGAGTGCAGGAGAACCCTGCCATTCATAGCCTGTAAGATTTGTTGTACCGGCAACTACATATGTAGTATCGGCAGCAGGAGCTGTTGTAGGCTCTTCTGTTGTAGGCTCTACTGTTGTAGGCTCTGCTACTGTTGTAGGCTCTACTGTTGTAGGCTCTACTGTTGTAGGCTCTTCTGAACCGTCGGGAACTGTTACAGTTTTAGCAACTGCGACATACTTATCAACTGCATCCTGATTTAATACAGATCTGTCTAAGAGTACTACTTCATCACTAGGGATTTCCAACTCTGATACAGGGTCTTGATTTGAAATAGTAAGATACTCTACATCAAGGTCAACAGTAGTTGCTACAGCCTCGGGATTGATCACATCGAATTCAACAGAAGAAAATACTATTTCTTTTTCTGATGAAAAATAGAGACTTGTGTCACTTCCTATACCCATAAGTAAACCAGGAGCTACATTTTTGTTGAATTCGAAATTTGGATATTCGAATGAAGTACTCTTTCTTGTATTAGCTGAAACCTTGAGAACAGCAGGATCATAGTTCATTCTATACTGGAAGTTCAACATACCATCTCTGTCCTTGGTCTGGAACATGTATGTAACCCTTACAGTCTTCTGATCTGCGCTGAGAGTAACCTGCTTCTCAGAAAAGAGGTTTGAAGTAGCTGTAACTGTGAGACCCTTTTTTGCAGGAGCTGCAGTTGTAGGCTCTGCTACTGTTGTAGGCTCTGCTACTGTTGTGGGCTCTGCTACTGTTGTAGGCTCTGCTACTGTTGTAGGCTCTGCATCAGTAACGATGTCAACCTTACCCTTTGCACCCTGCTTTGTAGCATAGTTAAAGTTTGAAAGGTCAAGTGTAAGAACGATGTCATAACCGTCTTCATAGCCTGCTGCATCTGTATCAATGATCATGTTCTGACCGTTGTATGTAAGGTCAAACCACTCATTGAGAGGAGCTGTGCCCTGCTCAGGAAGGCCCCAGTTATCTGCCCATGAACCGTTGGCAGCAAACTTGAACTGATAGTTCTCATAAGCGTCAAGGCTCTCAAACTTAATCTGGTAAACCTTTGAACCCTCAGATGTCTCTGTCATGTGGTTAGCTTCAGCATCTACCTTCCAGTCCTTACCGTTGAGCCATGCATCTTCACCGTTACCAACGACTGTAATGTGGTCAACAACAAGTTCTTTCGGAATTACAACACCTTCACCTGTTGCAGTGATTTCATTTGTTGTAGGGTTGTAAGTTACTGTTACATCACATTCCTTTGTTACATTGAATGTGAAGTTGTCATTGCCGGTATCGCCTACACCAATCCACTCTGAATCGTTTTTAACGACCTTGAACTGGTAGCCGTTGCCGACTGCTACGTTGGTAAATACTTTTTCGTAGTTACCGTCGCCGTTTTCTGTCATTACATTATCTCCGCAAGTTGCTTCAGTCTCAGCCCACTTGTAACCTGTGAGTTCTTCACAACCGGATACGAAATATGAATCGCCGGCAGCAGAAACGCTCACTACAGTTGCAACGAGTGATGTCACAACAAGCATCATAGACAGTAAAAGGCTAAGTGCTTTTTTGAACATTTTCTTTTCCTCCTTATGTGATAATGCTTCTATAAGCAGTTTAATTATACAACAATCAACCACCAAAAGTCAATGCTAAAAACTCTTGCTGACTGATTATTTGACAAAATATTGTTTTTTTGTAGGAATGCACAAATAAAATATCATTTATTTGTTATTTGTAACCATTCACATTGTGAGATTGCCAGTTCCAACTGTCACGGCACATATCCTCAAGATTTTTTTCGGCAATCCATCCAAGTATTTTCTTGGCTTTTGTTGCGTCGGCAAAGCATTCTGCAATGTCGCCTGCTCGGCGTGGCTTTATAACATAAGGAATTTCAATCGAATTTGCCTTTTCAAAAGCCTTTACAATATCAAGAACGCTGTAGCCCACACCTGTTCCAAGATTAAAAATCTCAGTTCCCTTGTGCTCTGCGGAATATTCAATAGCCTTTACATGACCTTTTGCAAGGTCAACAACATGGATATAGTCACGCACTCCCGTGCCGTCATGCGTAGGGTAATCGTTGCCGAAAACACCGAGACACTTGAGTCTGCCGGCGGCAACCTGTGTTATGTACGGCATAAGGTTATTCGGGATTCCGTTAGGATCTTCACCGATTCTGCCGCTTTCGTGAGCGCCGATTGGGTTAAAGTAACGAAGAAGAACAACAGACATATCGGGATTTGCGTTTGCGGTGTCTGTAAGAATTTGTTCCATCATAAACTTTGTCCAGCCATACGGATTTGTAGGAGAACCCTTTGGCATTGTTTCAACAAGCGGAACAGTTTCCGGAGTACCGTAAACCGTGGCACTTGAGCTGAAAATAAAGTTATTTACACCGTGTTTTTTCATCACTTCAAGCAGTGTGAGCGTTGAATCAATGTTGTTACGGTAATATTCAACAGGCTTCTCACAGCTTTCACCTACTGCTTTAAGACCTGCAAAGTGAATTACCGCATCAATCTTATTCTCCGAAAAAATCTTTTCAACGGCATCTCTGTCACAAACATCGGCTTCATAGAGCGGAATTTTTCTGCCTGTCAGCTCTTCAACTCTTTCAACCGCTACGGGACAGCTGTTTGAAAAATTATCTGCAATTACAACATCATGACCTGCGTTGATGAGTTCAACACAAGTGTGCGAGCCGATATATCCAGCGCCGCCTGCAAGCAAAACATTCATTTTAAAATTCCTTTCTTAACAATCAGCATTTTTCAGGCTCGGGATAGTCAACACCAAAGGTTTCGGCTGTAACCTTTGCCATAATCTGAGGATCAAGAGGCTTGTCGGAATAGTCTGTGTCACACTCTGCGATTTCATTGACAACATCCATGCCCTCAATTACCTTGCCGAATGCGGCATACTGACCGTCAAGGTGCGGAGCGTTTTTGTGCATAATGAAGAACTGTGAGCCTGCTGAGTCGGGCATCATTGAACGAGCCATTGAGAGAACACCCTCTGTATGCTTGAGATTGTTTTCAAAGCCGTTCACGGCAAATTCGCCCTTGATTGAATATCCGGGACCGCCCATACCCGTGCCTTCGGGGCAACCGCCCTGAATCATGAAACCGTAGATTACACGGTGAAATGTAAGACCGTCATAGTAACCCTTGTTTACAAGGCTGAGAAAATTATTTACAGTATTCGGAGCAATTTCGGGATAAAGCTCCGCTTTGATTGTTTTTCCGTTTTCCATTTCAAAAGTAACAATAGGATTGCTCATTTTAAATCGTCCTTTCGGTTTATTAACACTATTTTAGTATATTCTTGATAAAATAGCAAGTGTCTTAGTGATTATTTGCGAATAAATCAGCCTTTTTCAATGCTCATTGTAGCAAAAGCATTGAGGTCTGTTCCTGCAATATTTCCGCTGAGAAACTCGTAATATCCCTGTGAACCGACCATGGCGGCATTATCACCGCAAAGAGATTTTTCGGGCATATACATTTCCCAATCACGCTTTTTACACTCTTCTGCAAGGGTTCTTCTGAGAAGTGAATTTGCCGAAACACCGCCTGCGATTACAAGCTTTTTCTGTCCCAAGTCTTCAGCCGCCTTGATAAAGTTTGTAACAAGGCAATCGACAACAGCATAGCGGAATGATGCACAGACATCGGCTTTGTTAAGCTCAACACCCTTTTGTGCCGAATTGTGAATGAGGTTGATTACGGCTGTTTTAAGTCCCGAAAAGCTGAAATCATACGGCGCATCGTGAACTGCGGGACGAGGGAGCTTGAATGCAAACGGATTGCCGTTTTCCGCAACTCTGTCCATTTCAATTCCGCCCGGATACGGCATTCCCATTGTCCTTGCGGCTTTGTCAAAAGCCTCGCCTGCGGCATCATCACGGGTTTTGCCGATAATTGTCATCTTTGTGTAGTCCTCAACCATAACAATATGGCTGTGACCGCCTGACACAACAAGGCAAAGGAACGGCGGTTTTAATTCTTTATTTGAAATATAATTTGATGCAATGTGTGAACGAAGATGGTGAACAGGAACAAGCGGAATTCCTGTTGCAAGTGAAAGTCCTTTTGCAAAATTCACTCCCACAAGCAACGCTCCGATAAGTCCTGGGGCATATGTAACGCCGATTGCGTCAATGTCGGAAAGCCTGCAGTCTGCATCTTCAAGAGCCTGTCTTACAACAGGAACAATTGCCTCTGCGTGACGGCGTGATGCGATTTCGGGAACAACACCGCCGTAAAGCTTGTGTTCCTCAACCTGAGAAGCAACCACCGAGGATATTATGTTTCTGCCGTCCTCAACAACCGCTGCCGCAGTTTCGTCACAGGACGATTCTATTGCGAGTATCTTCATAATTTTCCTTTCACTACGAAACATTTATGATGAAGTTCCGTAATATCGTTAATATAATGTTTTATTACATATATATGTCAAAAACAGCGTGTCATTAAAACAGCGTTTTCGGTTGGAGAGGAGTAGTAATTTTTCCTCTCTCCCACCTTGATAAATCCGAATTTTTCATAGAGAGAACGGGCATTCCCGTTACTTTCACGAACCTCAAGAGTGAGAAAGCAAAGGTTATTTTTCTTGGCATAGGTCACAAGCGTTTCAACAAGCGCCGAACCTATTCCCCGATTTCTGTGTGTACCGTCAACGGCAACATTGAAAATGTAACCCTCATCAACAACAACACTCATTCCTATATATCCGACAACGACATTGTCTTCCGTTGCGGTAAAAAACAGCGAGGTTTCGTTGTTCAGTTCTTCTTCAAGGCTGTTAAACGACCACGGATGCGAAAAACACCTCTGTTCAAGCTGTGCAACCGCCTCAAGCTGATTTTCGGTCATTCTGTCAATTTTCATACGCTTTTAATATTTCCTTTACAGAATTAACAATTTCATCACGGCAATGTCTGTACACATCAATGTCGCCGCCGTAGGGATCGCTTATACCGAGCACGGCGATTTTTTCGGGCTGTACAAGAAAAAACTGCATCAACATTTTTGCGTGACTTTGCGACATACAGTAAAATTTTTCGTATTTTTCAATGCCTGCATCAGCTACGGCTGTTGAAGCTTTGCCTGAAAGGTCAATCCCGATTTCCTTACAGGCAATCACGGAATTTTTCGACACGGGAAGTCCCGTTGAGGTCGCAATGCCAAAGCTTTCCGCCCTGACGCAAACACCGTTTTTCTCTGCCATATCATTAAAAATTGCCTCTGCCATGGGACTGCGACAGGTGTTGCCCGTGCATACAAAGGCAATCATTCTGTTATCCTTTTGCATCATACCAAGTCCTTCCGATTGCCGCATCGGCTGTGAGCGGAACGCTCATTTTAACTGCGTTTTCCATTTCTTCCTGAACGATGAGTGCAACTCTCATGCTCTCATCCTGCAGAGCTTCGACAATAAGTTCGTCGTGAACCTGCAACACAAGCCTTGCACGGAGATTTTCGGCTTTCATTCGCTCGTCAACCTTAATCATTGCAATTTTGATAATGTCTGCGGCTGTGCCCTGAATAGGCATATTTCTTGCAACTCTTTCGCCGAATGCACGAATCATATGCTTGCTCGAGGTGAGTTCGGGAAGATTTCTTCTTCTGCCGAACATCGTTTCAACATAGCCGTCAGCGTTCGCCTTTTCGACAACATTTTTCATATAGCTGTCAACACCGCTGTAATGGGCAAGATAGCTTTCAATGTAGTGCTTTGCCTCTTTATTTGAAACACCGATATCCTTTGCAAGTGAAAATGCGCCGATTCCGTAAACAATACCGAAGTTAACCGCCTTTGCACGGCTTCTCATAATCGGAGTTACCATATCAAGCGGCATATTGAACACCTGTGACGCTGTGATTGCGTGGATATCTTCGTTATCCTTGAACGCTTTAATCATATTTTTGTCACCCGAAATATGGGCAAGCACACGGAGTTCAATCTGCGAATAGTCGGCGTCAACAAGCGCCCAGCCCTCTCTTGCACAGAAAAACTTTCTCATCTCTCTGCCAAGCTCGGTTCTTACGGGGATATTTTGGAGATTCGGCTCTGTTGAGCTGATTCTGCCTGTTCTTGTTTCGGTCTGATTGAAATTTGAATGGATTCTGCCGTCATCTGCAATGACCTTTAAAAGTCCCTCGCAGTAGGTTGAATTCAGCTTTGAGAGCGTTCTGTATCTCAGCACCATTTCAACAACGGGATGTTCATACCTCAGGCTTTCAAGCACCTCTGCATTTGTGCTGTAACCGCTCTTCGTTTTCTTTTTGCAAGGGAGTCCGAGGTTTTCAAATAAAACTACGCCAAGCTGTTTGGGAGAATTGATGTTAAACTCACAGCCCGCACTTTCGTAAATTGCGGTTTCAAGCTCCTTAATCTGTGCAGAAAGCATTTCGCCGTAGCTTTCAATACCCTGTCGGTCAACACAGACACCGATATTTTCCATTCTTGCAAGCACCTTTGCAAGCGGAATTTCAATTTCACTTAACAACTTTTCCTGACCGTGAGCCTTGATTTTATCTCCGAGTTTTTCGCACAATTCTGCGTAACAGGCAAATGCCTCGTATTTTTCATTCTGCTCATCAGCACAGACAGGCAGAGTGATTTCGTAAGAGGCACAAAGATTTTTGTCCGAATAATCCTTTGACGACGGTTCAATCAGATATGCCGCAAGCTCAATATCAAACACAATATTTTCAACATCAATATTTTTCTCATCGGCATAAGCGTAGAGCGTTTTGATGTTTCTTGTGTACTTTTCAAGTTCGCTGTCGGCAATAAACTTAACAAAAAGTTCTTCGTCCGTGCTTATATACACCTTGCCGTCAAAAAGTACGGCAAAGGATTTTAATTCTTTATTCTCTGTTTCAAAGTTGAGATATAGCTTTTTCTCTGACTTAACATTTTTTAAAAGTTCATTTTCGTCAAAATCAGACACAACCTCAAGCGAATTTTTCTCAACCTTTTCGGGCTTTGTATTTTTGTCAGCCTTGATGCCGTATTTTTCTATTAAAGAAAACAGTTCAAGCTTTGCCATAAATCCGGCACATTCATCGGCATCTTTCATATCTACAACATAATTTTCGACATTTGTGTCAACAGGAGCGTTGCAGTTTATTTCACCGAGCATACGGCTGAGAATTGCATTTTCCTTTGACGCAGTCAGCTTTTTACGCACACCGTCCTTGATTTCAAGTTCATCAAGATGGTCATAGATATACTCAACCGTGTGATATCTCTGAATGAGGTCGCCTGCACCCTTTGGTCCTATTCCCGCAACTCCGGGAATATTATCCGAAGTATCGCCCTGAATCGCCTTGATTTCTATAAGCTCCTTTGGAGTTACACCGTAAGTTTCAAGAATCTTTTCGGGGGTATAGAGTATATCCTGTTTGTTTGAGCAAAGATGAACGCTTGTTTTGTCCGACACAAGCTGAAGGCTGTCACGATCACCTGTTGCAATAACGCACTCGTTTCCGTTTTCTTCACAAGCCTTGGCGAGCGTACCGAGAATATCGTCAGCCTCAAAGCCCTCACAGGTAACAAGCCTGTAGCCTAAAAGGGTAAGAAGCTTTTTCAGCGGTTCCATTTGTGACGCAAGCTCCTCCGGCATACCTTTTCGTGTTGCCTTGTAGCCTGCATAAGCCTTGTGTCTGAAGGTCGGTGTTTTCAGGTCAAAGGCAATCGCCACGGCGTCGGGATTTTCTTCATTTTTAATTTTGTACAGCATTGTAAGAAATCCGTAAATTGCGTTTGTAAACTGACCGTCCTTTGTAGTAAGCGGTCTTATTCCGTAAAACGCACGGTTTACAATACTGTTTCCGTCAACAGCAAGTAATCTCATAATTTATACATCACATTCTCAATTTTTCCGTCTTTAATGTAAATTCTCGGAACACGCTTTCCGACAAGACAGACGGTTTCGTAGTTTATAGTTCCTGTATTTTCGGCAAGTGAATCTGCAGTAGGCTCACCGTTTTCGCCTGTACCGAATACGACAACCTCGTCACCTGTCTTGACATCTTCAATATCGGTAACATCAAGCATTGTCTGATCCATACATATTCTGCCCACAATTTTCGCTTTCTTTCCGTTCACCGTCATATAGCCGTCTTTTGCATTCTGTCTGATGAATCCGTCAGCGTATCCGATCGGAACGGTTGCAATTTTCATCTTTCTGTCGGCTGTAAAAGTTCTGCCGTAGGAAATTGTTGCACCCTTTTGAACCTCTTTTACAAAAGCAACAACTGTTTTAAGAGTCATTGCAGGAACAAGGTCAAGTCTGTCGGCAAGCTTTGATGACGGAGCAAGCCCGTAGAGGATAATACCTGCCCTTACCATATCGCAACAGGTTTCGGGGTAATCTTCAATTGCGCCGCTGTTTGAGCAATGAACAACGCTGATATCAACGCCTCGCTTTTTAAGGCTGTCACGCACATGAATAAAGTTTTCATACTGCTTGTTTGTGAACTCTCTGCCCTCGGCATCTTCATCAGACACACAAAAATGAGTAAAAAGTCCCTCAACCTCAAGATTCGGCAGGCAACAAGCCTCGCAAATTTCTTCAATAGAATATTCATCTCGTGGAAATTCCTGACACATAAAGCCGATTCTTGACATTCCCGAGTCAACCTTGATGTGCATTTTGCAGATACAATCCTCTTCAACACATTTTTCGGAAAGCTCCTTTGCATACTCAAGTGAAAAAACAGCCTGAGAAATATCATATTCAGCAAGATTTTCAGCCTCTGAAACGGGAGTGTAGCCAAGAATCACAATAGGGAGTTTTGAACCGCTTTTTCTGATTTCTATACCCTCGTCAATATTTGAAACAGCAAAAAAATCCGCTCCGAGTTTTTCATAAACCTGTGAAAGTTCAACTGCACCGTGGCCGTAGCCGTCGGCCTTTATAACACAACAGACCTTTGTATCGTCTGCAACCTTATTTCTTATTACATTATAGTTATGCTCAATTGCATTAAGTGAAATTTCAGCCCAAGTTCTTTTTACCATATTCATTTTTATCTCTCCACATACCTTTTACAGTCAATTTGCAATCAATGTAATTATAATACTTTTGATTCTTCAAATCAACACAAAATCCCCCTTTAAATGCTGTCTCTTATACACATCTCCGAGCCCACGAGACCCTAAGACATCT
>ENA-OYYQ01000834-OYYQ01000834.1-human-gut-metagenome-genome-assembly--contig:-NODE-834-length-11984-cov-5.528628_pt1 | contig 11984 bp, 6 predicted proteins | sample MGYA00243252_ERZ653455 | MGnify/ENA primary metagenome ERZ653455 (study PRJEB26926, sample SAMN06164940) | human gut metagenome | biome: ENVO:00009003; feature: ENVO:2100002; material: ENVO:00002003...
TGTATAAGAGACAGTCATAGCTTTTTGCCATAAAGCGAGCGACGTGCACATGGCTGCGCTCCTGGTGGCAGGTGAACTCCGCATCGGCAGACTCAAACGTGCCGTCGGCCGTATACCAACCAGTAAAGACGTAACCGGGATTGGGCGTCGCCTTCAGGGCAACCTCCGCGCCGCGGTCGGCAAGGATTCGGCTCGCCTTGACGGTGCCGCCCTCCGCAGGATCGGCGAGGGGCACGCAGACGGTATCGATAGGCACAAAGGCCGCGGTAATGACGCAGTGCCCGGTTTTGCCGCGAGCTTTGGCAACCAACGTGGTCTCGTGCTTAAGGCTCTTCAGGCGCCCGTTGACGTACCAACCCCAGAACAAATAGCCAGGACGAGCCTTGGCCGTCAGATGAAGGGTCTCCCCCAATTTGAACTTATCGGTCGCAGGCTTCACCACGGTCCCATTGCACGTCACGGTACCGCCGAGCCATGAATCGGCCGTGACCATGACCTCGGGCTTTGAGTCGGTAAAGATCGCGGTATAGGTATCGCTCTTGGTGACCTTAACGACTAGCTCGGCAGATTCGTACTCCTTACCGGAGCCGTCCTTCCAATGGTCAAAACGATAGCCGTCGTTGGCCTTTGCCTTGAGCATCACCGTATCGCCGTATCCGCAGGTAACAGAAGACGCCCCCGGGTGGCCCTCGATCTCAACCGTACCGCGCTCCACAAAGGTCTTTTTTGCCTTCGCCGTCACGGTATACGTGTTTTCCTCAAACACCGCGCGCACGGTGCATTCCACGTCCTCGGGATAGAACTCAAGGTAGCTGGGGTCGGTGCCCAAAAGCAGGTCCGTCTTGGCGTCGTACCAGCCCTTAAAGGCAAATTGTTTGTTCGCCTCGGCCGTGAGCTCAATGCTCAGCGTGGCAGGCTCGCCCTTCATGCAGTAGCCCTCGCCGTGCACTAAATATTTGCCCGCCATGGCCGCGGCCGGCTCAACGACAACGTCCACCTTGCAGGCACGCGTAAACTTCGCCTGGACCACGCAGTCGGTAATGGGCTCAAAGGTATAGGAGCGATCGCTCGAAACCAGCGTCGAGGTGGCATCCGAGCCGCCGTTGCTCAGGTACCAACCGTCAAAAATATAGCCCTCAGATGGCGTGGCCTCCGCGGTCACGCGCTCGCCCTCGGGAACCTCGAGGGCCATGCTGGCAGTCTCGCCGCGCTTCAGCGTAACGGTACCGCCCTCGAGCGGGTCGGCCTCGGCACGCACGGTATGCGTATCTCTGCCGTCCATCACAGCCTCGATCCGAGCATTGCCGTTAACGCGGTATTCGCAAACTTCCTGCTTGTTGGCAATTGTGACGCCCTGTGCATCGGTTTCGCGCCACTCTACAAACCGGTACGTCTTCTCCGGATTGTCGGGGCGCACCTTGGGCCGCATCGTAAACGTAAGGATGTCGCCATCCTTCGCGCGAACCTTGCCATCCACGACTGGCATGCCATCGCACAGCACCTCGGCGCTATCGAAGGGATCGGTATTCACCAGAATGGTCTTGTCCGCCTTGCGGAAGCGCGCAACCAGATGGCGGTCGACCTCGGCCTTGAAGATATACGTGCGCTCGGGCGAAACCTCGATGCCGTCCTCAAACCATCCCACAAAGGCATAGTCAGGACCCTCACTCGCGGTGACCATAGCCTGATCGCCACGCGTAATGCTCTGCTTTACGGGGCTTGCGGTGCAGCCTGTCGAAAAATCGGCCTGAATGCCATCGGCTTCGGCAACCGCCGTAATCTCGACTTTTTTCTCGAAAACGGCCGTCATTTTTACAACCTCGGGCGTCAGGTCCGTGATCGTCATCGTCTTGAGAGGAGATGTCGAGACCTCGACGCCGTTCTCTTTCCAGCATACGAAGCGATAGCCGGGATTGGCGACAGCCTCGAGCGTGGCGACCGTCCCCTCATAGTGGATACCGCCTCCGGTAACGACGCCGCCCACCTCGGGCTGCGCGGTGGCAATTATTTCGATCTTATGGTCGCCATGAGGCTTGGGCTTCTTGTGGTCGTCGATGATGTCCTTAATCTCCTTGAGCACCTTCGTGCCGACGGCGGCAACATCCTCGATATTGTCGGCCATACCGATCTCGATTACCGCATCGGCCGCGATGGGATCGACGATCTCGCCCAAGCCATACATGGTAGCGAGAACGGCCGCAGCCGTAATCGCGGCGATGAGCGCGGCCTTCAGCGCCGCAAGTGACTCATCGGGGTCAGTCGCCTCCCGGAAATGCGCGGTGTACTGCACATCTCCCTCGAGCACAAACGTGTAGGACGGACCATCGTCGCCGGAATAGACAACGTTACCGAGGGCATCGGTCGCATAGTCAAACACATAACCGGGCGACGGGACGGCCACGACCGTGACGCGCGACCCGATACCGTAAAGACCGGTGGAAAGGAACTGCCCGAGCGGCTGCCCGTTCTCATCGACCCCATCCACACTCAGCACAACGCTCGCCTGCGGAGCGCAGTATCGCGGAGTGATCTCGATCCTAGCGTCAGTCTTGTCCTCGGACACAATCGCGTCCGCCTTGTCCACCGTATAGGTAAAGTCGAGCTGATCGCTCACGGCGTAGGCATCATCGCCCTCACCCAGATACCAGCCCAGGAACAGCGCGTTATCCGTGACGGCGGAAACCTCAACCGTCTCGCCGGCATTGCGATAGCAGTTTTGAGCGGTAACACTCAGGTGCGCAAAGTCCTGCGACGAGTCGGTCGCCTGCGCATCGTTGATGTGCACCGCATAGTCCTTGAGCTTAAAGCGAGCCTCCAGGGACAGGTCCTTATCCGGCGTAAACGTGTAGACCATCTCTTTGGAGATGTACTTGCCGGACTTGGTGTCATACCAGCCCTTAAAGGTAAGGTTGTCGTTGAGCATCCCCAAAGCACCGGCATCGAGCGTGACCTCGGCGCCCGCATCGATCGTCGTCGCGCCGGAAACATCGGGCAGCTCAACGCCGTCCATCAGCTTGCGTTCGCCTTTATCGATCGTTTGGGCATAGGAGATCTGGAACGACGTCGGCTCAGGCTTCTTAAGCTGTAGCGTGCCCTTGGTCTGGGTTTCAAAATGTGAATAGCCATCGTCATACACGAGCTTTACGGGCTGTCCGTCCATCGACTCGTCGAAGACGTCGCCATCACAGGGAGTTGCCGTAAGGTACTCGCCGAGCTCTTCCTTTATGAGCGCCTCGTAGTTCCAAATCGATACCGTATGCGGGTAATCGAGCTCGACGCTCATGCCCTCGAGCGAAATGGTGTCCCCCGGCTCATAGGTCATGTTTTTGGGGTCGCAGGAGATCTCAACGTTCTCGAGCACCTTGCCCACCGGGACGGGCAGGCAGCCGTTGCACCTCTCCCAAACAGCTTTGGGATGCCCGTTGGCATACTTCGGAATCATCTTGGCGGGGACCATGACGGTCATGTTGTATTTGGGGAACGTGTCGGTGTTAATGAGCACCGCATGGTTGCACCCAAAGAACACGGTCTCGAGATTGGTACTGCCAAACGCCTTTTCCGGCAACTCCTCGATCTTGGAGTTATATGGCAGCGTCAGCCCGCCGCTCAAGTCGGTGCCGTAGAAGCAGGTGTGGCCAAGCGTTTCGACCGTTGTATTGCTCTCGAGCCCTGTGGTAGCAAGGTTCGAGCAGAACCTGAACGCGCAAACGCCAATCGATGTAATCGAGGCATTCTTGTCCAGGCCGGTATCGGTCAGGGCCTTGCAGCCTTCGTAGGCTCTGTCGGGAATCGATGTGAGGCCGACAACCTTGTCGAGCCCCGTGGACACCAGCCCACTGTCGGCAAACGCGGCGTCACCCATCGAGCCAATGGTAGTAGTCTCGCTGATGTTCAGGCTCGCAAGCGACTCGCAGCCATAGAACGCCTCTTTTCCGATGGTGCCGATGGTCATACCGGAAAGGCTGATATCGGCGAGATTCGGGCAGTTATAGAAGGCGTGCAATCCGATTTTGGAAATGGAGCTATTCTCAAAGCGCACTGAGCGCAGATTGGTAGAGTCGGCGCAGAGCTGTGCGTCGACTTCATCAACCCCGTAATCGACAATCAAATTCGTTACCATTCGACCATCGACAGAGTTCTCGCGCGGGTTGTTTCCATCGATTTCTACCGTAAGATTTCCGTTTGCATCGCACGGATACGGATAGTAGTTGGGCATGAGCTTGGCATACTCGTAGGCCGCCTGCTGCAGGTTGCCCTTGCTGTACGCGACAAGGCGCGTGTAGCCATCGTCATACACCAACTGTATGGGTTCTCCGTCCATCGACTCGTCGAAGACATCACCATCGCAGGGGGTCGCCGTAAGGTATTCGCCGAGTTCGTCCTTTATGAGCGCTTCGTAGTCGCTATCCATCGTCGAATGAGGATATTGAAACGTGACGCTCATACCCTCGAGCGAAATGGTGTCACCCTGCTGATAGGCCATCTTGTCGGGATCGCGCGAGATCTTTATCTTTTGGAGTACCTTACCCACGGGGACGGGCAGGCTGCCATTGCAACTCTCCCAAACCTCTTTGGGGCGACCGCTTGCGTATTGCGAAACCATCTTGGCAGGGACCATGACAGTCATGTTTTGCTTGGGGAACGTGGTGGAATTAATGAGTACAACATGGTCGCACCCAAGGTACACGGTTTCGAGCTTAGAGCCATAGAACGCACGGCTCGGCAGTTCCTCGATTTTGGAATAAAGGGGCAGCGTCAGCCCGCCGCTCATATTGGTCCCGGAAAAACAACCTTCGCGGAGCGTCTTGATCGTCGTATTGTTCTCGAGTCCCGTCGTCGCAAGGCGAGAGCAGTTTTTGAACGCATTAACGCCGATTGATGTGATGGATGTGTTCCCGCCCAGACCGGTATCGGTCAGAGCGCTGCAGGCATTATAAGCGTTCTCAGGAATCGAACTGAGACCAACGACCTTGTCGAGACCCGTAGACCGCAGCCCGCTCCAGGCAAACGCGGCATCGCCCATAGAGCCGATGGTAGCAACGTCATTAATGTTCAGGCTCGTAAGCGATCCGCACCCAGAAAACGCCTCTGTTCCGATGCCCCCAATGGTCATACCGGAAAAGCTGATATCGGCGAGATTGGAGCACCCAGAAAAGGCGTGTAGTCCAATTGAAGAAATAGAGCTGTTCTCAAAACGCACCGAACGCAAATTGGAGGAATACTCACAAATATATCCGGGGACCCCATCCACTCCGTAATCAACGATCAGATTGGTTACCAATTTACCGTCGACAGAGCTCCCGTACGGGTCGTTTCCATCGATCTCTACCGTAACGCTTCCGCTTGCATCGCACGGATACACATAGCCGTTCGGCATAAGCTTGGCATACTCGTAGACCGTTGGGTCCTCATACACGAGGGGATCGACTTCGCTGTCATCGGACGAGGGTTCCGCCGTGGCAACCAAGCTCTTTGCTGCATCAGAATCGGTCGCGGAGATCGAAAGGTCTTGGGCCAAGCTCGACGTGGAAGTGCTGGTATCCGAGCTGGACGATTCGTCCTGAGCGTTATTCGTTTGGTCGGAAGCTGTGGATGAGCTGCCCTCGCCCGAAGATGACGCGTTATCGACCGCATGGACTTCAGCGTCAGAACTCGAGTCGGTCTCTTGGGCCTCGCTCTCGACGGCGACCGCCCCGGCATCATCGGCATAGGCTGTGCTGGGAGCAAGGGGTATCGAGGTCACGATCATCGCGACCGAAAGATAGACGACTAAAAACCTATAGAGGGCAGCAGTGATCCTGTTCATAGGAACCTTCCCGCAATTCGCAAAGATACAGAGTCCCAGTGTGGGCCATCATTTCACATTACCCTGTATAAGCGACAATGCGGGAAGGTAGCGTAAACGGTTTATCTAAGGGCGCAAAAGGTTGGTCTAATCGCAGCTCAAATCGCGCAGAGCCTCAATCGCCATGTCGACTTCCTCGGCCGTGTTGAAGTAACCAAACGAGAACCGAACCACGCCCTGGCGCTCGGTTCCCAGCGCACAGTGCATGAGCGGGGCACAATGGGCACCGGGGCGCGTAGCAATCCCCCACCCCTGCATGAGCGCGTCCGAAATCTCGGCCGAATCGATATTGCCCACGTTGAGCGAGACGATCGCCGAGCGTGCTGACTGGTCGAAGGCACCGTAGAGTTTGATTTCCGGAATCTCACGAACACCGGCGAGAAAGCGATCGGCCAGGGCGCGTTCGTGAGTCGCGATCGCTTCAACTCCACCCTGTGCCTCGATAAAATCAAGGCCTGCGGAAAGGCCCGCTATGCCGTGACCGTTGAGCGTGCCCGCCTCGAGCCGCGTGGGCCACTCCATGGGCTGCAACGCATCGAAGCTGTGCACGCCCGTGCCGCCCATGGCCCAGGGCGCCACGTCGACGCCCTCCGCCACGGCCAGGCCGCCGGTGCCCTGCGGGCCCATGAGCCCCTTGTGGCCGGTAAAGCACACCACGTCGAGCCCCATGGCCTGCATATCGATATGCGCCGTACCGGCAGACTGCGAGGCATCGACGATCACAAGCGCACCCGCGGCATGTGCCAAGGCCGCCACGCGCGCAATGTCGACCGCGTTGCCGGTTACATTAGAGGCGTGCGTCACCACGACAGCACGCGTGTCCGGCGTCACCAGGCGCTCAAGCTCGTCATAGTCGAGCACGCCGTTCGCATCGCAGCCGACATGCTCAACGTTCACGCCCCGCTCAGCCGCCAGGCGGTTGAGCGGGCGCAACACGGAGTTGTGCTCGAGCACCGTCGTGACCACGCGGTCGCCGTGGCGCACCACGCCGTTAATAGCCGTATTGAGCGCCGCCGTCGAGTTGGGCGTAAAGCACACATGGTCGGCACGCGGGCAGCCCAGCAGGCGCGCGAGCTTGGCGCGGCAACCGTGGATGGTGCGCGCGGCATCGAGCGCGCCCGACGTGGCGCCGCGCCCGGCATTGCCGAGCGAACACATCGCCTGCGTCACGGCATCGATGACCGCTTGCGGTTTGTGCATGGTCGTCGCCGCGTTATCCAGGTAGATCATCGCACGACCTCCCACATGTCAATCACGGTAAAGCCCTCGGTGGGAACACCGGCCGCGGCAAGCTCGCCGCGCAGCAAATCCTCATACGAAGGCAGTGCCTTCCAAGCCAGGCCGCAGCCGGCCGCGACCTCCCCGGGCACGGGAATCGTGCGCCCAGGAAGACCGCGCTCGATGCAAAGGCTCTCGCACCCCATGGCGGCCGCCGTGGTGGGAAACGTGATGACCAGCGCCGGGCGCTTCTCCCTCATGGCAATCCCACCCAAGCACTACGGGCGCACGACGCGCACGGCCTGCTCCATCTTCTCCACGATCACGTACATGTTGGTGACCTCGCCCACCGCGAGCTGGTCCTTAATACCAAAGTGATCGAGGCAGGTGCCACAGGTGAGGATCTCCACACCTTGCTCCGCCAGGCCCTTCAGGTCATCAAGCACCGGCGAGCCCTCGACGGTGAGCTTGGCGCCGCCGTTGTAGAACAGCATGGTCGCGGGCAGCTCCTCCTGCTGCGTCACGGCAAAGATGAAGGCCTTCATGAGCTTGTGGCCCAGCTCGTCGTCGCCACGGCCCATGCAGTCGGTGTAGACGGAAATGACGAGCTTGCCCTTGCCGGCGCTGGCATCACAGAAGGCAGCGCCATCCTGCTCGGGATCGGCCACGGCAACGGCGCCAGAGGTCGCCACGGTCACGTGCCACTCGGCGTCAGAAACCTTCTCGAACGAGGCCGTGCAGCCCTTCTCCTGCGCCATCTTGGAGATGTTCTTGACGGCGGTCTCGTTGTCGACCGAGGTCACGACAGTGCCCTCGCCATCGAGCTGCTTGAGGGCCTTGAGCGTCTTGACGACAGGCAGCGGGCAGGCATCGCCCATGGCATTGACTTCAATTTTGGTAGACATAGCTTTTTTCCTTTCGAATAAATCGTTTTAGAACGGTGCATAGTTCAATAAACGTGTCGTTAACGGACAACGCGGACGGCAGGACCGCCCGGCTCCGCCTCGCACACGCGCCCGACAACGGCGGTAACGCGCCCCTCGGCATGTAAACGACGCGCAAGCTCATCCACATCAGCAGCAGGCGCTGCGATGAGCAGGCCGCCCGAGGTCTGCGGATCGTACAGCGCATCCAGCATTCCCGGCTCCAAGTCATCGTCGGCCGCCACGCGCGGGCCAAAGAAGTCCTGGTTGCGGTAGGCGCCGGCAGGGATAATGCCCAGACGCGCCATATCGAGCACCTGGTCAAAGAGCGGCACCGCCCCCGACGCAAGTTCAATCTGCGCGCCCGAGCCTTCGGCCATCTCGCACGCATGCCCGATCAGGCCAAAGCCCGTGATGTCGGTGCAGCCGTGAAGCTCGAGTCCCTCGGCCAGGCGAATCGGCGCCTCGTTGAGGGCGCGCATAGAATCAAACATCCGGCTGGCCTCGTCCTGCTCGATGAGCTCGCCCTTAATGGCCGTGGTGATGATGCCCGAGCCGATCGCCTTAGTCAGCAGCAGAACATCGCCCACGCGTGCGCCGCTGTTGGCGAGCATGCGGTCGAGCGCGACAAAACCGCTCACGGACAGGCCGTACTTGGGCTCGTCGTCGTTGATGGTGTGACCGCCCGCGATGGAGCAGCCCGCCTCGACGCACTTGTCGGCACCGCCCGCCAGAATCTGGCCGGCAACCTCAACGCCCAGACAACTGGGTATGCAGAGCAGGTTCATGGCGTGGCTCGGCCGCCCGCCCATGGCGTAGATGTCCGACAGCGAGTTGGCCGCGGCGATTTGGCCAAACAGGAACGGGTCGTCGACCATCGGCGGGAAGAAGTCGATGGACTGCACGAGGCCCAAGTTATCGTCAACGCGAAAGACGCTCGCATCGTCGGAGGTATCGAACCCCACGAGCAGGTTGTCGTTATGCACATTGGGTAAGTCGCCCAGGACCTGGGCGAGGGCTCCGGGAGCCAACTTAGCGGCTCAACCGCTCGCAGCGGTCATGGACGTGAGCTTCACGATATCGTCAGCCATCGATTCCTCCTCTCATCGGTCAATCAGTTCTTCCCAGTATACGCATGAATGCAGGCTCACGACCGATGCATTAATTGAGCGCCTGTGCGCGAATCGCCGCGCCGATGGCACCGGCAAAGCGGGCCTGGGGCGAGGTAGTGACCGGCGACCCCAGCAGCTCGCCCAACCGCTCCACCACGAAGGCGTTCTCGCACAGGCCACCGGTCAGGTAGTACGGGGCGCCCGCGGCCTGCCCGGCCATGGTCGCAACGCGCGAGACCACGCTGTCGATCACGCCACGCGCAATGTTCTCGCGCAGCTCACCGCGACCGATTAGGCTGATGACCTCGCTTTCGGCAAACACCGTGCACATGCTGGATATCTTGGTGGGCTCACCGGAACGCGCCAGGTCGGCCATCTGCTGCTGGGAAATGCCCAGGCGGTCGGCCATGATCTCCAAAAAGCGCCCCGTGCCGGCGGCGCACTTGTCGTTCATGGCAAACTTGGCCACGCGGCCACTCTTAAGTTGGATGACCTTGGTGTCCTGACCGCCCACGTCGATCACGGTGCCGTGATCGCCAAACAGGCGCACGGCACCGGTACCGTGGCAGGTGATCTCGGTCACGACCTTGTGCGCATAGGGCACGGCGACACGACCGTAGCCGGTCGCGATCACGCGAGCATCGTCGGCAGTCACGTCATAGCCGGCCGCTGCTAGTGCCTCGCGCAGCCGCTCGGAAGCATCGACCGAGGAGAACCCGGTTGGCTGCACGCACGTCCACGCCACCAAACCCTCCCCGTCAACCACAGCGGCCTTAGCCGCCGTAGACCCGATATCGATCCCGATCCCTATCATGGCTCTCTCCCAATCTAAACATCAAAGGTAGCGGCGCGTTCAGGCGCCTTGGCATCCTCCCTCACATGTGACAAAGGGACAGTCCCTTTGTCACATACCGTCACCTACAGGGTTTCGATGAAGGCGGCGATGCGGGTCTCAATCTGGCCCATGTCGCCATTGCTGTAGTCGGTCTCGATCTTCATGTACGGAATACCCGCACCCTCGACGGCCTCCTGCATGCGTGCGCTCTCAACGTTGAAGGTGTGGCAGGCCTGTAGCACGCTCTCTACCACGCCATCGACGTGATACTTCTCGCACATGGCCAGCGTGTTCTCCATACGACCGTCGTTGGGCGTCATGACCGAGCAGTTGATATCCAGGTAGCGGTCGGCGATGGCGCGCAGGATGTCGGGAGCCTCCGGATCGATCATCATGGCCGCCGTGCGCTCTCCCGAGCAGTCGTCCATGCACACGACCACACCGCCGTTGGATTCAATGGTGCGGCCGATCTTGTTGATCACACCGCCCACCGGGCAGCCAGTGATCAGAATGCGCTTGGCATCTGCCGCGACCGGGCGCTCATCCGCGTCATAGGCTTCGCTCAGCTTGGCAACCTTTTGCTCCAGCTGCTGCGTATAGGCCTCGATATCAAAGCTGAACGTACCGGCAAACATAGTGCTCATCAGGTCGACGCCGCTCATGACCGCCGGCTGGTTGGCCTGCAGCGCAAACATCTCGAGCTGGGCCGCACGCAAGCGGTTGCGACGACGGACGGAAGCGCGCAGGTCATCGTCGGTAATCGTGATGCCGTAGAAGCCCTCGAGCTCCTCCTTGAGCAGGCGGCACTCCTCGTACCAACCCTCACGCTCGTAGGCACGGTCGCGACCCTGCGGAAGATGCAAAATGTGCGTGCGCTTGAGCTCGTTGAGTAGCTCGTACATCTTCTTCTTGCCGTCGCAGGTGGTCTCACCGATGATCATGTCGCTAAAGTACGTAAACGGGCACTTTTGCGAATAGGCAAAACCGTACGTCGACTTGATGAGCGGACACAGATTTGCCGGCAGCACCTTCTCGGCCTCGGGAATCACCTCATCGGACGTACCGCATAGAGCGACACTTGCGGCCCCCGCGGCATCGATAATCTCGAGTGGCGTATAGCTGCACAAGAAGCCAACCAGGCGATTGCCCGCCTGCTTGTAATCCTTAACGCGAATAAACGCGGCCTTGCGCTGCTCGTTGAACTCCTCAAACGTGGACGGCAACGGCTGCTCAATATATTCCGACATATAACTCCTTAACAAACCTTTTAGCCAACCAAGGGAACGGCTTTCCCAGGTGCCCGAGGTTACCGTGAAAAAGGAGCGCCGCGTACTTTGGTATGCAAGCGATGGTTTGAACGGCAAGATCGGGTGCCCGGGAAAGCCGCCGGGACGAATAGCCCTAAATGGTTTCCAAGAAAGCCTCAATCCTGGTTTGCAGTTGGCCTGCATCCTCGCCGGCGTAGTCGGTCGTGATGTGCATAAACGGAATGCCTGCCTCCTCGGCGGCCTTCTCCACGGCAAACGACTCCATCTCGTAGAGCGTGCAAAACTGCAGGGCCACGTCGACGATACCGTCGGCATGCAGGTCCTTGGCCATCTGGACAATGTCCTTCATACGCTGGTCGTTGGGCGTAAAGACGGCGCAGTTGATCTTAAAGTAGCGCTCGGCGATGGCGTCGAGCATCTCGTCAACCGTCTCGCCGGACTCGTCGACCAGGTCCTTGTAGTAGCGCGAGCCTGTGCAGGACTCCTCGCCTACCACAACGCCGCCGGCCTTCTCGATGAGGTTGAACAGCTTCCAGTTGGGCACGGCCATGGGCGTACCGGTGTACAGGATGCGCTTGGTCCCCTTGGGTGCCACGCCCTCGCCGGCCTCGACACGCTGCTCGCACTCAGCCGCCATATCGTTGATGGCTCCGGTCAGACGCGGCGTGTCGTCCATAAAGGCGGCCTGAACGGTCAGCAGGCTGTCGAGACCGCTGATGGGCGCAGGGTCGGCAGCGCGGGTCGCAGCGAGGCGCTGCAGGGCGCGGCGCTTCTCATTGACGG
>ENA-OYYQ01000856-OYYQ01000856.1-human-gut-metagenome-genome-assembly--contig:-NODE-856-length-11665-cov-5.509991_pt1 | contig 11665 bp, 10 predicted proteins | sample MGYA00243252_ERZ653455 | MGnify/ENA primary metagenome ERZ653455 (study PRJEB26926, sample SAMN06164940) | human gut metagenome | biome: ENVO:00009003; feature: ENVO:2100002; material: ENVO:00002003...
ATTGTCCGTACCTGTACGGAGGTGGTTCAGTTGGATGATGACGGGGCTATTCAAAATCAAAGGCTTTCGCCAGAAATTTTGAAAACGCTGTCCGAAAAATATTTTACCTGATAGGAGGTTGGAATTATGTTTCAAAAAGTATTTGAGTATGCAGGGCCTCATAAGAAGGGGCTTTATGCAGCAACGGCCATCGTGCTGGTCAGCGTCCTGATGGGTGTCTTGCCCTTTGTGCTGGCTTATCAGGTGATCGCGCCGCTGGTCATGGGTGAATCTATTGAAGCATCCTTTATCATTTTGCGCGTGGTTCTTGTCTTGGCGTGTCTGGTGCTGCAAGCCCTTTTCTATGGCTGGGGACTGAATCTTTCTCACAAAGCCGCTTACGACACGCTGCTCCGTCTGCGGACGGCACTTCAAAAACGGTTTGAAAAGCTGCCCCTCGGTGTCATTCAGGATAAAGGCACCGGCACAGTCAAAAAGCTGTTCGTGGATGATGTAGACAGTCTGGAAGTTTTGCTGGCTCACTCCATGCCGGAGGGAATTGCAAACCTGATGATCCCTATTGCGGTTTATGTGGCAATGTTCTTTGTGGATTGGAAACTGGCACTTCTGTCGCTGGCATCCATTCCGATCAGTCTGATTGCCATGATGACGATGTATTCCGTTGGCATGAAGAAAATGGGGCCTTACTACATGGCCGGACAAAAGATGAACAATACCATTATTGAGTACATTAACGGTATGGAAGTTGTCAAGGTATTCAATAAGGACGCAGATTCCTATGAGCGGTTCCGCAAAGATGTATCAGATTATCGAGACTATACTCTGGCGTGGTACAAGGCGGCGTGGCCGTGGATGGCAATTTACAGCAGTCTGCTTCCATGCACCATTATTCTGACTTTGCCTGTTGGCGCATGGTTCGTTCTCTCTGGCTGGTCTACTCTGCCTAATTTGATCTTGGTACTGTGTCTTTCTTTAAGTATTGGTATGCCACTGCTGAAATCTCTCGGTTTCCTGCCTACCATGCCCCAGCTCAACTATAAAATTTCTGCATTGGAGCAGGTGTTGGATGCGCCGGAGCTCCAGCAGACAGAAGATGCGTTCCACGGGAAAGATGACACCATTACTTATGACCATGTTTCTTTCGCTTATCAGACCACACAGCCCGGCCCGGATGGAAAGCCTGTTGTAATTGAGGATGAAGTTCTCCATGACATTTCCTTTACGGCAAAAGATGGACAGAAAACAGCCCTTGTTGGTGAATCTGGCTCCGGCAAGAGTACATTAGCGAAACTGCTGATTCACTACTATGACCCACAGAAAGGCAGTATTTCCATCGGTGGGCAGAAACTATGCGATATGAGTCTTGAAGCACTCAACAGCCGTATCTCCTATGTGGCACAGGATCAATACCTGTTCAATACCTCTCTGCTCGAAAACATTCGGCTTGGTCGGCTGAACGCAACGGATGAAGAAGTGGTGGAGGCCGCAAAGAAAGCTCAGTGTATGGAGTTCCTTGAGAAACTTCCGCAGGGTATTCATTCGATGGCTGGTGATGCAGGAAAAATGCTCTCCGGCGGTCAGCGCCAGCGTATTTCTCTGGCAAGGGCAATCTTAAAGGATGCTCCTATTGTGGTGCTTGACGAGGCAACTGCCTATGCCGATCCCGAAAATGAGGAAAAGATGGAAGCTGCCATTGCAGAGCTTGTAAAAGGTAAGACCCTTGTGGTTATTGCACACAAATTACCAGCCATTATGAACGCAGATCAGATTTGTGTTATGGATCACGGAAAACTGGTTGCAACGGGCAGACATCAAGAGCTGATCCAGTCCTGCCCTGAATATCAAAAGTTGTGGAAAGCGGCACAAGACAGCGCCGAGTGGAAAGTACACACTGCAAAGGAGGGGAAATAAATGTTTGCTTTGTTTTCAAGAATATTGAAACTTTCCGGCCGTTATAAGAGCCGTATTCAGGGCGCATTTGTTTGTGCGTTTCTGGAATCCATTCTGTCCAAAATGCCGATTTTTCTGGCCTTTGTGGTTTTGAGTGGATTTGCAAACAAGACCATTACCGGGCAGACTTGCCTTTATGTGGGACTTGGCCTTGCCGCTATTGTGCTGGTTCAGATGCTCGTCCATTATCTTAGTGACAGCCTGCAAAGTGCAGCGGGATATTTGATGTTCGCTGACAAGCGTATCGAATTGGGCGGCCATCTGCGGAAACTTCCGATGGGATATTTCACTTCCGGCAATATTGGCAAGATCAGTTCTGTCCTCAGTACCGACATGGTGTTCATTGAAGAAGTCGCTATGAGTACGCTGGGAAACATGATGAGCTATCTGCTGTCCTCGCTGGTTTTGCTGGCGTTCATGTTTTATCTGAATTGGCAGCTTGGCTTGATCGCTGCGATAGTTACTATTTTGGCATGGCTGGTATCTAAGGGAATGAACAAAGTTTCCCTACGAGAAGCAGCAGGCCGTCAGGAGCAGAGTGAACGGCTGACCGATGCGGTGCTGTCTTTTGTGGAGGGCATTGGTGTTATTAAGAGCTATAACCTGCTTGGAGAAAAATCCGAAGAACTGTCCGGCAATTTCAAGCGTTCCAGAAATACATCGCTTGACTTTGAACGAAAAATGACCCCGTGGACAATGGGGCTGAATATCCTTTACGGTATTGGTATTGCGGCAATTTTCGGCCTGTCTATTGTGTTGGAACAGAGCGGTGCGCTTTCTTTGGCTTATGTGTTGGGTGTTCTGCTATTTGTATTTGATCTTTTTGGCCCGTTGAAGGCTCTCTATGGAGAAGCATCCAGACTAACCGTTATGAACGCTGCCCTTGATCGTATTGAAGCGGTATTGGATGAACCGGAACTTTCCGACAACGGCAAGCAGCATATTCCGGCTCAGGCACAGCCGGGACAGCCGGAAGTCCTGTTCAACGATGTTACATTTGCTTATCAGGATAAAGAGGTTCTGCATCATATCAGTTTTGCCATGAAGAAAAATTCTATGACAGCGCTGGTTGGACCGTCCGGTAGCGGTAAGTCCACCATTGCAAACTTGCTGGCGCGACTTTGGGATGTAAAATCCGGCAATGTGACGATAAGGGGCGTGGATATTCGCAATGTACCTCTGTCGGAATTGATGGATCAGATCAGCATGGTATTCCAGCGCGTGTATCTGTTTCAGGACACCATTTACAACAATATCATCATGGGAAAGCCGGATGCCACGGAAGAAGAAGTCTATGAGGCTGCCAGAAAAGCCCGCTGCTATGATTTCATTATGGCTTTGCCCGACGGATTCCAAACGGTGGTTGGTGAGGGCGGTGCAACACTTTCCGGCGGTGAAAAACAGCGTATTTCGATTGCCCGCTGTATTCTGAAAGACGCGCCTATTGTCATTTTGGATGAAGCTACCGCAAGTGTAGATACGGACAATGAAAGCTATATTCAGGAGGCTATTTCCGAATTGGTGAAGGGAAAGACCCTGCTTGTAATCGCTCACCGCCTAAATACCATCTGTCAGGCTGATCAGATTTTGGTGATTGCCGATGGACGGATCAGTGAACAAGGAACCCATGACGAGCTTATAGCAAAAGCCGGGATTTATCAGGATTTTGTAAATATCCGTAAAAAGTCCTCCAGCTGGAGCCTTGCATAAAGGAGACAATAGTGAAGATTCATGCGTCCGGAGAGGATTATCTGGAGGCTGTGCTGGTTCTTCAAAAGAATCACGGTGCTGTCCGCTCTATTGATGTTGCACGGCGTGTTGGAGTTTCAAAAGCCAGCGTAAGCTATGCGGTGTCGGCTTTGCGTGAAGGGGGCTTTTTAACGGTAGATAGTGATTACGTTTTGCATTTGACCGAAACAGGCCGGAATGTTGCCGAAAAAATTTATGAGCGGCATCAGTTCTTTACAGAGCAATTTATCGCAGCTGGCGTTGACCCTGAAATTGCAGAGCGAGATGCTTGCCGGATTGAACACGCCATCAGTCAGGACACCTTTGAAAAGATCCGGGATGCACACAAACAGGAAAAATAGGATACTAATGCCCGTCGTTCCAACTGTGCGGACAAGAGCAGCCAGTGGGGAAAATATAAGCCCACTGGCTGCTCCACATGAAAGACAATCATCGGCCCTTTTGTTTTCCCCTGTACATCACTTCAGCTTATCTGCGCTCATGCACAGGTCTATGTACCGTTGCGACTCTTCTTCACTCTTTCCTGCAAAGTAATCAAGAACGCACTTGGCAACGGTCTGCGGCGCTCTATCGTGGAACACGATTCCATCCAGACTGATGTCCATTTCTTCTGAGATCAGCGCAACCGTTTCAAATTTCGGATTGCTCTTGCACTTTTCAATCTCAATGACAGTTCGGGTACACATATTAAGCCGTTCCGCTAATTCGCGCTGCGTGATCTTTTTCTGCTCCCGCTTTTCGCGAAGCTTTTGGGCGAACAGGTCAAGAAAGTTCATTGTAAATCACCTCTACTACATTGTAGAGTGAGCCTCAATTCACTTAAATACACATGAAGCTCACATTGAATGAGCCGCAAATCACATTCAGTGAGTTGGAGGTAATTTTATGATGTCACGGATGAACAGGAGATACTGCTAAGGCCGCTCGCGGTCATGTAAAAAAGCATAAGCACCGATTAGCCGTCCACTTCAAAAAGCACGCGGCTATCCCCCAGACGAGCTGCACTCACGAAAGCGAGTTGCAGCTCTCTTTTTATGCGGTTTGGTTCATCCGTGATTTAGCCCCTCCCGGTACAGTATTCGTTACTCATGTTTTCACTCGCACGCAAGGCGCTCGTTCAGGTCATCATGCCTGTTCGAGCGCCTTTTTACGTTTTCCTGTCGGCTGTCGTTCTCCGCCGGTGTTGGTCTGGTTCACCACCCACCCAACACCGAAACGGAGGACATATTATGTTTAACAGAAAGAGCAGCTATGCGCTGAACAAGAAAGACCCCAACGCTATCGTTTACATGGATGCCAACGAAGCCATCATCCGCCTGACCCGCGAGGACTTTGCCAGCGAGGAAGAATTTCTGAAATGGAAGTCCCTGTCGGATGCAGACTATCATGCTTCCGAGAAAGAGGATCATGTCTACGCTAATCATACCCTTGCACTGGACGAGCTTTCCGAGGAAGCAGCATCTATTCCCGCTGCGGATATCTGCATGGAGCAGGCGCATGACCGGGTGGCGGAAATCCGCCGTAGCACCCAAAAGGTTACGCAAATCAGGAAGCACCTGACGGACACTCAGTTTCGCAGGATGTGGATGTATTTCGTGGATGGAATGACGATTGACGAGATTGGAAAAGTCGAAGGCGTGTCGCATCAGGCTATTTCTCTCAACATTACAGCAGCAATCAGAAAAATCAAAAAATATTTCTGAGGTTTTTCAAAAACACCTTGCAAAAGTGGCCCAAAATCGGCGATAGGTGAAGGGACATTCTCCACGAAGCCTTTCGTTGAACGTTGAAAACTGAATAGACCATGATGCAGGCACAAAACCCGCGTGATAGCGGCATAAGGTGCGCCGCCACGACGATGGCTTCAAGGAGGTGATTCCGGAAAAGCCATCCGAGCGATCTACGCAGCCTTAGACCCGATTCGGCAAATCGGGCGCGATGACAGCGCGGCGGATAATGAAACTTGCTCACGCCCTCCCACAGACTTGAGGGGGAACCCTGCGGTATGCGCCAGCTCTTTGAGGCAGCGGTATCGTGGAGTTATGACAGCCCTGCCAAGGGCGGCCTGCATCATGCCCACTATCCGGGGCGCGTGGCAAATAGGATGGATCTTCTCAAATGGACAAGCAGAGCGGCTGCGCCGGTATTCGCCATTATGTTATGTGGCTCCAATTCTACCCGCGCAGCCGCCTCTCAAAGTCAGATACCATGCGCTGACGGCCTTTCCGTCAGCGCATTCATGTGACCTTGAGGAAACCCACCAAACCGAGAAAGGAGATCGCCATGATGCAGCCGACGCCAAACGAAACCCAAATCCACACGGATGAACTGGTGGACATCCGGGATGTATCCGTAGACAAAAATCTTCCCAAGGAAGAACGCATTGCCGCCTTTATCCGCCAGATCAAAAATCCTTACCGCTTCCGCTGCGGCGATTTCGTGGTAAACGCCTGTTTTGCCGGGAACGGTGTTACGTTAGAGGAATGTCTGCAAGGCATTTTGCGCTAAGCGACATCCTCGCTTTTTTCCGCAGAGAGTGCTATGATCGGTGTGGAAAAGGATGAAAATCTAATAGCCAGATAACCACTCTTTTCATGCGGGAGCAGTCCGGGAGAAAGGAGTGCTTTTTCATGCCTAAATACAAAGCAACCGCTTATATCCGCCTGTCCTACACCGACGATCATTCCAGCGAGAGCGACAGCGTTTCCAATCAGCGCAAGCTCATTGAAAACTTTGTAGAGCGCAACCCGGATATTGAGGTCGTTTCCGAAAAGATCGACGATGGATACAGCGGCATCATCTTTGACCGCCCTGCGTTCAAGGAAATGATGCAGGATGTCACCGACGGCAACATCAACTGCGTCATCGTAAAAGACCTCTCCCGCTTAGGGCGCGAGTACATTGAAACTGGCCGGTATCTGCGCCGGGTATTCCCGGCCTATGGGGTGCGCTTCATCGCCATCACCGACAGCATCGACACCGCCCACGACAGCGGCGATGATCTGACCGTATCGGTCAAGAACATTATGAACGAAGCCTACTGCCGGGACATTTCCATCAAGACCCGTTCTTCTCTGGACGTGAAGCGGCGCAACGGCGATTTCGTCGGCGCGTTTCCGGTGTACGGCTACATGAAAGCCGAGGACAACAAGAATTTACTTGCCCCTGACCCCTACGCCGCCCGCGTTGTCTGCGACATCTTCCGTATGCGGCTGGAGGGCGCAAGCGCCTCCAAGATCGCATCAGAGCTGAACCGGCTGGGTATTCTCTCCCCGCTGGCATACAAGAAGAACAATGGCCTGCCCTACGCGAAAAATGGCTATGCGGACAAGGCCGACTGCAAGTGGTCGGCAACCACCATCATCCGCATCTTGCAGGACGAAACCTATACCGGAACGCTGGTGCAGGGCAAACAGGGTACGCCGCATTACAAGATCAAGCAGATGGAGCAGCGTCCCGCCTCCGAGTGGGTGCGTGTTCCGGATGCCCACGAAGCATTGATCGCCCGTCAGGATTTTGAGCTGGTGCAGCGCATTAAGGGACTGGACACCCGCACTTCTCCCAACGAGGACACGGTGTACCTGTTCTCCGGTATTCTGATCTGCGGGTGCTGCGGAAGCCGCATGACCCGCAAGACCAACCGTGCAAACGGCAAGGAGTACCACTACTATTATTGTCCCACCGGCAAGAAAAAGGGCTGCACTCATCCGGTCATGCTGAAAGAAAGCAGCCTGATCGACTGTGTGCGGGACAGCCTGAAAGCCTATATCGGCAATATTGCTTCGCTGGAGGCGCTGCTTTCGGGCATTGACCAGTCCAGCATCAATCAGGCGCTTGCCAAGGAATACAGCGACCACATTACCGACAACGAGCGCCGGTTGGAGCAGGTGCTGGAGTTCAAGGCAAGGCTTTATGAGAGCCTTGTGGGAGGTATGCTTACCAAGGAAGAATACGCCTCCTATAAGGCCAAGTACACCAAGCAGGCCGAGGACATCCGCGAGAGCGTCCGCGTTCTCAAGGAAAAACTCACGGAGGTTTTGGAAAACAGGAGTGAGCGCAACCGCTGGATTTCACAGTTTACGCAGTTCTCCACGCTGGAAACCTTAGACCGCAGGGCGCTCATTCACATGGTACAGAGCATCCGCGTCCGTGGCAAAAAGGAGCTGGATATTACCTTTACCCATGAGGACGAATACAAAAAGGCGTTGCAGCTTCTGGCGCTGGCAGCGCAGCAGAAAGATTACAAACAGAGAAAGGTGGGCTGAGCATGGCGAGAAAAAGCAGAAAAGAAACGGCTGCGGTGGCCGTGCAGGAGGCCGACGCCGCTTGCCGCGCCGCGATCTACGTCCGCCTTTCGGTGGAGGATACCCACACGCACAGCGTATCCATTGAAACCCAGCAGATGATTATTGCCCGCTATCTGGAACAGTACCCGGAGATCAGCGTGTACGATACCTACATCGACAACGGTGCGACCGGGACAAACTTCCACCGTCCGGGCTTTCAGCAGATGCTCTCGGATATTGAGGCCGGTCATGTAAACTGCGTGATTGTCAAAGACCTTTCCCGTTTGGGACGGAACACCATCGACACCGGCTATTACATCGAGCAGTATTTCCGCATCCGCAACATCCGCTTTATTGCGGTCAACGAAAACTTCGACACCGCCGCCCCGGAGGACGCCCATTCCGGTATCATCATCCCGCTGCGGAACATGATAAACGAAGCCTACGCTTTGGACATCGGGCGAAAGATCAGGGCGCAGCAGCGGCAGGCCATGAAGGACGGCAAATTCATCGGTGCGCGTACTCCCTACGGCTACCTGAAAGCGGAGGACGATTGTCACCAGCTTATCATCGACCCCGTTGCCGCCGTTGTCGTGCAGCGGATGTTCCGCTGGGCTTCCGAGGGCGCTGGCCTGAATACCATTGCCGTGCGGCTGAACGAAGCAGGCGTTCTTACCCCCAGCCACTACAAGAAGATGCAGGGCAAGATCACCCACGAAAATTTGCTCGGCAGCGGCAAGTGGCAGACCCGGACAGTCGGCGTTATTCTCCGCTCCGAGGTCTACATCGGAGATCTCGTTCAGGGGCAGACCAAAACCGTGGATCACCGGCAGGTCAAGGCCGACGCCGAGGAATGGACGGTGGTGCGGGACACCCATGAGGCCATCATCAGCCGGGAACAGTTCGCGGCGGTGCAGGAAATTCTCAATCAGACTGCCAGCCGCGCCAAGGCGCGGGAGGTCAAAGCCTTCACGCCGAATCTTTTCAAAGGCAAGGTGTTCTGCGCCCATTGCGGCGGCAGCCTGCACCGGCAGCGGAATATCCGCAAGAAGTCCGACGATGTGTACTTCTACCATTGTCTGAGCAGGAGCCGAATCAGCAAGGATGCCTGCCCCGGCGTGACCATCCGCGAGGATGCGTTGCTGGATATGCTGGCAGATATGCTTCAGGACGCGCTTGATACGGCGCTGGGGCAATACACCCTCTCTCTTGCGGAGCTGCCCCGGCAGGCCGCTGACCGCGCTGAGCTGCGGGAGAAGATCACCAGCCGCAAGCAGGAAATCCAGCGGCTTCGCGGTATCGTGCGGAGCTTATATGAAAACCTCGTCCAAGGTGTTCTTACCAAGGATGAATACTTCGACTACAAGGAAAAGTACGAAAGCCGCATTGCCGACCTCGCCGTGGAAATGGAGCAGTTGGAGGACGGCCTGCGAACGATGGATACGCAGCTTGAGCAGCACCGGGCGTTGGAACAGGACGCCGCACAAATCAAGACCGACCGTGCGCTGACCGGCGCACTTATCGAGCGGCTGATCGACCGCATCGAGGTATCCCACGACAAGCAGATCACGGTGCGCTATCGCTTCCAGAGCGAGTTTGAGACCTACGCGGAGGTGCTGGAACAATGCAGAAATATGTAATCGCCCTCTACATCCGCCTCTCCATCGAGGATTACAAGTACGACAGCCTGAGCATTGAAAATCAGAGCCTTGTTCTCCATGAATATGCGGCATCCATGCCCGAAGCCATGAACGCGGAGATCATGGAGTTCATCGACAACGGGTACAGCGGCACGAATTTTGAGCGTCCGCAGGTACAGAAGCTCATTGAACTGGTGCGGGCCAATCAGATCGACTGCATCATTGTCAAGGATTTTTCCCGTTTCGGGCGCAACAGCATTGAAACCGGCTACTTTATCGAGCGCGTGTTCCCGCTGTTCCATACCCGCTTCATTTCCATCAGCGACGATTTTGACAGCAGCAAATTCAAGGGTGACACCGGCGGCATGGACGTAGCATTCAAGTATCTCATCAGCGAATATTACAGCCGCGATATGTCCATCAAGACCAAGAGCGCCAAGTACGCCAAGATGCAGCGCGGCGAGTATCAGAGCAAAATCTGTCCCTACGGCTATCGCAAAAGCGCCGATGGCAGAATGGAGCCTGACCCGGAGGCCGCTGCCGTTGTGCAGCTCATCTTCCAGCTTGCCGCCGAGGGCATCAACGCCACCGCCATCACACGGGAGCTGTTCCGCAGAAGCATCCCTACCCCCGGCCAGTACAAGGCGGCGCACGGCAATCACACCCATGATATTTCCCGCTGCCACGGGATTTGGAGTACATCTACCATTCTCCGCATTTTGGCTGACGAACGCTACACCGGCGTATATGTGATCGGCAAGCGGGCGGTTCTCGAAGTAGGCGGCACCAGAAGCCGCCTGAAGGACAGAGAATCGTGGTACATCATCCCCGACCACCACCCGGCCATCGTTGAGAAAGCCGTGTTTGATACCGCGCAGGCCAGTCAGCTCCGCTTTTCCCAGCCCAACAAGAAGAAGCGGGACTACCCGCTGAAAGGCAAAGCCTTCTGTGGCTGCTGCGGTCATGCGCTGTCCCGCACCATGCAGAAAACCTCATATTATCACTGCCGCCATTCCGAGGCGGACGTAGAAAGCCGCTGCCACAAGATGCGTCTGAACGCCGCAGAGCTGGAACAAGCGGTATTCCTGACGCTGAAAAAGCAGATGGAAGCCGCCACACCGCTTGCCCCGGACGGTTCGCTCCGGGTGGATACCTCCGTACCGGAACGCGCCGAATATGAGCAGCAGATCGAGGCGTTGCAAGACGGTAAGCGCGCCTTGTATGAACGCTATCTCATGGGTGAGATTGACCTGAACACCTACAAGGCGGAAAAGGCCGCGTGTGACGAGCTGCTTTTGAAAACGAAAAATGCCTATGCCGCAGTATTGGCACAGGCGAAGCAAAAGCAGGACGAACAGGCGCGGCAGGACAGCCGCAAGGAAGCGTCCAAGGCGATTTTCGATGCGGACACGCTGACCACCGAGCTGGCCGAGCTGCTGATCGACAGGGTGCTGGTGTACCCCGACAAGCGCATTGAGATCGCATACAAAATCCAGGACATTTTTGATTGAGGTGGCAGTCATGAAAATCGCTTTCTATTGCAGAGTGGACGGACAGGGCTTTTGCTTTGTTCTCCCCGATGAAGCTGACAAGCTCCGCGAGTTTTTCGCCGAGCATCAGGATAAGCCTGCGCTTGATATTATTAGAAGGTTCCAAAAAAGGCTGACACATTTCTGATTTCTGTGCTATAATATAATTGTGTTTTGTACTTAGAGGTTCTAACGCACTATTCTGAAATGGAGAATCGCCATGGTAACTACGATTACAGGAACAACGAATAAGCCAGTATCTAGTGATCGCTTAAAGAATTATTTTAGTGCTCACAATGAATTTGATGGCATTCTATATATCGGGTACCCAATTATCGGTACTGTTGAAGGTGCTTATCCTATTGATGCTCTGTGGATTTCACCCAAACAGGGACTTGTTGTGTTTAACCTTATCGAGGGAAAACGTCTAGGTGATTATCAAGATGATCAGGACGATTCATACAACAAAGTGGAGTCCAGGCTTAAAGGTCATCGTGAACTGGTATATAAG
>ENA-OYYQ01000859-OYYQ01000859.1-human-gut-metagenome-genome-assembly--contig:-NODE-859-length-11652-cov-4.371303_pt1 | contig 11652 bp, 10 predicted proteins | sample MGYA00243252_ERZ653455 | MGnify/ENA primary metagenome ERZ653455 (study PRJEB26926, sample SAMN06164940) | human gut metagenome | biome: ENVO:00009003; feature: ENVO:2100002; material: ENVO:00002003...
GTCTCGTGGGCTCGGAGATGTGTATAAGAGACAGGTACTGTTTAACATCGTTCCATAAGTTCCAAGCTCTTTTCTCACGTCCTTATCTGAATACGGAAGACGGGTTATGCTCTGTTTGTAACGGATCTCCTCTAACGGTGTTCCTATTCGTTCCGTCTTCTGATCATTCTTTCTGATCCGTTCTTCACTTCCTGCCATGTCCCTTAACTTTTCATCGGATGCCTTTCGCATCTGTCCTCTGCTGTCAATAAAACTCTTTCCAGCCTTCGCACTGCGGTTTAAACCATCCACACCACGGTATTTATCCAGTTCTTTTCCATTTACCGGAATCCGTTGGTGGATGTTAATTCCATCATAACGTTTTAGCGCAGTTTCATTTCTTCGCTTCGCAAGATACATTTCACGGCGTTTCCTTCCTGCATCTGTCTGAATCCGGTTTCGTTCCTGCAGACGTCCCGTTTCTCTCCTGTTCCGTTCTCCAGCTATGCTCTCTTTAAAGTCTTTTACGTTCCGATCTATTGCTTTCCGATGCAATCCTGCCTGATATTTTATTTCAGTCGGTGTATTCTTTACATTTTCCTTTACCAGGCTCATGCGGTCTTTTAAGCGTTTTCCGGAATCCATAACCATACCGACACGTTTTCCGGCTTTTGTACCTGCAGACTGTGTTTTACTGCCGTAAGATACTGTCGTTCTTTCATTTTCAGACGCTCCATTGTTTTCCGTCCCATTCACATTTTCATTTGCCCGGACTGGTTCTCTTACAGGCTTACTGCCACTATTATTTGTATGTGATGATGCCCTCTGTGAATTGCTTTCACCTGAAGGCGCCGGTTCATTTCCAGAACTGCTTCCAGCATTTCCACCTGTACCGCCGCCAGTTCCATTTCCTGCACTTCTGCTTACTGCAGCACGTCTGCCGCCAGAATAATACCTTCGTCCAAACAATTTTCTCATAACCATATATCTTCCCATGCTCTTTAAGAAACGACCACGCTTATTGCTGCCGCCATCTCCTAACGCAACCATAGATAAAATTTCATCCATCTTTAAATACGTTCCAACAAAAACAACGATCTGTAAAAATGCAACCATTAAAAACGGATAATCTCCTGACATGGAATAGATCATTGCAGATAGAGAAAACGCAATCGTAATGAGAAGTGTTAATCCTGCGCGCATTAAAATCGTATTGAACAGTTTTAACACCGCCTTTTTCAACAATCCGTTATAAGTCGGCAGCATGGATAAAATAAAATTCAGCGGCAGATACAACGCAAATATGATAAACAAAAGCTGGGTAAATATAACCAGCCCACACATTACGACCACAAAAATACTGATGATCAGATTCAAAAAACCTATTAAAATAACTGTTCCAAATCTGCCTGCTACATTCGTCACAGTCATATTTACATTTTTATAAGTTTCAATATCTGTCTTTACTGCAGTCTGACGGTCTTCTCCGAAATTCGTTACAGGACTGACAGATAAAATTGATTTAATACGATCTCCATCAACTCCCGCTGCAATACGCTCTGATTCGATTGCAGTTTCATCCGTCGTACCAAACTGCAAAAGCAGCCATGGTTTATAGACCTGAATTGCAAACAGGTTATTCCGGATCTTGTCTGTTGCTTTTACTCCCATCTCATCATTTCCCGGCATGACAAGTTTTGCCCCAAGCTCCAGGACACCATTGCTTAAATCCGCGGAAAAATCATTGATATTTTTAATGTACTGCGGCGCATAAGCAATAAACGCGGCAGTTAAAAGAAAGATCACAAGCATATTTACCGCTGCGCTGACTGCCTCTGTGGTTTTTCTTTTGATCAGCCCGGCATATGCCATGTAGCCGCCCACGATCAATACGATAAACAGTAACAGCCAGGTATAAAAACCATCCGCATTGAATTTCTTCGATCCGGTATTCATGCCCGCCAGGATCTGAATGTTCTTTCCGATGTCGTCTGCCATATCACCGATAAAATCAAGCGAATACGTCTGCTGCACAATATATCCCGTTCCGCTGCTCAGCAATACACTGATCAGCCAGATTCCGTCACTGATTCCATAAAAAACGGATGAAATCTTATTATCTATCCTGTCCATCCAATTCCAGGGAAGCCAGTCCCAGGAAGTGTCCACATAGAAATCGATCTGATAATTATCCCATCGGTACTGACTATACAGATTTCCAGCATCGATCGTTTCATCTACCAGTCCGGAAGCCGCAGCTACCTCCATATTGGCAGCCGATAAAAATAATCCTGTCAGAAGCATGCATACAAGAAATGCTGACAGGATCTGTTTGCGCGGCTTTTGCAGTCTTTTTGTTTTCATTCCCCATTTCTTTCTCATGAAACTTCCTCCCTTCTTGGAGGTCTGGTATCAAATGCGTCAAATACATGCTGCAGTAATATCTGTGTATGTACTTTTCCAACACGACCGTAAATGTCCTGCATCAGACATTCCCCAGTTTCTAATGCCATGATCGCATTCTGGTTTTCTTCATCATCCGGATCCAGCCCAAAGAATCTTAATGTATTCCGGATCTCCGTCTTATCTGTGGAATGAAAAGCGAACTTCAAACCGATATTGTTTTTGATTTTTTCGTCCAGAAGATCGGAAGAACTCTGCGTGATAAAAAATACACCGGACTGCATGGAACGTCCGGCACGTACAAGTTTATTCGATAAAGCTGCTCCCTGTGCTACCTGCAGGAGACTCCATGCCTCATCTAAAGCAACGATTTTATAAATTTTCCTGTCTGAATAAATAAAATCCAATGCAAAAGTTCCGATCGCGATCATAACCGCAATACTTAAATATTCGATACTGGTATATTCCTCCACATTTTTTTCAGAATCCGGCAGCATCAGATCCTGCACCTGCAAAATGTTTAAAGCCTTATCTGCACTGATCTTACGCGTCACTTTTCCATCTGAAAACAGCAATCCCGCAAAATCATAATCGGTAAACGCTGCTATGTGGCTTGCAAGCAGATGCGCTTCTTCATCCTCCATTGCATTTAATTCATCGATCACATATAAAAGTCCGCTATTTTCCCTTTTTGTGACTGCTTTTACCGCATCACGCAGGAGAGGGAAACGTTTTCCATCCTTGATATTGACGCCAGTCAAAAATGTCAGGATATCCATTGCCAGGCTGTCTGCATCTTTCTTGTTCTGCATGATCACATACGGATCAAGCATTCCTTTATTGCCCTCATCACTGGTCAGGTTGATAATGTTAATTTCATCCGAAAGTTCCGGAAGCATTTCTTTCCATTTCCCGCGTTCCGACTTCGGATCAAGGATCAGCGCCCTTGCGCCATGTAAAACTTCCTGGTAAATGATGTTATTTGCAGACATTGATTTACCACCGCCAAGCGTTCCGGTAAATGCCACAGCAAGGGCATTTGTAACACTGCCGACTACGTTCTGACAGGCAAGAGACGGGTCTATGTAGATATTATTTCCAGTCTCCGTGTCATACCCGATGTAACTTCCATCCGGATCACCCAGGATGCGCGCTGCACCGAATCCAAGTCCCGCCAGGAAATCTGCTTTCACATACTGGATATAATCATTTTCATATCTTGATCCAGACGGAATAAATTCTTCGTGGAATCCGATCATATCGCCAAACGGGCGTACCAGTTTAATGTTAAAATCATTCTCGTAATAATCCCTGACCTCCGCGATACGACGTTCCAGCTCCTCTTCGCTTTCTGCAGCAATCCGGACAACGTAGCTTAATTTGTACATGGATTCTTTTGTTCTGCCTAAGTCCTTTTCCAGCTCGTCCACATCCACCAGTGCCTCTACCACGGAATTATCCGTATCGGCACCAGCCTCATACGCATGCTCATCTAAGTCATTTAATTCCTTTTTCTTATTTCTGACCGTCGTCAATGCGCTTCTGTTCGGCATGATTTCAACGTTCATACTGACGTCTACCGGAAAACGGAAACGCTCCTGCTCATAATAAAAGATCTCCGACGATGGAAACTCCAGTTCCCCGATTAAAGCATTGATTGTCAGGTATGCAACATAGCTTTCCCCCTCTTCCCTTATCATCCGGATATGTTTCTGATGCTCCTGCAGCACACAGCGCGTCAGGCGGAGAATGTCGTACTTGCGGACTAACGTTTTTTTCTCCAGCTTTTCTTTTGGAAATGAATACTCATATTTATAATACGGCGTTTTCTGTTGTCCATAGATATGCTCTACAATGTAGCCAATGTCTTTCTTTTCCAGGCGTTTTAAGGAAAACTTCCCTTTTACACGCTGTCTTAAAAAGTCTTCCAGTTTTGCATACCGCTCGATCTCTGCACTGTTTATGCTGACAAAATCACCCATCAGGTTATGGTTGACACTGTTTATAAAGTCTGTAAATACGGCTAAAATATCTTCCTTGACCTTCTTTACACTAACTTCCTCTTCTCCCTTGATCAGCTTAAAACCTAAAAAGAAACGGTAGGTAACTTCATTTTCTATTCCACCCATAGAAGTGATCAGCCCTTCTGTCTGGATGTCGATCACTTTTTCTGCTGTTTCTTTAAGATCCCCCTTTAAGTGTCTCTTGCAGCGTTCCTGCCTGTCCCTTACGGATGTTTCAGATGCAATGCAGAGCGCATGCATCTTGCCTTCCCTGTTTACCGTCATGATCTGACGGAACCGTTCATGTACTGCCATCTTTTCATCCGGAGATAAAAAAGCATAGTTGTACGGGATCAGTTCATAATACGCCCACCATTCTCCCTGCTGGTTTAAGATCATATTGTTTTCGATGTACTTAATCGGGAACATATATATCCCTCCTCACTGCGGTAATATATTCATTTACCGTCTTTTTACGATACACCACACGTTTTCCTGCATAAGTCTCTTTTGGGCGTATCAGATAATTAAACGCCGCGCATAAAAATCGGTACGGATTTTTGCCATCAAAGCTCTTTTTTGACATCAGATACGCATTTCCTACGCATATCGCAGCCCATACAACGAAACTTTTTATATACACAAATGGCGGCAGGTTGTGAATCATAAGACATACAACTGCCGTTCCGGTAAAATACCCGATCTGTGTTATCGTCGCCGGAAACGGCAGATTAACATCCCCGACCGCATGTATCACTTTTTCAACATTCCAGATGCTTGTATATGACTTTACCTGTTTCATTTCTTCCCTTTCTTTCCTTTCTGCCTGTCCGGCGGTTTTCTTCATCCTTTTTCACTTAGCTAAGGCACAGGGCAGCCCGCCCCGCACCTTATTTTTATCAGAGATTATTTTCCTCCATCTTCTACATCATCTGCAGCACCGCCCTCGATGATCGTGCCATTATAGATCTTTAACATCGTGTCTTTTGTCCCAGAGGGATTAAAGACAAAACCAACCGCTATGACCGCGATAATTGCAAAAACAATCAGCTCCGCAATCTTGTGTTTAAATAAAAGCACAAGACCAACAATAATAATCCCTCCTAAAACCAGAGGCTGTATATTCGTCATGAGCCACGTATAAATTCCCTGTCCAAAATTCATCTTTCTCTTTCCTTTCCGCACATTTTTGTGCATAAAAAAAGACAGCTTCTGCCGTCTGTTTACTGTTACATTTTTTCTTTTTTCTTTTTATTTCTTCTTTATGGCGCATGTTCCATAACACATCCAGCTTTGCGCTTTAAAAATTGCGACGCCGCAATTTCAGGATTCCATGTATTCCTGCTTAAGATCATCAATCCATTTTCTTCCTTTCTGCCTTGCTGTGACAACATCGTCCAGTGCCGCCTGCTGTTGTTTTAAGATCTTTTTATGATGCGGGGACAGATTGGCTTCCTCGATCATATCCTTCGCCAAGCGTGTGCCTCTGAGATCATCCAGCTTCTGTACCATTTTAAGGGACGGTGCGACCTGTCTTGTAAGCCAGAGGAGTGTCCGGTCAAGTGTGTACTCTTCTGGTTTTGTTGTCAGCTTAATGCTCCGGTACTGTCCGTTTAAAAACCACACCCAGCGCTCATTTAGCGGCCAGTTTCTGCGTTCCTCTTCTAGATCTGTATCTACAAAACGGACATAGTGGTTGATAATAGAATAAGCCGTACAGGCTACATCTTCCATCTCCAAAAGATCATCCACCGCCACCTCCGCACGCTCATCTTTTAACCGTATTTCAAAACGGTTTTTCGTTTCCGCCTCATCCAGCGGCGTGCCGTTTTTTACATACTGTTCATAGTCCTTTTCATAAATACAGAAGTAAATTTCACTTTTTAAAGATCCCAGGTACAATGTATTTCCCATGCTTGCCGCATCTTCTTCCCGGTTCCTTATCAGCTCCCCGGACTGGTAATCCTTAAAACTATGGAAAATCGTGATACATTCATCCCGACGGCATTTTTCTGCAAGTTCCGGGATATTTAAAATCCCAGCACGGTCGTTGATCGCAATATCAATCCGTTTAAACACCGCCCCCATTTCTCTTGCCGTCCGGAAGAAATCATACCAGGTACGTTTCTGCACCTTAAGAAACGCTTCGAACTGTCTGCACCCCTTGCCCTTTAGTTCAAGCAGGATCCCTTTTTCATGTTCCGGCGATACCATGACTGTGATATCTCCGTAGATATACTGGCGTCCGTAACCGTAAAAGCTGTGCGCTTCCTCGATCATGTACTGCATCCGGATGTTCATGACATCCTCGATCACGCGTCTTTCATCTGTGGTTGCGAAACGGATCCGGACATAGTCAAATAAAATTTCCATTTCTTTATCCGGATTAAATATCTCAAGGACCATTTCCAAATGTTCTAACAGCTTTTTTGTTGCCCGCTTCTTTCCAATCAGCAGCATACCGTAATACCCCCTGCTGATTCCTGCTGTTTCAACATATTCATTTTGTGATACGCCGTAGCTTTTTCGTCTGGCTTCCAGGTTCGTAATCCATTCCACCGGATCAAATGCAATGGAATCTTCATTTTCTTCTATATACTCGTCTGTCATCTCTCCTGCTTCTTTAATATTCCATACATCATCCGCTGATTTAAAACCTTCCTCCAGATCTTCTGTCTGCATTCTATAGCCGCTTTCTTTTTCTTTCCGGTATTCCTGAAGCACATTTTGCAGCTGGTCAGCCAGCTTGTCACTGACCGGCTTTTTCCCGTGTATCAGCATGTTATAATAGCCTCTTGAAAAACCAATGCGTTTTGCAAGTTCTACCTGGGATAATCCCAGTTCTTTGCGTTTTTTCTCAATCTCTTTTAACGTCTCCTGGTTCTTTTCCACATCTGCCACCATCCCATTTTATAATTCAGTCCTGCAGTCTCCCAGGGATATCCTCATAGATCTGCATTTCATTACGTCTTGCCTGCATAAACTCAAGTACTGCACCACGGCTCTCCCTCCAGCCCGGCATCATGTACACCCCGGTGCAGATTGACAGCAGCGTCAACGACACTTTTATATACTCTTCCCACGTTGCATCCTGTGGCAGCATTGCATTGACTTTCGCCGGATTGATCACAGAATATCCATTTTCGGCTAATTCCTTTTCTGCTTTCTCAAAACGTTCCATATAATCCGATGTTCCGGTAATCGGTCCGCTGATATAAATATGTTCCGTCTGTTTTTCGTTTGTATTTTCTTCTTCCATTTTTCCCTTATTCCTCTCCGGCAGTTTCGCTGCCGTTTTCATACATTCGATCACACGCTTCTCCTTCCTGCTGTCTTTTCTCACAGATCTGCGACAGCTCTGTGAGAAAATCATATCCCGGATCTACATATGGAGCGTAAAACTCTGTTACAACACCGTTTCCGGTGTTTACATAGCCACGTCCGGCAATATCTTTTTCTTTAAATTGTTTATCAATACTGCCAAACATCATGGTGTACCCGCTTGCAGACATACTACCCAGCGCAACACGGAAACCGAACTGATCGCGGACACCATCTCCGAGATATTTTGCATCCGGACGCTGACACGCAAGAATAATAAAATATCCTGCCTGTCTGCCTTTCATGATAATAATCCGGATCAGCTTCATAACCTCTTCCCATTCTTTTTTTGCAAGCGTATCCATAAATGCCACATATTCATCAAAGATCAGAAAATGCGGCGTCAAACCGACTTTCGCATAATTCGCACCCATCCGGAAATCCGGATGTTCCTGCATTTCATCATAACGGGCTTCCATTCCCTCATAGAAAGCCTCCACGCATCCCATCATGTTCTCTGTATCGTAGTTCACATCCGGCATGATCCTGGATAAATAGGACAGGTCCGCTTTCTTCGGATCACAGATATGCAGCACTGCACCGGATTCTAATAACGCTTTTATCACGATCAGCAGAAAGATTGTCTTTCCGCTTCCTGTATCACCTGAAATCAACATGTGCGGCAATTTGTCATACTTCCATGAAATATGTTTCATCAGATTTAATTCTCCATTTTTTGCCTTCACATCCTGAATATCGATCCGGTTCTTTTCTACCCCTGTTAAAAATTCATATCCGACCCAGATATCCTTTGTATCTTTTTTTACCAGTTCACAATTTAATCCGGTTTCTAATTTCTCTTCCAGATGAAGTAATTTATCCTGGTATTTTCCCATGGTGATCTTGACTGTCACATAAATATGTCTGTTTTTCCTTCTGTAATAAAGCGCCGGAAAATAGGTGATCCGCTCCATTCTGCCGCCGGTTCTGCTCTGTTGCAACGGCTCTGTCTCAAACCATCGGTTTTCCAGCAGCATCCGCGACATTGCCTGGCGGTTGCGGATGTCTGTCATGTTGCCACTTTTCCATTGATAAAACAGATCCAGCAGACATAAAACCGCGATCAGGAAGAGAAGGAATATCCTAAGCAGGATATTTCCTTCTGTCAGCCGGATCATAAATACTGATAATGCTGTAATGATCAGGGCGAAAAAAATGACAGACCTTAAAATCAGCCTGTCATCATAACGCCCAATGCGGTTTCCTTTCCAGATTGGAAATCTGTTCATCTATTCCACTCTCCCATCCGGTTATTTATTTTTTGTTCCCTCCGTCCTTTGCGTCCGTTCCGGTCTTATCTGCTGTCTTATCAGATGGTTTGTTCTGATCTGCTGTTTTCGGCGCATCTGCTCCGGCAGCTTTTGTCTGATCAGCAGGCTTTCCTGCAGCATCTGCCAATACAATATCCTCCGCATTGATGTACCAGTCTGCCGTTGCCCTTCCTCCGAACGTCGCATCCGCTCTTGCACTTACTACCGGATTTACAAGCGTTACCGTTGCATTGTATGGGAACGCTTTTTCTCCGGCTTCCGGTGGAATACTGACTGTGATCGTGTGCCCCTGGCGCTGACATTTCAGGTCATATGTACGTTTTTTTATCTCATCGGTCACATTTCCTTCCTCGTCCTGCGCGTAGTTTTCTCTGCGCAATGCCGCAAACTTTAATTCTCCTAATGTTTTCTCTGTATCAACAACTAATCCCTCTGGAAATCTCATATTTTATTCCTCCATCTTTCTATTTTTTCTTTATTTTTTTTCTTTTTGAATCATTCTCTTTTATTTCATTTGCTGTGCTGCACATAATTCCCTTTACCGGATCACTGCTTTACTCCCGCATCTTCCAGCTCATCCACAGAAATGATATCATCCGCATAAATTTTATAATTCACATAACCCTTGTTATTGATCGCGTACCCTTCAATTTCCACACGGGGATTTACCAGCACTACCGGTTCCTCATATTCAAAATGCTTTACCCCTGCCTTTCCAGGAATGATAACCTCAACATTATCCGCGCGCTGTACATCAGAATAGAGACTGTAAGTTCTCGATATAACTGCATGTCTGCCGCCATTTATACGCTGCTGACTTTCCCTGCCAGCTCCGGCAAAAGTGATGTTTCCTAATGATTTCTTCGCATCAATAAATACATTTTTTAATTCCATGATATTTTCCTCCTACTGTTTACGTGTTTTTACTTGTCTTTCTGATCTGTCTTTTCTTATTCATCCCGGTTTACAATGCTGTACCCATGTTTCATCAGGTATTCTTCTACCAGTTCGTCTAAGCTGCCATCATCCGGTTCATCTTCCAGGCAGACATCCGCTTCACGGTAAATGCCATCTGCCATTAAAAGCAGGCTGTTCATTCCATCACTCCGCGTCTCGTGATTTCTCGCAATGATGCTCGGATTTTCCAAAACGACCGCTTCACCAAATTCAAACGGCTGGGATCCGTTCGCGCCGATTACTAAAGCCTCCACGACTTCCCCGCGGAGTGCATCTGCAAAGAACGTGTAGAAATTTCCTTTTACGTCTTCCCCGCAAATGTTCCAGGTGACTGTTTCCCCTTCACCGGCATAGTGCAGTGCTCCGAACGTCTTTGACATGTTCGGGATCACAACTCTCACACCCATATGTACATTCCTCCCTTCTGTGTGTTTTTTCTTTCTTCCACCCACCAAAACAGCCGGTATGATTAAGCTGTTTTTGGTTGCTGCCTCATCTGAAAATAAGGCTCCCACCACATAACCCATTTTTTCCTTTCCTAGCATCAGCACAATTAAAACAGGTTCAAATCATCTAACGCTGGTTCCATTTCTGCCCTGCAGACGGCTGCCGCTGCAATGACCGGATCGGAATCTGCATATCGCCGCATTCCAGGGAAATCATTGTTTTCAATCGCTTCCTGCAGCTTTCTTACTCTTCCGGTCACTTCATCCGGCCGCACACGCATGCACGCTGTCTGGATCCGCCCTAAAAAACTCTCATGATCCGTTACAAACTGATAATCCGGATCCATTAAAATCTGTTTTAATGCTGCTTTTGCATTTTTCTTTATATTTTCCCTGCCACGCATATAATTCACATCCATCTCCGGCGGCAGATCTGCGAACTCGGATGGAATAAAAAAGCCGTGTGCAATCATTTCCTCCTGCTGGTATTCGATCCGTCTGCGCTTATAATTAAGTTCCTGTCCGTCCGTCCACTTCGGACCATGTGCGCCTTTTAAAAAGACGATGCACCAGTCCGCCACCGCCGCAAGGAGCTGACTATAAAATTTGATCAATTCCCATTCCCGTTCGATCCCTTCTGCGTAATCAGTTAAAAGAAGCTGTCCTTCATTTAACCAGCTTTCACGCTCTGCCGGTGACATCTGTATTCTGCCTTTGTTCTTCCAGTCTTCTACATCATAAGCGGTAACACTGTTTTCTGTCTGCGCCATCTTCTCCACCTCCTTAAAAGATTCCTTTTTCGTTTCGTTTTTTTTCAAAATTCAAAATACCTGCAACTCCCCGCAATACTGTATGCAGGCAGGTTATTTTTTTGTGTTTTTGCAGATAGTTTACATCATGCCAACTTTTGGGGTCTTAGTTGTCATAATGTAAACTAAGGTTTTTACCGGAGTTTTTGCCGTATTTCCGGCATTTGTGCCCCGTAATTAAGAGTCGCCTATCGCATTTGTACCCCCGTGTTACAATCCGGGGGTTAAGCCGGGCGCTTACGCGCCCGGCAGAAGCCCTGAAGGGCTTAGTGCCGCCCCGGAGGGGCGCCCCGCTTCGCTGCTTACACTCCGTCCGCGCGCCGCGGGACACCCCTCCGGAACAGCACTAAACCCCTGTCTCTTATACACATCTCCGAGCCCACGAGACCCTAAGACATCTCGT
>ENA-OYYQ01000861-OYYQ01000861.1-human-gut-metagenome-genome-assembly--contig:-NODE-861-length-11633-cov-16.389964_pt1 | contig 11633 bp, 10 predicted proteins | sample MGYA00243252_ERZ653455 | MGnify/ENA primary metagenome ERZ653455 (study PRJEB26926, sample SAMN06164940) | human gut metagenome | biome: ENVO:00009003; feature: ENVO:2100002; material: ENVO:00002003...
TGGATGGAGCTCTTTTCAATTAGAATACAGCGCACTTTTCAATTAGTATCTACAGGCCATGCGCAGGAGCTTCAACACCTCGAATCCGTTTGTCCGGGGCATTTTCAAATCCGTAATCAAAAGGTCATAACTACGGCTGCGGACATGCTCCATCAGATCACGCGTGTTCTCACATACCGTGCAAGCCACCCCGTGATACGCAAACATTTCCCTGATTGCCGCCAGCAAAACGGTGTCATTGTCCAATACCAGTACCGTATAGGACCGTACGGAAATCCGGCTCCTGCCGCTCTCCGCCATCGCTTCCTCTGCCACAGCCAGAGGAAGACAGACAGTGAACCGGCTGCCCACCCCTTTCCGGCTTGCCACTTCAATCCTGCCGTCCAACAATCCGACCAGACCTTTTACTATTGAAAGTCCCAGTCCGACCCCTTCTTCCGCAATCGCATTGGGAAGCCTCTCGAATGCAGTGAAAATGCGTGTCTGCTCCTCATCGTCCATTCCGGTGCCGGTATCTTCCACGATAAGCGTCAATACGCCCTGGTCAAATTGTGTGCGAACCGTTACACTTCCCTGCTCCGTAAACTTGATTGCATTGGACAACAAGTTGCTTCCTATCTGTATTATCCTGTCCCTATCTCCTATAACAACCGCATCTCCGGCACTCAGCACGTTCAGCAAAAGGTTTTTTCCTGCTGCCAGCGGCATAAAATCCGTTTCCAAAATCTCGGTGACGGAACATAACCTGAACGGGACAGGAACGGCCTTTTCCCCGCCACTTTCCAACCGGAAAAATCCCAACAGGGAATTCAGCATGGAAGACATGTGTCCCGCCACCTGCCGTATGTTCCGGCTGTATTCCCTGCACTTCGACACTTCTCTTTCCGTGGAAAGCAATTCCGCATAGCTGCTGATAGAAGCAAGCGGCGCGCGCAAGTCATGGGTTACGGCCAGCATGATTTTCTTTCTTGCCTCAATCAGTTCCTCGTTTTCAAGAACGGTCTGCTCCAACTGACGGACTGTGCCTTCCAGCCTTTTTTTATAACGGTTTATACGCATCATATCCCGGTGTATCACCATATAGGACCATATCAGCAGCAAAACCATGAATGCCGTCAGACCGATGACCGTGGCAAATGACCGTTTCCCGGCTTCCGCAACTTCTTCTTCCTGTCTCTTCAATTCTGCTTGTACCGTTCCATCCATATTCTCAATCATCTGCCGCAACTGCACGTTCAGCCTTCTGTTCATCCCATCCAAGCTGTCCGTCCGTTCTGCCAACTTCCGGGCATACGCCTGCTGTCTGCCCACCACGCTCCGGTTAAGTTCATGAAGCATGGAGGCGGCAGAAGGAGTATCCGCCTTGTGGCGTTTTGCGAACAACCTCTTCAGGAATCCCCCTTTGGGGGCATTTTCCCGTTCACTCTGTCTGGCAATGGCCGGAATCTGCGCTGCAATTTCCCGGTCGGCTTCCTCCTGCCTGTGTACCCAATATATGATTTCCCGCATATACCGCTCCTTGGCTCTCCACAAATTACGGATGCTGTCTGTATGTGAGCCGGAAGAGGAGTACCTCAAGCTACACAACAGGCTGTCAATGTGCCGTCTCCGTTTCTGAAATAATAAAAAATCCTGCTCACTCCACTCCATAAAGGTTTCACAGAAGAAAGAAAGCCTGAGCATTTTCACGTATATATCATTTATCTCATGCTTTTTCCGGTTAATCATCCGTACTTCCATTTCCCTGGCCTTAGTCTCTTTCCATTCGCAGATGCCAACGTAAGCAATACCACTTATGACTACAATCTTGGCCATATATCCTACCGCTATTTTGGCAAGAAGCGGTTGCAGGCGCAAAGATTTCAACAATTTATTCCTACTTTCCAATTATCTACTTTTTAATTCATTATATTCTATTAAAATTCTTTGCAAAATAAACCGACTGGTCGGTTTATTTTGCAAAGATAAGCCTTTTCCAAGAATAATGAAAAAAAACAGGTTCCAGCAAGTAAAGTTTTATCATTTATCAGTCTAAAAGACAACGGAATGAACTGAAAGGGAAGAAAAGGAAAGGAATGCAGACCTAAATTTCCGAGAACATCCTCAAGAAAGTCTTACCAATAGAAGTGTTCAATGCCTGTCTGCTGAACGCCTTGGCATCCTTCAAACTTATTTTATGACCATAAGCCACATTGGAAAGAAAGTCCTGTTCCCGGACAAGGAGTTGCTGATACATTTGTGGAAATTCGTCCATATATTCATGGGCGGAGGAAACAAACTGCATATAACACACCAGAAGATTGCCATTCAGATGTTTTGGAAAACTGTTTATCACCCGTTCTATCGGATTCCTGTATTGCCTTAAAAACTCATTCCAATCCTTGTCAGCCAAGGAATACATTTCACAAGAAATCTGCGAGTCGGGGAAAAAACGCATTCTGACAACCGCATCAATCAGTTTCTTTTTGGAAGGAAAGTAGTGTATGACAGCCCCTTTGGATTTATGCACGGCGACAGCCACATCGCAGAATGAGGTCTGCTTCATTCCTTTTGTGATGAATAACCTGTATGCCTCCTCTATAATCCGCTGTTTCAAATTCGGGTCCATCCTACTGCCTATATTATAAAAAATAGCACAGATGCAATCAACACCCCAACGCGGTAGTGGAATACCTAGAGATGATGCTGACGCACCTGTGCTATATATTTTAATATAGCGCAAGCCGTCATATTCCATCTTATCTCTTTGAAATTTTCCACTTTTCGTTTGGAAGATGATATATGATACTATACTATGTCGTTTTAACAGCGCAAAAATACGTTATTTATCGTTTATTTCCAAATTTATACGACACTTAATAGCACTGTTCCATAAGAAAAGCGTCCACTTTCAGGGACAAGCAGCAGTATTTTTTCACCGGATTTGAGTTTACGGGTAGAACAGAACTCATCCAAGGCAGCCAGTATCGCTGACGATCCGATATTTCCCACCCAAGTAAGATTGGTAAACCACTCTCGTTTGTACAATTCAAAACTCTCGTCTTTCATCGCTTCAATGAGATTACCATAAATAACCATTGACGAAGAGTGAGGTATTACATAATCCACATCGTCAGGAGTCATGCCATGTTTATTCAGACATGATTTAATATGTCTAATCCATAACGGCATCAACTTCGCCCCTAAAAGTTTAATGTCCTGTTTAATAACCATAAGGGACTCATCGACCAATTCCTGACTTTCAAAAGATTTCCAGCTTTTCAGTTCACCGTCCTCCCTCCGGACAGCTCCGGCAAACATACAGGTAGGGGTTTCATTGGCATATGAATCCATTTCTATCCATTCAATCTTTAAAGATACGCCCTTTTCTCCCGGATGATTTTCCAATAATGCACAACTCGCACCATCGCTTAACATAAAGCGCAGGAAGTCCTTTTCCAAAGCCATATATGGATTGGTACCCAAATTGCAGCATCTTTCATATTCGATATCGAAGTTTTTGGATAAAAGCATTGCTGACACCAATTCAGATGTGCTGCATATTGCATTCTGTTTTTCTGATGCGGCTATGCTCAAATAAGCTATTTTCAGCGCTTGCAGACAAGACAAACAAACTCCAGCAGAAGAGAATATTTCAACAGGTTCTTCCCAAAGCCCATGTACCATAGACGCATGAGAAGGCAGGATCTGATCAGGGGTCGCAGTAGCACAAGCAAGCAACTCAATGTCCTTTTGGCTCTTATTGGTCAATGCCAGTAACTTACGTATAGCCAGCATCGCCATTTCTGCATTTGTATGTGTGATTTCCTGATTTTTGTTTAAGGCATAGTATCGCCGTTTAATTCCATTTTGCTTTAAAACTATCCGTTGCACTTTGGAATGTTTTCCAGAAATGAGTCCCAAGAACTCTTCCATTTCATCATTGGAAACAGGAGAGTTCGGAAAGAAGCTTGCAAGCCCAGTAATAAAAACATCTTTCTTCATTAGTTCAATTTTTAATTAGTTCATATTGATTATAAAGAACTACTTTCAGTTCTTCTATTCGCAATCCATTCACCAATGCATCCTGAAAACATTTTCCAAACAGCAGGATTCGAAATGTCAAAGCCAATGTAGAAGGATTAACATCGGATCTTATTTCTTTTGTTTCAACAGCCTTCACAAATATTCTTTCCCATAATTTAATCTCCTTATTTGTTATTTCGTTGAAAGCCTCGTTAAATCCCGGATAGAAATATTCTGCCTGCAAAATCAAGTTAAGATATGCACGTGTAATATTGGTCTTCTCTTTTTCTATGAGATAGATCCTCATTGCATTCATCGTTTCCTCCACCTTCTTTATGTAATAATCAATAAATTCAAGCAGAGAGGTGTGAGAAATGTCCTTGAACTTATTTTTGGCATCTTGTTTGTGAAAAATGTAAAAATCAATCACATCAATAAACAGTTCCTGCTTGCTTGGATAATGATATGACATACATCCTCTTGATAAATTCAGACTTTTTTCTATCTCCTTCAGGGGAACCGTGTTGTAATCTTTTGTCAGAAACTGTTTGTATGCAGCTTCCCTGATTAATCTTTTTGTTTCTGAGCCTTTTACTCCTTTCATAACCTTGTTTTTTAGTATCATACAAAAGTAGGTCTTTTGAGTGAAAACACGTTCATTTTTAGTATAATTAAATATGTCCTACCCAATTACCATTAAATCATTTATGACCATACATACCAGTTTATGAAATAAATGCCAACGATGCCTTTTTCTTTTTTTTTCTTATACATATATTATTTTTTGCCTATATTTGTCTTCAAATAAGCCGATTAGTCGGTTTGTTCGGCATAGAGGAACCCAAACAGAAAGTGGAATTTCAAAACAGAGATGTTCCTCTATGTCTTTGTTATTCCATCTTCCGGCAACCGGATTCTATCCCTGTTCCACCATATCCCTAAAAAATACCGACCGGATGGTATTTTTTACGGCAAAAGTATAAATATATACCATAAAAACAAAGGGAAAAGCCAATTGTGCATTCTATCGGCAAAGAAATGCCTATGAAATATACATAATCCGCTTTTCCCTATGAGAAACATTATGTTACCGGCTTATCTTGAAGGCATCTTCATCTTAACCTGCACCCCCTGTGAGTTTAAAACACGAACCGGTGTCTTTTCTCCGGCTTTCAAATAGAACAGAATATAATCCTTCGCACGCTGGGACTCGAAGAAACCTTTTTCGCGATATTCGGCAATCCACCTCTGAATCATCGGAATCTGCCAACGGTTCATCAAAATATAGTAGCCGAAATAATACTCCAAATCGCTCAGGAAAATATTGAGTTTCAAGTAATCCCACCAGAACAGTTCTTTCTTTTTGCTTTTGGCATTGAGTATGATAACCTGATGTTCATAAGTGTCACGAGGATTTTCCCAATCCTGTTGCGAAACAAATACATCGGGAACCACATTATCGGCATGATCCTTTGCCGGAATAAAGGGAAATAAGGATTCTATTGAATCCTTTATCTTTCCATATAAGGACGGTTCGTACTCCTTGTTGTACAGCATAACATCCCGCAAACGGGTGGAAGTGAGATGGGTTACCACGGAACGTCCTACCACACAATGATCCGGAACAGTCATTACCGATGCCAGACGTTTCATAAATCTGACTTCTGCTTTTGCCTGTTCTTCCTTATCCGGTCTCTTGAAAGGATAATCTGACCAGGCAATCTTCCGCATCCCCCAATGCAGGTCTGTAAGTTGCAACCCCGCATAAGCACAGAAAATGGAAGCACGAATTATCTTGAAGATAGGGGTACGGTCACCCTCGTGGGCCACGTAAGGCAGGTCTTCCACGCCAAAAAGCATTTCATTTTCCGCTATCAAATCGGCAGAGACCGTCTTGCCTTCTTCCAAGCTTGAAGTTACGCTTTTGGTATCCCCAAGTGTGAACAGGCCGCGTAGCTATCAGTGCCACACAATAATTGCCGTTTTGCGGCGTGAAATCTACATTTTGCGGTGTTGCATTGAGCATCAACTCGTTCAGCAACTTAATCTTTTGGATATAGTCCATAAATCAACAGGTTTTAAGTGAAACATTTTGTTAACAGTGCAAATGTAGGCATCAAGTTTCGTACCGGAGTTCCGTTTTTCGCCGAAAATCACTGCAGGGTCAACCAATTATTCAATATTTATTCTGTTCTCGATTCTCAGTATATAGTTTGTTTCCAAGAAAAAGCGTTCCATACGTACTGCCTGACCGGTTCTGAACAAAGGTTTTTCGCTATTGGCTATGTAGGCTTTTTTTATGGGAAAATTCCGTGCCTCTTCCTGTTGTTCAAAATAACCAATGGTAGAACGCAACTGCTGTTCGCCGTCTTTTATCCATTGATTACCCTTGCCTTTTCTTTGCTTCAACTCTACAAATATAATCGTATCTCTATAAAACAGGCAGCCGTCGCAGCGGTTGTCCATACTCCCGTCCGCCCTGCGCAGTTCAATGCAATGGTCAACCGGTACGAAATTCACCTTTACCTGAGGATAATTGTCCACTGCCGCAATCCAATCCTGCCCCTGTCTTTCTGCAATATATGCTTTTTCAGCGGCAGGAGCCGGACGGTCGCATATACCGAATTTGCGTCTGTTTGATGATGATATATGTCGTGTCGGGAAGAAGTCAATCATAATTCCTGTTGTATTTCCAATAAATCGGCAAAATCTTCGTTTGTTCTCTCCAGCATCCTGTTGAGGAAGTTCTCATCGGAAGGAAGCCCATGATATGTGTCCAGTACTGTTACCGTCCCTTCTATCTCGTTGAACTCGTAAATAGCGATTTCGTCAGGGTGTATGGTAGCTTCTATGGGATAAATAGCATTTATCCTTTCTTGTACCTCACAGGAAAGATTACCTACAGCCAACAGCATACCGGCTTTGACAGCGACGGTCAGGCTATTAATAAGGTATGGGCTATGTGTTGTAACTACCAAACGGTTTGTTTCCAAAGCATTGTTAAAAGCCAGCAACTGTTTCATTATCATCCATTGCGATTCCGGATAAAGGTTTTGTTCCGGTTCTTCTACAATGTTGACAAATGCCGATTTGTTGAATCTGGCAGAAACGGCTGAAAGGGCAATCCTCCGTTGCTCGTCCGTAAGGTTCGGTATGTTCCATATATTTGCAACTTCCGCTTCGAAGCGTTTCGCTTCATCGCTGCTCATCTTCTGGGCACTATTCGCCTGACTTTTTACAGATTCGGACAAATGTAAAGAAACCAAATAAAGCGGTACGATGGATTGGAATCCGCTGGACGCTTCCATCAACTTCACCTTATAGTCCTCACCTTTGACATAAACAATGTCATTTTGTTTGTTATATTCCAGTTGCGCATGATTGATAGGCAGTTCCAGACTACTCTTAATGCGTTGTTTGGCTTTGTCATATTCCGTAAGAAAACCTAGCAAGGCATCCGGCAAATCCTTAATCAGATCCGGTTTGTTGACCATGCTGATGAAATTCCGTTCGGCAGGAACGTACATGATTTGAGGAAGGGCATAGCTGTCCAATGCATTCTCATTCTTTTCTATGACAAGTTCGCCTTGCTTCGTGTAGGTAAACTTGTAGGAATCCCCTTCGTAGAAAATCTCAGTCTGTTCCTTTATGAAATAATTGGAAATACGATGGTAACCGCAATACTTGTTCTTGAACTTGGCGGCGGTAAATTCTTTCTCCTTGAAATCACCCCGTGTCAAGACCTTCTCCATCCATGTAAAGGTGGAAACCAGTTTGGCAACCGTACTTTTACCGCTACCCTGGTTACCCGTAAAAACGGTTACTTTCTTTATATCTATCCATCCGTCCGTTACAGATGCTGTTTCTTTCAACGGACCGAAGTTTTTAATCTTGATTCTACTCATATATTTATTGTATAGACCTGTTACAAAGATAGTGTTTCTAAATGAGACGACCTAATGAATGTTGTGTTTCATTTGCTGTGAACATAGAGGTCTTCCCAATTCTTTGTTTTTCCAATTTTTAACCTGTATGTTTTATGATGGTTTTCTAATAGTCAGAAGTGTCAATCTGATATCCGAATGTGTATCAGTCGGCATTGAACGGACGGATTTCGGAAAGATTTTCATTACCGCTGTCAATAAAGCGGTCGAGCACCTTAATCATGACAACAGGTATATTCTGTTTCCATAGTATCTGTGCGTCCAGCTCTGTACAAACCAATGCCATCTGTTTCAATTCTTTTTCCAAGTATGCTCCCGAACTGATATATTCATTCAGAAGAGGTTCGTTTTCGGATAATTTGATTACAGAGGCATATAACTTGTATTGTTCATTGATACATTTCAAATGAAACTTGTCCTTTAGTGTGGAAGGCGGATCAAGTAATTTCAGTTTGGGCAGGTCTGATTTGTTGAGAATAATCACAGTATTTGTAAATTCGACTGTATGATCTCCAGACAGACTATACAACAATCTGTTGTCAGGGGATTTGAACTTATACTCGTTTTCCTTCCGTAAATTCTGAGGATAAGCATTGTACCAGTTGAAGTGGAATCCGATGATTATCTGTTTGTCGGTCAATCTTAAAGTCTGGAAGGCCTTGTCAAGATTCTCCGGAAAAACCCTATATTCACTTTTAGGCTGATACTGGAAGCTTCGGAGCCAGCAGTTTTTGAAAGAGTATAGTGTAGCAGCACTGAAAGACTCCTTAAAGTTGACATATCCTATTGTTTTATCCGTACAGAATGCCTCTGCCGGCATCAGCTGACGTATTCTTCCGACACAATCGAACTTGTTACAGCTTTTGTGCTCATCATCAGTTATGACAGATACTTCTGTAATCCACTTCATTTCTCTGCCAATACTATCTGATGCTATTTGGTAAAAATCCTGAATTTCATCTTCAGACAGCTGTTGAGTAACTTTTTGATGTTGTATTGCTGAAGTAAGCGAATTGGAAAGGGACTCCAGTGCATTCTTCAGCTTATGTTTAGCCCTGTATATGCACGACTGATCCAATGGCAGTATTGTTGTGATGTCTTCCAGTGGAATGGAATTCTGCTCAATCTGTTTCAGAATAATCGGAACATTTTCCAGCCATTCGTTCTTTTCGGACAAGGATTCAGGAAGAGCCGGCAGTGAATAAAAATCCTCGTAAACATAGGTGCGGTTAAGTGTTGCCAGACGTAACATTAGGATATACAAGTATTTCTGTATCCAGCCGTTGATGATGCTGTTGTTACGTACACCTGCCTGAAGGCCCAGGAAAGGATATTTCTGCTCGTATCTGTACATTGAATCGGAATCAGACGAAAGCAAGTCCATATACAACAAGATGATTTCAGCCAATGAATCAGGTATCAGTACATAATGAGGTGGCTGGCTATTGGTGTAATACAGAAGTTGGTTCAGAAGCTTGTGCTCCTTTTTGAACAGCAGAAGCCCTCCCAATGCGATATGGAACTCCTTGAACTCTTTCCGTTCTTTTTGCCTTAGTTTGACCATTTTACTGTCAGCAATGACTTGTCCAGATGAGGTATAGGAGACATATATACGCTCGTTAAGTTGGAAATCTGCAAGGTGAAGAAGCAGAAGTGAATTAGCTGCATTCCAATATTTGATAATCCATTCACTGTGTTTGTAAAATAATTGCTGGTTCAAACAAGTCCAGATTGTACGGTAGGTATTCTGATGCATTATGGTGAACTGCACTCCATCAAGCATTACATTGACTATGTCATTGCCGTTTTTGATGGAAACCGCTTTCTTTTGCTGCATGCATAATTGCTCATTGACGGAGATGATACCTTCGTATAACTCCGGTGGATATTCCATTACTGTCCATTGTCTGCCCTCACGTAAAGATATGGTCCAATCATACAATTCCTGATAGCAATCGCGCAATACATCCACATTGTTCTGTTTAAGCATGGCAATAAAAAGCTCGAACCACGCTTTTCTGATATCTTGTGGGATATTGTTTCTTTTTATCAAATGCTTTTGCAGCTTTTCAGGTACATTATAGATATAGATAAGCCTGAAAATCATAAATATACTGAATGTTAGCAGTACACAGAATATTGTCGCGAGAATAATGGCAGAATAATCTATGTACTTTGTAAGAACTCCGAAATCAAAATAGTTAGGTGGAGCGACCAATTGATAGAACAGTAAAAATATGGTAATAGCGAGCAAGCCAAGAAAATGCTTTGTGCTTCTTTCGTTCATAAAGAGTTGTATCAGGCGGGTAGATTCATACTTATCGTCTATCCGCTGAATAACTCCAATTAACAAGGGAACGGCAATGCCCAGTATGGCTGCCGTTATAGGTATAATAATTTCTTTAGAAAAAATGTCCATAATATAAAAAATGTTCAATAGTTGCTATGGTACTGGAGGAAACTTTATGCGTCCTTCTTTATCGATGGTACAAGATAAGGCTTCCCCTTGAATTTTTTTAGCTATACGGTTATAATTTGTTGCTGTTCGTGTTTTTAAATCTACCATTTCTTTCCAATCAAAGGTATGCTCTATATTAAAAACATTCTGTTCATTTGCTGAAGTAAATCGCATGGATGATTTTACATGGATATTACCCTCTTGAGACCGGACATTCCAGTTAAATCTGGGATGATATTGTAATTTTGCAGCGAGGCATAATCTTTCGACTGTTGCCTGAATTATACCTTTAGTCGTGTTTAAATCTTTCAGACTTTGGGAGTAATACCATTTGAATTCATCATAGATTTGGTAATCCAAGGGATTCTCAAAAGGTTGGAACAACTGGTAAATTTTGCTCAAAAATGATGAATCATAGTCATGTAAAAATGCCGGAACCTCCTGATCCATTAAAACACGGCAGCCTTTGGCCCCAGCCTGTTCCAATTTGACAGCCTTACTTACAGCATTTCCTAGCAACATTTGTCCCAAATTAGTGTTATTATCTTCAATGATATCTCCGTATGCAATACCACCACGACATAGAATACCATTCTGCAAACAATCCCACATAATAGTATGACATGAAAGTATGACATCTTTCATGTTTTCAGACCAGACGAAAGCGCAATCGGACAACTGGGTGAAATTTACTGTAGGGTATTTACTCTGGCAGTTTGCCAAGATTTTCCGAAAAATGATCAAAATATTGGCTGCAAATTCCTGATTCCCTGAAGTCTGAAAATGTTTAGAGACCTGCCAAATATTAAAATCGTCTTCTGTAAGCTGGATTTTACCTTGTGTTAAAGCTGAAAATCCTAGTATATCCACATAGAAGACAAAACCTTTTAGATTATTCATGTTCATAATGTTATCGTTTATAACTGGTTGAATTTTTTTGGACATTTTGAGCTATACTGATGAAACAGTTGGGAATTGTAACATATTAGTTGTTGCTTGTCACAAAGATAGTATATCTAAGTGAGATGAGTTAATGGGGGCTTTGTTTTATTTTTGATTTTGCCAATAAATGGTATTTCCTAAAATAATTTTGTATAGTTCTTCATTTTTATTGTAAAACAAGTTATATTCTTCTTTATGTTTCCATCTTGAGGCTGTTTTGATGACTTTAATGCTGTCTCTTATACACATCTCCGAGCCCACGAGACCCTCAGACATCTCGTATG
>ENA-OYYQ01000879-OYYQ01000879.1-human-gut-metagenome-genome-assembly--contig:-NODE-879-length-11435-cov-5.437083_pt1 | contig 11435 bp, 8 predicted proteins | sample MGYA00243252_ERZ653455 | MGnify/ENA primary metagenome ERZ653455 (study PRJEB26926, sample SAMN06164940) | human gut metagenome | biome: ENVO:00009003; feature: ENVO:2100002; material: ENVO:00002003...
TTATCGTCGGCAGCGTCAGATGTGTATAAGAGACAGATCCATGGCTGCTGGCCTCGATCTGCTGTGCTCGCTTTCGTGCACGGGGTCTCGCATGGCGATCCTGGGCGAGATGGGCGAGATGGGCGATGAGGCTCCTCGCATGCATGAGCTCGTGGGCGCCTATGCCGCCGCCAAGAAGCTCGACATGCTGGCGTGCGTGGGTGGTGAGCTGGCCCAGCTTATGGCCGATGCCGCGCGCATGATGGGCATGGACGAGGACCGCATCCAGGTGTTCTCCGATTATCAGCAGGTGCTCGACCGCATGGGCGGCGCGCTTGAAAAACATGATGTTGCACTGGTCAAGGGTTCCCGGTTTGTTGAGCTCGACCGCTTTGTGGAAGGTGTGTGCTAGCCCATGTTCGGCAATCCCTCGTATCCAACGTATCAGGCTTTTTTGGGACTTGGCATCGCCGCTGCCATTGCGCTGCTGCTCATGCCGTGGTGGATCAAGCTGCTCAAGGTCGAGGGTATCGGCCAGCAGGTTCGTGCCGACGGCCCCAAGCGTCATTTGGTTAAGCAGGGAACGCCCACCATGGGTGGCGTTGTCATCCTCGTCGCGATCTCGCTGACCTGCCTGCTGATGGGCAAGCTCACCACCGAGCTCGTGCTCGTGCTGCTCGCCACGCTGGCGACCGGCGTGCTGGGCCTGATCGACGACCTGACCTCCGTTACGCACGGGCGCTCGCTCGGTCTGACGCCTCATGCCAAGATGATCGGCCTAACCATTATCTGTGTCACCTTTACGGTACTTGCCGTCAACTGGTGCGGCGTCGCCCCCGAGATTCGTTTTCCCGGCGGCCTGACGATTGACCTCGGTGTTCTTTCGACCACCATCTGCGGCCTTTCGTTCCCGTGGCTCTACATTGTCTTTTGCTGGCTGATGATCGCCGGTCTTTCTAATGCCGTGAACCTGACCGATGGCCTTGACGGTCTTGCTGGCGGCACCTCCATGATCGCCATGCTCGCCATGGCTGCCATGGCGTTTTTGCACGGAGACGTGAACCTGTCCATCTTCTGCACCGCGTGTGCCGGTGCCTGCTTGGGCTTTCTGTGGTTCAACTGCTATCCGGCGAGCATCTTTATGGGCGATACCGGCTCGCTTGCCCTGGGCGCCGCGTTTGCCTGCACGTCCATCATGACCAACACCGAGGTCGTCTCCCTCATCATCGGCGGCCTGTTTATCGTTGAGACCCTGTCGGTCATGATTCAGGTTGTCTACTTCCACTTTACGCACAAGCGCGTCTTCCTTATGGCGCCCATCCATCATCATTTCGAAAAGAAGGGCTGGGCCGAGACCAAGGTCGTCATCCGTTTTTGGATTATCGCTGCGGCCTTTGGTGCCGTTGGCCTTGCTCTGTTCTTCCAGTTGGGATAGTGGTCTTTCATGCCTCTTGCTGATGTCTTTAGCCTGCTCGTTTTGGGTCAGGGCAAATCCGGTCTCGATGTCGCCCGCTGGGCGCTGGCACATCCAGAGCGCGTAAGCGCCGTTACCGTGTATGGCGGCGGCACCTCTGAGCCCAATGACGCCACGCGTGCGCTCGAGGCTGCTGGCGCGTCGTTTGTCTATGGGACCGAACAGGTCGAGGGCGCCTATGACGTATGCGTGACGTGCCCGGGCATCTCGGAGTTCTCGGGCTTCTTTAAGGCCGGGCGCGAACATGCCGCTCAGATTATGGGTGAGCCAGAGTTTGCCTATCGCCTGTCGCCCGATAACTGGATTGCCATCACGGGCACCAACGGTAAGACGACCACCACGTCGCTGACTGATTATCTGCTCAAGGCTGCCGGCGAGGCCAGCGTAGCTGTCGGCAACATCGGCGAGCCGCCGGTCAACGAGATTGACGGCCGAGCCCACAACGAGTGGTTTGTGGCTGAGCTCTCGAGCTATCAGATTGCTACGACCACCGAGCTCCACCCTCGCGTGGCAGTGCTGCTCAACATCACTCCCGACCACTTGGGCTGGCATAAGAGCCATAAGAACTATGCGCTTGCCAAGATCAAGCTGTTTGACAATATGGTCGATGACGATCTGGTGGTTGTCGACGTCGAAGACGCCGGCATTCACGAGTTCGATGAGTACATCTATACGCCGGGTCGCCGCATCTGCAACGTTGCTTTTGACGAGCCCGAGGGTGCAGACGCCGCCTTTGTGCGCGACGGCAAAATGGTCGTGCGCCTGAAGGGCGTCGAGACTCAGCTTGTCGCCACGTCCGAGCTCAAGATCTCGGGCCATCACAATGTCATCAATGCCTTATGTGCCGCCACGGCTGCTCTGGCCGTCGGTGCCGATGTCGATGGTGTCCGCCGCGGTCTGGCCTCGTTCCAGCCGCTCGAGCATCGCGTGGAGCCGTGCGGCGAGATTGACGGTGTGCGCTACGTCAACGATTCCAAGGCGACCAACACCGACGCGGTCGAGAAGGCACTGACGGCATTTCCCGATGACGACGTGATCTTGCTGCTCGGCGGCCACGATAAGGGCACGCCGCTCACGGACTTCGCGCGCGTTGTTATGGATAACGTGCGCTCGGTCGTCTGCTTTGGCGATGCGCGCGAGCGCTTCACCGCCGCTATGGACGAGGCCGATGTCGATGGCGATGTGGATATCGCCCAGGCGGATGACCTACGCGATGCCGTGGACGTTGCCCGTTCGCTGTCGAGCCGTGGCGACGTGATCTTACTTTCTCCTGCCTGCTCTTCGTTCGATGAGTTCTCGGGCTATGAGGAGCGCGGCCGCGTGTTTAAGGACTATGTGGCCCAGCTTGCCGCTGCAGCGAAATCGCAAATGGAATAGGGGTTGCCGGTGAGAGAGGAGAGCCCCCGACAAGGTATGAGGAGGCCCGACTCGGACCGTGCTTCCTCGCGGCGTAGCACACCGCGTTCCGGTCGCGGCGGGCAGTCGTTTAGCGAACGCTATATTGCCGGCGTTCCCGCCCGCATCATGCGCCCCCGTCTGATATTCATGGCCTGTCTGTTTATCTTGGTGTGTTTTGGCCTGCTGATGGTGTACTCGGCGTCTTCGGTCGAGGCGCTGCACGAGAATGGCTCAGCGACGTTTTTTCTGGGCCGACAGGCTGCGTTTGCCGTGGTCGGTGTTCTGGCGCTGATTGCCATCGTGCGCGTTTTGCCGGACAGCTGGTTTGGGGAGGATGTGCTCAGGATCTTCCTCATAGGCATGATAGGGCTACTGTTTCTGGTGTTCTTGGTGGGCAGCGGCAGCCGTGGCGCCACGCGCTGGCTCAACATCGCCGGCATTCAGTTCCAGCCTTCCGAGTTTTTAAAGCCATTTGCCATTGCGTATTCGGCCATCATGCTCGATCGCTTCTTTTCGCCCGGTGGCAACATCAACGAATTCCTTCGCAAGATGGGCATCTACCTGGGCATTTCGCTCTTTCTGATCTTTATCCAGCCCGATTTCGGTACCGTCCTGATCATCCTGTTGACCCTCATGTGCATGGCGTTGTTTGCGGGTCTCGACCCCAAATTTATCATCGGCGTGATAATCTTCGGCATTCTCGTGATCGTGATTGCGCTTGTTGCAGAGCCGTACCGTATGGTGCGTATCCAGGTTGCCTTGAACCCTTGGGCCGACGAGTATGGTGACGGCTATCAGGCCACGCTTGCCATCATGGCCTTTGCCTCGGGCGGTCTGTTCGGCCGTGGCATCGGCAACTCAACCATGAAGTACTCGTATCTGCCCGAGGCGCACAATGACTACATCCTGGCCATCATTGGCGAGGAAGTCGGTTTTGTCGGAACCGTGCTGTTCTTCTTGGTGTTTGCGATGCTGATCTACTCGGCGTTTCGCATTGCCGAGCAGGCGACCGATCGTCGGGGCGCGCTCATGGCGTCTGGCTCCGCGGTCATTCTCGCGGTGCAGTTTTTGATCAATGCGTTGGGCATCCTCAACGTGTTTCCCATGACGGGCAAACCGTTGCCGTTTATTAGCTACGGCGGTTCGTCGATTATTGTGTCGCTCATGCTTGCCGGTCTGATCCTGCGCGTTTCGTACGAGAGCGCGCGTCGCGATGAGTACGACCGTCGCCGCGAGAGCTTTGCCGTTATGGATGAGAGTACCGCCGGCGTGCCCCACGTGCGCGGCGAGCGATCTTCGCGTAACGGCTTTACCGTTCTGGATGGCTCTGCGACCGAGCCGGCAGCCCGTCCGCGTCAGCGAACGGCGCCGCAAGGTCGTCCGCAGCGCCCAACCCCTCGCAATGCGGGCGGCGGATATAATCGAATCGATTTGAACTCGGACCCGTCGGCGCGTTTGCGCGCCGACGACCAGGGACCGCGTGTACGAAGGGACTACCATGACCGATAAGATGACCGTTGCTATCGCAGCCGGCGGTACGGCAGGGCATATCAACCCCGCGCTCGCCTTGGCCGAAGAGCTGCGTGACCGTGGCCACCACGTTGTGTTCGTGGGCCAGTCGCGCAAGCTCGAGGGTCGTCTGGTCCCCGAGGCTGGGTTTGATTTTGTGCCCATTACGGTTACGGGCTTCGACCGCTCCCGTCCTTGGACGGCGCTGACCTCGCTGTGGCGTGTCAACAAGGCCAAGCGTGCGCTCGCCAGTCATTTCTCAAAGGTCGGCAAGCCCGATGCCGCCATCGGTTTTGGTGCCTATGTCGAGGTTCCGCTGCTGGGGTGGTGCAAGGGCGCGGGCGTTCCGTATCTGCTGCATGAGCAGAACTCTGTTCCGGGCCTGGCCAACAAGATGATGAACTCCCACGCCGCCCGCGTGTGCATCTCGGTGCCGTCAGCGCGCGCGGTCTTTGAGCGCGAAGGTGACCCTGACCACGTACTCATGACCGGCAACCCCGTACGTCGTTCGGTGATCGAGGGCGATCGCGCTCGCGGCCGCAAGGCACTTGGCGTTCCCGAGGACGCTACGCTGCTGCTCGTCTTTGGCGGTTCACTTGGCGCTCGGCACCTCAACGAGCGCGTGGCTTCGCTCAAAAACGAGCTGCTTTCGCGCAAGAACCTCTATGTGTTGCATTCGACGGGTGCCGACGGCTTTGAGGAGACCGAGCGCGCTTTGGCGCTGACGCCCGAGGAGGCGAAGCGTTATCGCGTCCAGCCTTACATCGACAACATGGGCGATATGCTGGCTGCTGCCGATTTGGTGCTCTCGCGTTCGGGCGCATCGAGCGTGGCCGAGATCGCTGCGCTCGCCGTGCCCTCGGTGCTCGTGCCGTATCCGCATGCGACGGCCGACCACCAAACCACCAATGCCCGTTATCTGGTTGACGCCGGGGCCGGTGTGCTCTGCGCCGATGCCGATATCGATGGTTCTGCCTTTGCCGATGAGCTGCTGCACCTGGTCGATGACGCGGCGGAGCGCGACGCCATGCGTCAGGCATCGCGTGGCCTGGCTCAGGATAGGGCCGCTGCTCTTCTGGCCGATGCGGTAGAGGGTTTGCGTTAGTTAGACGGGATATCGTCGGTCGCCCTCGCGCTGATGCGGTAGGTGCGGTACAGTTAACGGGTTACAGGCAGTGTTTACGCAAGGAGTACACGAGCACATGGCTGATTCCCAGACTGCAACCTCCGCGCCCGAGTTTAAGAGCGCCCACTTTATCGGTATCGGTGGCGCCGGCATGAGCGGCATCGCCCTCGTTCTGCACGAGCGCGGTTATGCCGTTACCGGCTCCGACCTTAAGACGTCACGTTATATCCGCCAGCTTACCCGCGCTGGTGTGAAGGTGCATGTGGGCCATGAGGCCGCCACGATCGACGAGGTCAAGCCCGACGTGGTTGTTGTCTCCACCGCTATTCCGGAGTCCAACCCTGAACTCGTGCGCGCTCGCGAGCTTGGTATTCCCGTGTGGCCCCGTGCCAAGATGCTCTCTGCTTTGGGCCACGGCTACACCACCGTCGCTGTTGCCGGCACGCATGGCAAGACCACCACGTCTTCGATGTGCGCCACCATGCTCGACCGCATGGGTCTGGATCCGAGCTTCCTGATCGGTGGCATCGTCGAGGGCTATGACACGAACGGCAAGAACGGCTCGGGCGACTATTTTGTCGCCGAGGCCGATGAGTCCGACAGCTCCTTCCTGTTCCTGAACCCCAACGTGGTCATTGTGACCAACGTCGAGGCCGATCACCTCGATCACTACTCGGGTATCGAGGAGATCGAGGCAACTTTCGCCAAATTCATGAGCCTGGTGGGCGAGGACGGCACCGTCATCGTCTGCGGTGAGGACCCGCATCTGGTCGAGCTCGCCAAGTCGACGGGCCGTCACGTGCTTTCCTACGGCTTTGCCGAGAGCAACGACATCGTCTGCATGCGCCCGGATGTCAAGGGCATCCAGAGTGACTTTATCGTTCGCTTTGAGGACGGCACTGAGCATGCCGTGGAGATCAAGAGCAATCCCGGCCGCCACAACATGCTCAACGCCACGGCGGTGCTCACCGTCGCCCATGTCCTGGGCCTTGACATCGACGCCGCCGCCAAGGCGCTCTCGAGCTTTGAGGGCGTCCGCCGTCGCTTTACCCACGTGGGCGATATCGATGGCATCACCGTGGTCGATGATTACGGCCATCACCCCACCGAGATCAAGGCGACGCTTGCTGCCGCTTCGTCGCTGGGCTACAAGCATGTCGACGTCGTGTTCCAGCCGCACCGTTATTCGCGTCTGCAGGCCCTGTGCGACGACTTTGCCGATGCATTTGCCAATGCCGATAAACTGCTGCTGATTGATGTGTTCTCGGCTGGCGAGATGCCCATTCCGGGTGTCACCTCTAAGATGCTCGCCGATACCGTGCGCGCCAAGCATCCTGGCAAGGAGGTCGTGTACTGCTCCAGCCGTCTTGAGCTCAATCAGGAGCTCGAGCAGATGGTGGGCGAGGGCGACCTGCTGCTCACCATGGGTGCCGGTGACGTTACGACCGTCGGCCCCGAGTTCATTGAGTATCTGACTGCCAAGAAAGACGCTTAAGTCTAATGGGTCTGTTTAACGCCGTCATGGCGCTCTCGGGCATGATCGACACGGATGTGATCGAGGACGAGCGCCTTGCGCGTCATACGAGCTATCGTATCGGCGGCAAGGCCGACCTCTTTGTGACGTGCCATAGCTATCATGCCCTCCGCCGCGCCGTGGCGGTGCTCGATCGCGAGCGGGTGCCGTGGGTCATCATCGGCAAGGGCTCCAATCTGCTGGTTGCCGATGGCGGTTATCGCGGTGCCGTCATTTCGCTCGGGCGCGAGTTTCAGCGCACGGTTGTTGCCGATGACGGTTGTACGCTGACGGTCGGTGCGGGCGTGATGTTTGCGCGCCTGGTCAACGATGCCCTGTCGCGTAGCCTCTCGGGCCTTGAGTTTGCCGTTGGCATCCCTGGCTCGGTCGGCGGTGCGATATCTATGAATGCCGGCACGCGGACCGAGTGGATTGGCTCGCTGGTTGAGGATGTCGTAACGTTTGACCCGGCATCCGGTATCAAACATTATGCGGGGTCCGAGATCACTTGGGGCTACCGCGAATGTAGCCTTCCCCGCAATGAGATTATCCTCGAGTGCGTGCTCAAGCTTAAACCGGCGCCCAAGGCCGACATTCGCGAGCGCATGGAGCGGTACCTGACGAGGCGCAAGCGTACACAGCCCATGGGTCGCGCATCCTGCGGGTCGGTCTTTCGCAACCCGCCCGATGCGAGCGTGGGCAAGCTTATCGAGGATTGTGGATTAAAGGGTTTTTCAATTGGCGGCGCGGAAGTTTCGCCCGTTCACGCTAATTTTATCGTTAATAACGGAACTGCCTCGGCCGATGACGTTGCCGCGGTTATCAGACATGTGCACGGAAAGGTGAGGGAGGCGTATGGCATCGAGCTCAGACCGGAAGTTAAATTCCTCGGCTTCTAGAGCATCGAAACCCACCTTCCGCCGCGCCGGAGGGCGTTCCGGCGCGCCTGCCAAACCTCAACGCAATACCGTCGCGCATTCTAAGTCTGTCGGGCATGCTCGACAGACCAGTCGTCCGGTCGTCGGCTCGCAGCTCGGTAATCGTCCGGCCGCAAAAAAGTCCTCGCGTCCCTCGGTGACGTCAAAGCCTGTTATGGGCGCCAAACCTGCCCGTCCCATGGCAACTCCTAAGCCCTCGACGGGAACTAAAGCTCCGCGTCCAGGTCGCACGCTGGGCGCATCGAAACCGCGCTCGCTGACATCGGTGCCGGTTACCGTCAAGAAGCCTTCGGGTAAAAAAAGCGTCAATCCGTTGTCTTCACTTGGGGCGATGGTAAATAAAACATCAGACGCCGCTTCTGTCGTTGCAGGCAAAGGCAAAATCGTGGGCGGCGTTCTGGCCGCCTTGGCCGTGCTCGTCGTCGTTGCCATCGTGGTGATTAACTCTGGATTGTTTACCGCCACTGATATTCAGATTCAAGGCAGCGAGCATGTGACGAAGCACGATGCTATCCAGCTGATCGATTTGCCCGAGGGAACGTCGCTTTTTAACGTCGATCCCGACCAGATTACCGAGGATCTCAAGCAGAACCCGTGGGTCTCGGGCGTGGATGTCCAGCGTCAGTTCCCGCATACGCTCATCATTACGCCGATGGAGCGCAAGGTCATTGCAATTGCCTATATCAGCTCCGATGACCTTGCTTGGGCCATCGGGGATGATGACACCTGGATCGCCCCGCTGTCGACGTCGGTCGAAGTGGACGATCAGGGCAACGTCATCACGACGGGGCAGGGCTCAAATACCTTGACCGGAATCGATGCTGCACTGGCGCTCGCTAAGCATTATGGCGCGGTGTTGTTGACTGATGTCTCGGCGGATGTCGCTCCGGTTTCCGGCCAGGCGGTGAGCTCCAAGGCCGTTAAGGCTGGCTTGGATTATGTGCGTGGTTTTTCGAGCGAGTTCTTGGGACAAGTCAAGGATATTTCCACGCCTTCGGTCGAAGCCATCTCGGCAAACCTCAATAACGGCATTGAGGTGTCGCTGGGCGATTCGGACGATATCGTCAAGAAGGAGCGCGTAGTCACCAAGCTGCTTTCGCAGGTAGAGGGCGTAACGTATATTAATGTGCGCTCTCCGGGTAACTATACATTTAGGAACGCTCCGACCTCGTAGCGCTGGTTGATGCTTTGTTGAGGGGCCATACCACGCCGTTTATCTGGTTTGTTTGGTTTTCACGGTCAATTATTTGACTGATACGTTCATAATGTGCAAACATAATACGGTTTACCTTTGCATTTACTTTCAACCTGAAGGTTAATGTGCGCAGGGGTCGACCCATGCTATGGCTATAACCTTTGTTCGGAGGACCGACATGCACGAGACAGAGATCAACAACTACCTTGCCGTCATTAAGGTGGTCGGCGTCGGCGGCGGCGGTACCAACGCGGTCAATCGAATGATCGAAGAGGGCATCCGCGGCGTCGAGTTTGTTGCCATCAACACCGATGCTCAGGCACTCGCGATCTCTGATGCCGATATCAAGGTGCACATCGGCACCGACCTTACCCGCGGCCTGGGCGCCGGCGCCAACCCCGAGGTTGGCCGCAAGGCTGCCGATGAGTCCCGCGACGACATTGCCGAGGCGCTCGCTGGCGCCGACATGGTGTTCATCACCTGCGGCGAGGGCGGTGGCACCGGTACCGGCGCTGCTCCCATCGTTGCCGATATCGCGATGAACGAGGTCGGTGCGCTGACCGTCGCCGTCGTGACCAAGCCCTTCACCTTCGAGGGCCGCAAGCGCAAGAAGAGCGCCGAGGAGGGCATTAAGACCCTCTCCGATTGCGTCGACACCATGATCGTCATCCCTAACGATAAGCTGCTCGACATCGCCGAGAAGAAGACCACCATGCTCGAGGCCTTCGCGATTGCCGATGGCGTCCTTTCCCAGGGCACCCAGGGCATCACCGACCTCATCACCGTCCCCGGTATCATCAACCTGGACTTCGCCGATGTTAAGACCATCATGAAGCAGGCCGGTACCGCCATGATGGGTATCGGTACCTCTTCTGGGGATACCCGTGCCGTCGATGCTGCCCAGCAGGCCATCTCCAGCCCGCTGCTCGAGAGCTCCATCGATGGTGCCACGCGCGTGCTGCTCTCCATCGCCGGTTCCAAGGACCTGGGCATCCAGGAGATCAGCGACGCCGCCGACGTTGTCGCCAACGCCGTCGACCCCGAGGCCAACATCATCTTCGGTACCGTTGTCGACGAGTCCCTGGGCGATCAGGTTCGTATCACCGTCATCGCTACGGGCTTCTCCGACTCCAACGTCAACCGTCAGGACGAGCTCTTTGCTGCTCAGCAGTCTCAGAGCAAGGCCGCTGCCTCCGCTGAGCCGCAGCGCACCGCTCCGGCTGCCAGCCCGGCTCAGGCCGCTCCGACCCGCAACGTCGGTGGTACCGAGCTGCCCAACTTTGGCAACGACCAGTTCGAGCTTCCCGACTTCCTGAAGCGCGGTAGCTTCTAGTTCGTTTTTCTCAACGACCTGCACGGGGTGTGTCCATTTGGATGCACCCCGTTTTGTTTCTCGTTTGTAAACGAAAGCCTCCAATCTCCTTACGTTCCCTTTACGTTTGGTCCCTACCGCTGCGGGTATCCTTTTAAGGAAGTATGACAGCCGTATAAACGCGGACTGCGCGGCGACGCCGCGGTACTTGTGTTATTAGGAGGCTTTAGTATGGCAGCACGTGCGGACAACGTTTCGCGTGTCGACCATGATGGAGTTACGTTGGTGGAGGGCGCGACATCCGATGTCCGCTTTGCCTTTACCGAGCGCACCGGTGGCGTTTCTGAAGATGCGTACTCCTCGCTCAACCTGGGCTCGCATGTAGGCGATGACCCCTTTGCTGTTCAAGAAAATCGTCGTCGAGCGCTCGAAGCTATGGGCGCCACTGAGTGCGAGCATAATCTGCTCGTGCCCAATCAGGTCCATGGTGACCATATCGTTACGGTGACTTCGAACGGCGCCGACGATCTTGAGGCTGTTCGCGAGCAGATTGCCGAGGGCTGCGATGCCATCGTCTGTACGGCCCATGACGTGCCCGTGCTGCTCTGCTTTGCCGACTGCGTTCCCGTGGTGCTGGTGGCCCCCGGCGGATTTGCCGTGGTGCACTCCGGTTGGAAGGGCACGATTGCACGTATTTCTGCCAAGGCGTGCCAGGCGCTTTGCGATGCTGCCGGCTGCGATGCGAGCGACGTTTCCGCCTATATCGGCCCCCATATCTTGGCTGACGAATATGAGGTATCCCAGGAACTCATGGATCGCTTTGCCGTCGAGTTCTCTTGCATCGATGCGAGTGCCTCTCGCATGCTCGATCTTTCCGCTGCCATTTGTGAGGCGCTGGTAGATGCCGGTGTGGACGCGGATAATATCGTGGATACCCAGCTTTCGACTGTACGTCCTGTCTCTTATACACATCTGACGCTGCCGACGATAA
>ENA-OYYQ01000882-OYYQ01000882.1-human-gut-metagenome-genome-assembly--contig:-NODE-882-length-11411-cov-5.578549_pt1 | contig 11411 bp, 12 predicted proteins | sample MGYA00243252_ERZ653455 | MGnify/ENA primary metagenome ERZ653455 (study PRJEB26926, sample SAMN06164940) | human gut metagenome | biome: ENVO:00009003; feature: ENVO:2100002; material: ENVO:00002003...
CGAGATGTCTTAGGGTCTCGTGGGCTCGGAGATGTGTATAAGAGACAGCTTTTGATCAAAGGCTTGCTTAATAAATTTGATTACACAGTAAGTGCAGGGTATGAGAGGGCAGAAATTGAGCCGGATCTGCGTGAGAAAAAATTAAGGAAAAATATAGAAACTTATCTTCAGAACAAAGAGTTGCGGCCTGCACAGAAATTTATGATGGAACATAAAAATGAAAATCTGGTTGTTGTAGCACCTACAGGTTCCGGAAAAACAGAAGCTGCATTGTTATGGCTTGATGGAGAAAAGGGATTCTATACACTTCCCCTGAAGGTATCTTCTAATGCGATTTATTCTCGTATTAAAAATAATTATTCTTATGAAAATGTTGCATTGTTACATTCTGATAGCATGTCAATGTATTTAAAAGAGTTTGAAGAAAATGAACTGGATATCAATGTAAAATATGATCGTGCAAAAATGCTGGCGCAGCCATTAACTGTTTGTACGGTTGATCAGCTATTTAAATTTGTATATAAAGCACTGGGAACGGAAATTTTTGCAGCAACTTTGAAATATTCTAAATTAATATTAGATGAAATTCAATCCTATGAACCTTCAGTTATTGCGATTATTATATATGGATTGAAAACAATCCAGGAAATGGGCGGGCGTTTTGCAATTATTACGGCAACATTTCCGCCCGTTCTCAAACATTTTATGGAAGAAAATGGCCTGATAGAAAATAAACAGTATCTTTTTAAGGATTTTACAGGAGAGGAATACTCAACAAATCAGGTCGCAAGGCATAAGATTCAGATTAGAAAATCAGAAACGGATATTGATGAAATATTAGAGCAGGGCAGAAATAAAAAGGTTTTGATTATCTGTAATACAGTTTCCCGGGCACAAAAAATTTATAAAGAAATGCAAGAGAAATCAGAAAATGTTTATTTGTTGCATTCGCGTTACATAAGAAGAGACAGAGCTTTTCTGGAAAAACAGATTATGGATTTTGCTGAGTCAGAAGAAAACGGAATATGGATAACAACGCAGATTGTGGAAGCGAGTCTGGATATAGATTTTGATATACTACATACTGAAATGTGTACAGCAGACAGCCTTTTGCAGAGAATGGGACGTTGTAACAGAAAAGGAAGGTATTTTCCGGAAGAAGCAAATATTTTTATATATGATAATAGAAATGGTGTTGGGAAAAATTGCATTTATGATCCGGTTATGTATGATCGTTCGTTGGACTTGCTTGCTCAGTATGAAAATTTAGAGTTTGTAGAAAGAATGAAAACGACATATATGAATCAGGTTTATGATCCGGACAAAATAAAAAAAACGAGCTATTATGAAGAAATAGAAGATTGTCTGCAAAGACTTTCAAAAATTCATCCTGTAGATTATAAACTGAAAGAAGCTGAAATACGAAAAATTGATAGTGTAACAGTTGTACCGGAAGACATTTATCAGGAGAAAATGGATTTGTTTGAATATGGAACAGATTTTCTGCGGAAATCTAATATAAGTAAAGAAACGAAAAGTCTTATAAGATCTAAACTGGAGGATATGACATTAAATTTGAGTATTTATAATAATAAATTTCCAGAAAATGTAGACAGAGTTTCTGTTGGTTTTAAAGATTGCAAAAAAGTTACAGATATTCATCGTACAGAATATAAATATGAATTTGATCCCAGAACAGGAAAAGGTCAGGGATTGTTGACATCTGAGATTCTTGAGCAGTGTGGATATTTTATGTAGGAGAAAATGTATGGATGAGAGAATCACTGGTGTGATGATTTACTATTATTTCGTTTGTAAGCGGAAATTATGGTATTTTTGTCATGATATTCGGATGGAAACGGAGAATGAAGATGTAATGCTTGGTAAGATTCTGGATGAGAGTAGTTATAAGAAAAAGGATAAACATGTAAATATCGATGATATTATAAATATTGATTTTATCAGTGAGCATAAGGAACTGCATGAGATTAAGAAGAGTAAGGCTGTGGAAGATGCTGGAATCTGGCAGGTGAAGTATTATCTTTATTATTTGCAGAAACGAGGGGTGAGCGGACTTAAAGGGAAGATTGATTATCCGTTGCTGAAGAAGTCGGTAATTGTTGAATTGTCAGAAAAAGATGTGGAAATTCTGGAGCGGATTATTATTGAGATTACAGATATTAAACATCAGGAGATTCTGCCGGTTTCTGGTAATAGTAAATTATGCAAAAAATGTGCTTATTATGATTTATGTACTATATAAACTTTGGATTTGTATAGGGGGAAAAGCATGAAGCAAAGTTTTTATGTTTATAATAACGGGGATTTGAAACGGAAAGATAATACGCTTCAGTTTACAAATTATGATGGTGAAAAGCGGGATATTCCTATTGAGCGGATTTCAGATATTTATGTTATGTCTGAGATGTCGTTTAATACGAAGTTTATTGATTACATATCTCAGTATGGGATTCCGATGCATTTTTTCAATTATTATAATTTTTATATGGGAAGTTATTATCCGAGAGAAAGTCTGCTAGCGGGCCAGCTGTTGGTGAAGCAGGTCAGCTATTATACAGATTATGAGAAAAGGCTGGTTCTTGCAAGAAAATTTATAGAGGCGGCAGCAGATAGTATTTATCGGAATCTTCGGTATTATAATGGTCGGGGAAAAGATGTGTCGGAATATCTCAGAGATGTGGATTCTCTTCGTAAACAGCTAAGTAGTGTGACAACGATTGAAGAGCTGATGGGAATTGAGGGGAACATCAGGAGAAGATATTATGCTGCGTGGAATGTGATTGTTAATCAGGAGATTCAGTTTGAAAAGCGTGTAATGCATCCACCAGATAACATGATCAATTCTTTGATTTCTTTTGTAAATACACTAATTTATACGAAAGTGCTTGGCGAGATTTATCATACACAGTTGAATCCTACGATCAGTTATCTGCATGAACCTGGAGCAAGACGGTTTTCATTGAGTCTGGATATTGCGGAAGTGTTTAAACCATTGATTGGTGACAGGTTGATTTTCTCGTTGTTGAATCGAAATCAGATTACGGAGGATAGTTTTACGAAGGAACTAAATTTTCTTCATTTGAAAAAAGATGCTTCTAAACTGATTGTATCTGAACTTGAAAAGAATCTTAAAAAAACTGTGATGCACAAGAATTTGGGAAGGCAGGTTTCTTATCAGTATTTACTTCGGTTGGAGTGCTATAAGTTGATAAAGCATCTGCTTGGTGAAAAAGAATATGAAGGTTTCAGGATATGGTGGTGAATTATGTATGTAGTTTTGGTTTATGATGTAAGTCAGCAGGAAAATGGTTCGAAGCGTTGGTCGAGGATTTTTAAGATTTGTAAAAGGTATTTAACGCATATCCAGAATTCTGTTTTTGAAGGTGAAATTTCTAAGGCTCAGTTGGCACAGTTACAACAGGAACTTAAGTTCTGTATAGATAAAGAATTGGATTCTGTGATTATTTTTAAATCAAGGCAGGAAAAATGGTTGGATAAGGAATTCTGGGGACGGAAAGATGATGCAACCAGTTTTATTTTGTAATTGTCAACCTACGATATGGGAAAAATCCCGGGAGGTTGACAAAGCCTTTATTTATAAGGAAAATGGAAGTTTTATAGAGTGTTATAATATCTATTTTGTGTATAAAATAATTGTAAATGACAAGGTCGACAGAAAATGGTAAAATAAACGATGTATTATAGGTGAATGTGGAGCACGGGTATTAATAGAAACATTGTGGAATGTAAAGTTCCTTGCCCAGTTTCCAGTCCGTGTATGCTTCCTGTATTAATAGAAACATTGTGGAATGTAAAGGAAATTTTCCAGATCTTTGTTCAGGTCTTCTTTTGGTATTAATAGAAACATTGTGGAATGTAAAGTCCCATGCCTGCCTCCAGTTCCCCGAGAACACTCCCTGTATTAATAGAAACATTGTGGAATGTAAAGTCGAAACAGCAACAGGTCAGAACCGGCCTCCGGAAGGTATTAATAGAAACATTGTGGAATGTAAAGCTTTTTACAGATGCATTCAGCTGTTTCTGTAAATCAGGTATTAATAGAAACATTGTGGAATGTAAAGTCGAACTGGAGCTCCAGCTTCGATGATTCGTTTTCGGTATTAATAGAAACATTGTGGAATGTAAAGTATTTAATGCTATTAGTTTTGATTGTGTGATTTCCGTATTAATAGAAACATTGTGGAATGTAAAGCGAGTATTTTTATTCATAACTGCTTGTCTTACAGGTATTAATAGAAACATTGTGGAATGTAAAGTGGGCTATATGGCAATGGCTGGCTGGGACGCAAAACGTATTAATAGAAACATTGTGGAATGTAAAGGATCCTACAGCTGGAAAGGCAGTCCGGTCAGCAGGTATTAATAGAAACATTGTGGAATGTAAAGACATTTTTCTGGAAAACTTTGAGGGAATTATATGTGTATTAATAGAAACATTGTGGAATGTAAAGTTGAGAGAAAGATTGAGTTTCTGAACAGGAATGCCGGTATTAATAGAAACATTGTGGAATGTAAAGAAAAACGAGAGCGCAAAGTTGAAAATGCAGGTTATGGTATTAATAGAAACATTGTGGAATGTAAAGTCCCTATAAAGGCTCCTATAATGCCTCCAGCTATGGGTATTAATAGAAATATTGTGGAATGTAAAGAACGATATAACCAAGCAAAATCGGCAATGCGATAAGGTATTAATAGAAACATTGTGGAATGTAAAGCAGGGTTATACACCGGTATATCCACATGCGCAGACGTATTAATAGAAACATTGTGGAATGTAAAGTCAGAAAAGGTTTCGAAATTCTTACGTTTTGCTCTCGGTATTAATAGAAACATTGTGGAATGTAAAGTCATTTTCTCTCAACGGTACAACTGGAAGGCCAAACCGTATTAATAGAAACATTGTGGAATGTAAAGATCGAAAACTACGACCGCATGGAAGATTGGACAGGTATTAATAGAAACATTGTGGAATGTAAAGATTGAAAATTATGACCGTATGGAGGATTGGACTGGTATTAATAGAAACATTGTGGAATGTAAAGTAAAGAACTGCGAAATGAAGCGATTGTACGTGCATTGTATTAATAGAAACATTGTGGAATGTAAAGGAGATTGCGGTTCGGAATCCTTCGTTCGTGTTCCATGTATTAATAGAAACATTGTGGAATGTAAAGTGGAAGTTTACAATGTCGCCGACCTTGTACGTCTTCGTATTAATAGAAACATTGTGGAATGTAAAGACTCTTTCTTTGACTGTCCACTCGTGCCGCTGCTAGTATTAATAGAAACATTGTGGAATGTAAAGTCAGTAGACCATCTACAGGTGGATTTTTCTTTGCGTATTAATAGAAACATTGTGGAATGTAAAGTCGGGATTACTTTGACCTGTCTTGAGTGTTCCGGCTAGGATTAATAGAAACATTATGGAGTGTCAAAGATCAAGAACAATTTTTTACATAGGCATTCTTCCCCATTTCCCCCCTTAATGTTAACCCCACGTTAAACCTTCGCAAAGTCCATTGTATTCCAATTTTTCCATCCCAATAATATACGCAGATAAAGCAGTTTCAGGAGTTGATGAGATCTGAATCTGAAGAAGCTGGCTGGCAGATCAGAATTCATGTATCAGAGCTCACGTAAGGGAAGAGAGATGGAGAGCAGTATGGACAAAGTTCTGACGGTGATCGTACCTGTCTATAATATGGAAAAATATATCCGGCAGTGTCTGGAATCTCTGGTGATCGGGGGGGGGGTGCTGGTGGTGTTGGATGGCTCCAAGGATGGTTCTGCGGAGATCGCGTATGAGTTTGTGGAGCAGTATCCGGATACCTTCCGGATCATTTATAAGGCGAATGGTGGTCATGGTTCAGCGATCAACACAGGTCTTATGATGGCGTCCGGTGAGTATGTGAAGATCCTGGACAGTGATGACTGGGTAGAAAGGATGCTTTCTGTAGGCTGGTGGACTGCCTTGAAACGGAAGGGACGGAGCCTGCCAGACAGGCGGGACGGAAGATCGATGAAAACTGCTACTACGTTGATGTAGAATCTGTCATGTATCCCATCACTGAGGTAGAGCCGAGTCTGTCAGGCACCGGAAGCATAAAACAGGGGATCCAGAAATCTCGGATCGTATTGTACAGCTTTTACAGCGATTTCAGCACTTTAACAAGTCGTGAATTATCCTCCGGCATCATAATACAGAATCGTACAAATTCCCCGTCCAGGCACTGGAAGGAAGAACAGTCACGGATCATCATGCCTTGTCTGATGCAGGCCTCAAATACGTCATAGGAGGTCAGTCCGTTTTTCAGGATCCGGAGCAGGATAAAGTTTGCATAGGCGGGATAGATTTTGTAGGTGTCTGTATCCCTCAGTTCTCGGATCATCCGGTCGCGTTCGGAAAGGATCAGATTTCTGGTTTCTTTAATATAATCTTCATCCTGCAGCATGATCTCTCCTGCAAAGGCACCAAGGCTGTTAAGTGACCAGGGTGTCTGTTTTTCGCGCATTTTTGCAAGAAAGTCCATATTTCCAGTGATGCCGTAGCCCAGGCGCATTCCGGGAGCGGCGAAGAATTTGGATACGCCGCGGAGTACCATGAGATTGGTGAATTCCCGTGTCAGCGGAACTGCGGTGATGGCGTTGATATCCGGGGCAAATTCCACATAGGTTTCGTCGATCATCACGAAGATATTTTTTTCTGCACAGAAACCGATAAGTCTGCGAAGCTCTTCCTGGGTGATGGCAGAGGAGGTCGGATTGTTGGGGTTGCAGAGGATGAGAAAATCATAGCCCTGCTCCAGCTTCCGGCAGAGATCCGGAATGTCCGGCTCGAAATCATTGCTTTCCTGAAGGTGGTAGTATTCCTGGGTACTTCCGGAGAAGGAGAGCTCTCTGGAGTATTCAGAATAGGTAGGTCCAAGGATCAGAGTATGCTTCGGGGCACGCTCCTGGATCAGAAGGGAGATCAGCTCACTGGAGCCGTTTCCCGGAAGGATGAAATCAGCGGGAATATTGCAGTAGCTGGAAATCGTATTCCGAAGGGATGTGTATTCTCTGTCCGGGTAGGAGGAAAGGATATCCACGTGTTCTGCAATGGCTCTGCCGGCTTTTGGGGAAAGTCCCAGAGGATTGACATTTGCACCGAATTTGACGATGTCTTCTTTTTTCAGATTGTAGTAGCTGCAGATCTTTTCTATATCACTTCCGTGAAAAACGGGTTTGGTATCCATTTTTGTCACCTCACATTTTTGCTTTTTTCGTAAAAAACTTATATCCAGTATACACCAGAATCCGGGACAAAAAAAGACGGGATAAAAAGTTTCTGTATTTTTCTATATTTTTTTGAACAGGATATTACTGAAAATTGCTTTCTGGAAATGTATGGGAATATTTGATACAATGAGCAGGTAGCGAATGCGGATTGTGAATATCCATGCTGTTTGTCAATGCGGATCGTGAATATCCACATTTTTTCCGGGGAGGGTAAGTCCTCAGTGAGAAACAGCAGGAAAGGAAACAGAAAATATGAATACAGAAGAAAAAAAGATCGCAGTGATCGGAATTGGTGGTGTTGGTGGTTACATAGCTGGGCTGCTGGCGAAGGCGTATCCTCACGTGACGATGGTTGCACGTGGCGCCAGGGCAGAGAGCATCCGGAAAAAAGGCCTGGTGCTCCACAGTGATTATAAGGGTGAGATCGTGGCAAAGCCAGAGCGGGTAGTTCCAATTCAGGATATGGGACAGCAGGATTATATTTTTATCTGTGTAAAAAATTATTCTCTGGCTGAGGTGTGCGAAAGTATCCGGGACATGGTCACGGATGAGACAGTGATCATTCCGGTGATGAATGGTGTGGACCCGGGAGAAAACATCCGCCGTCTGGTTGGTAAGGGAACGGTTGTGGATTCGCTGATCTATACGGTGGCTTTTGCCAATGAGGATTTTTCCATTTCCCAGCAGGATACGTTTACGTGGCTTTGTATTGGAATCAAAGATGCGGATGAACGGCAGCAGAAGAAGGTTGCAGAAGTGGCAGGGATCCTGAAAGGTGCGGATATTGACTATAAGGATCAGGGGGATATCGAGGTGGAGATCTGGAGAAAGTATATCCTCAACTGTGCCTTTAATGTGATGACTGCTTTTTATGATGATACCATCGGGGAGCTCCGCAGAGATCCGGTGAAAGCGCAGCAGTATGAGAAGCTTGTATGGGAAGCTGCCAGTGTAGGTCAGGCCAAGGGGGTTGCGCTGACGGATGAGCACATCAATGAGGTGATCCATAAATTCCGCCATGTACATGCAGATAATGCAACCAGCTCCCTGCAGAGAGATTTTCGCATCCGGAGAAAACAGACGGAGCTGGAAACCTTCAGCGGCTATATTGTGAAAGAAGCGAAGAGACTTGGTGTTTCCATTCCGCTTTCCGAAAAAATATATCAGGGACTTATGGAAATAGCAGAAAAATTCTGACCGAAAAGGTGAGTTTTTCTGGTGGAATCCTGTATGCTCTGGTACAATGGGGATATAAAAAATTCTGTATTGCAGGCTGAAAGGTTATCTGTGATACCGGAAGGGAGGAAAAGAGATGAAGAAAGTATTTTTGGCTGTTATTGCAGTGATCGTAATCCTTGCCGGAGGACTTATGCTCAGTTACAACGGGCTTGCCGGAGGTAAAGAAGCTGTGGAAACTGCAGAGGCTGATGTGGATACTATGCTGCAGAGACGGGCAGATCTGATCCCGAATCTCGTCAGCACGGTAAAAAGCTACACGAAGCATGAGACGGGGGTTGTTGACAGGGTTCTGGCGGCGAGGGACCAGCTGATGAATGCGGATACCGTGGAAGAGAAATCTGAGGCAGATCAGCAGATGGACAGTGCACTTTCCGGTCTGAAGGTTGTGGTGGAAAATTATCCGGAACTGAAAAGTGATACTACTTATGTGGGCCTGATGGATGAACTGTCCGGAAGTGAAAACCGGATCTCTGTAGCGAGAAAAGATTATAATGAGGCTGTGAAAGCTTATAACACAAGGCTTGTGAAATTCCCTGGGAATGTATTTGGTTCTATGCTTGGCTTTGAGAAGGCGTCGTATTTTGAGGCCGATGATTCAGCAGCAGATACGCCGGATGTAGGGGATATGCTGGCAGAGTGATAAGATCAGACCATTGTTCTGATGAAATGAAAGAACGGATAGAGGGAGAATATCCTATGAAAAAATGGATCGGACGGATGGCTGTGCTGCTGGCTTTTGTATTGACGCTGTCCGGAAGTACGCTGGCAGCTTTCGGGAAGATCCCGTCTGCCACAAAAGAATTCTATGTTAATGATTATGCAGGGGTTTTCAGCGATACCTGGAAGGAAGAGCTTTGCAAGGCTGGTGAGCAGCTGTATGAGGATACCACAGCGCAGCTGGTTGTCCTTACTGTGGATACCACCGATGGGGAAGACATCAGTGATTATGCAGTGGAAACCGGCCGCAAATGGGGAATTGGTTCAAAGAAGAAAAATAATGGTGTCCTGATCGTCCTTTCGGTTTCGGACCGTAAAGTCTGGGTATCTGTCGGCTACGGTCTTGAGGGAAAGCTGCCTGATTCAAAGATCGGACGACTTCTGGATGAATATGCAGTTCCTTCCTATAAAGACAATCAGTTTGAAAAAGGTACCGTGGAGCTTTATTATGCACTGCTAAATGAGATCCGTGAGGAATACGGCCTGGAAAAGATAACAGCTCCCAGGTATGAGAAGGTGCAGCAGGATGTGGACGACGATGAGGATGAGGATGAGGGAACTGTCTGGGAGATCGCACTGGGGCTTGTGATGATCGTTTTGCTCATGGTGGGCGCATATCTGCTGTGCGTGATGCTGCCTGTATTTCTTATCGTAACTATGGTTCTGGTTCTGAAGGGCCTGATAATGAAATTGTCGGGAAAGGATACCGCAGACTACTGGAAAAAGAATTTCAGCCGTATGAGTGTACTGCATCGGCTCTTTAATTCCCTGTTTCCGCTGAGCTGGATCCTGGGAAGAGGGGGAAAAAGCAGCGGCGGAAGTTCCGGTAATGACGATGACAGAGATGATGATTATGACAGCTACGACAGCGGAAGCTCCGGAGACGGAGGAAGCTTCGGCGGTGGCGGTGCAGGCAGGGATTTCTAGTGGTGTCGGCATGAATCGCCGGTTCTCTTGTACAGCACAGGCGGAGCTTTTTAATGCTCTTGACAAAATTTCTCAACTTTGCTACAATGACGAAAATCAATTCCGTGAGGGAGTAATTCGCGTGTAGACGTGGTTTGTCAACATACTGGTGCATGCACCTGGCAAATCTTAAAGAATGAGACTCATGTATATTTTATTTCTGTTACAGAGATAAAGTATACGTGGGTCTTTTTTTATGGCTCCGGAGCGGATGAATATGCAAAGGAGAAGAAAAATGCTGTTATTTATGAAAGTGCTTTTTACCCAGTTTATTGCGGAAATGGGTGACAAAACACAGCTGATGCTGGTGGCAATGACTTCCAGGTTCAAGCTGAAGGATATTTTGCTTGGAACCGGTGTTGCTGTCCTGGTGCTCAACGGATTGGCAGTGCTTGCAGGAGGTATTATCAGTACCGTGGTCCCTACCTGGCTGATCCGTCTGATCGCAGGTGCAGCGTTCCTGTTTTTTGCGGTGACAACGCTGAAGGGTGACGATGATGAGGAAGAGAATGTTAAGGATCGTAAGATCAGATTTGCACCGCTGTCTGTATTCTGTACATTTTTTGTTGCGGAGCTGGGGGATAAGACACAGCTTACCGCAATTACATTTGGTGCCAATGAGGGGCTGAGTTCAGCGGTTGTGGTATGGCTTGCCTGTTCACTGGGACTTTTTGCGGCGGATGTGATCGGACTTCTGATCGGATATCTTCTGAAAAGCAAGGCACCGGAGGGAATCCTCAATACAGTTGCATTTGTTATTTTTTCCATCTTTGGAATCCTGACGCTGAGACAGGGATTTGGCCTTCTGCTTGGGGCGGGCTCTTCTATGATCCTTCCGCTTACCGTAGCGGTTACGGTTGTGTTTGTGATCGTCTGTCTTGTGCTTTATAAGCAGGCGAAAAAGAATTAAATTATTTTCTATTTCTGTAATGATGAGGAAAGCTGCCGTATGACGATGGGAGGTGAATGCAGATAAAAAATTCATCTCCTGTTGGGTATGGCAGCTTGTATTTTGTGCAGATACTAGTGAAGTGTCAGTTGTTTTTTTGATTTTAACAGTGCTTTGAATGTTAGACTGGATTTTCTGTTTATGTGATCAATGGAGTTTTGGGAACAGGAAACCACAGTTACGACTGTTCTGGCTAGGTGAATCAGTGTAGTTCTTGAGC
>ENA-OYYQ01000885-OYYQ01000885.1-human-gut-metagenome-genome-assembly--contig:-NODE-885-length-11372-cov-5.756296_pt1 | contig 11372 bp, 10 predicted proteins | sample MGYA00243252_ERZ653455 | MGnify/ENA primary metagenome ERZ653455 (study PRJEB26926, sample SAMN06164940) | human gut metagenome | biome: ENVO:00009003; feature: ENVO:2100002; material: ENVO:00002003...
GAGCCTTATCGTCGGCAGCGTCAGATGTGTATAAGAGACAGATCAGGAACCGGTGTGGCAGTGACGATAGGATCACCATATTCATCGTATCCATAGGCAGCCGCCGCGCAGGGAGCTGCGCCTGTGAGCAGGATCCCTATGCCGAGAATGCCTGCAAAGATCCGGCGCAAGGATCGTTTTTTCATATTTTTCATAACAAGATACCTTTCAGTGATAAATCCGGGCGAGAAGGTTATTATTCATTTGAGGATCAGTAACCGAAAAAATCTTGCCCGTTTTGTGATGAGGTGCAGTATTTCATTAATTATAGCATTGTATTAATGAAACGCTGTATTTTGGCCCTCAAGATTCTGTAGTAGTATACCACTTTCCTCCCGGAAAAACTACTTGCAGTCTGTGAAAATTCCATTAAGAAGAAGTGAACATACATATAATAAGAAAAATCCATGAAAACACTTGACATATGGATTTTCCCCAACCTATAATAGACAGCGTATATAGAAAAAGCTGTGATGGAGACAGTAGGCCATATGGAAAGCTTGCAGCGAACCGGGGATGGTGGGAGCCCGGGACAAGTAAATATGGCGGAATATCACTCCTGAGCTTCAGTTCCGAAGTTGTCCGGTAGCAGCCGGAAGAATATCTGATATACAGATGATCATTAAGTAAGAACTGACGGATTTCCTCCGTTACAGGGAACATATATCGGCAGATACAAAGAATTGTCCGCCATGAACAGACATGGAACAACAGCCCGCGCCATAACACAGAGCATAAGAACACAGCAGAAGACGCAGGGATCTGGACACAGGCCCGTATAATGTAACAGGTGGTACAGCGAATCAGACTTCGTCCTTTTACAGGATGGGGTCTTTTTTTATAAGTGCCCGAAGCATTGGCACGAACAGGTATCTGTGAAGAAACAATCCGCTGTGGCCTTACAGATGAGGCAGCAGCCAGTAATCAGACACAGGAGGTAAATATTGTGTATCGTAAAGTTGACACGAATCTGAATTTTGTTGACCGTGAAAAAGAAGTCGAGAAATTCTGGAAAGACAACAAGATTTTCGAAAAGAGTATGGACAGCCGTAAAGAGGGCGAGACATACACATTCTATGACGGACCGCCTACCGCAAATGGTAAGCCACATATCGGACACGTTCTGACACGAGTTATCAAGGATATGATCCCGAGATACCGTACAATGAAGGGGTACATGGTTCCGAGAAAAGCAGGATGGGATACTCACGGACTTCCGGTTGAGCTTGAGGTTGAGAAGAAGCTTGGCCTTGACGGCAAGGAGCAGATTGAGGAGTACGGAATGGAGCCGTTCATTCAGCAGTGTAAGGAGAGCGTATGGAAATACAAGGGAATGTGGGAGGATTTCTCCTCTACCGTTGGTTTCTGGGCTGACATGGAGCATCCGTATGTAACATATGACAACAATTTCATCGAGTCCGAGTGGTGGGCGCTGAAAGAGATCTGGGAAAAAGGTCTTCTTTATAAAGGCTTTAAGATCGTTCCTTATTGCCCACGCTGTGGAACTCCGCTTTCCGCACAGGAGGTTTCTCAGGGCTACAAGACTGTTAAAGAGCGCTCTGCGATCGTGCGTTTCAAGGTTGTTGGTGAGGACGCATACTTCTTGGCATGGACAACAACACCATGGACACTTCCATCCAACGTTGCACTTTGTGTAAACCCGGATGAGATCTACTGCAAGGTAAAAGCAGCAGACGGCTACACCTACTACATGGCAGAAGCACTTCTGGACAAGGTTCTCGGCAAGCTTGCAAAGGATGATGAGCCTGCATATGAGATCCTTGAGAAATATAAAGGAACAGACCTTGAGCGCAGAGAATATGAGCCGCTTTTTGCATGTACTGGAGAGGCTGCAGCAAAACAGCGCAAAAAAGCTCATTTCGTAACCTGTGACAACTACGTTACCATGAGTGATGGTACCGGTATCGTTCATATCGCACCTGCATTTGGTGAGGATGACAGCCGTGTCGGACGTGAGTATGACCTTCCGTTCGTACAGTTCGTAGACGGACAGGGTAACATGACCAAAGAGACACCATACGCAGGTGTATTCGTAAAGAAAGCGGACCCGATGGTTCTCACAGACCTTGACAAAGAGGGCAAGCTTTTTGATGCACCGAAATTCGAGCATGATTATCCGCACTGCTGGAGATGTGACACACCGCTTATCTACTATGCACGTGAGTCCTGGTTCATCAAGATGACTGCAGTAAAGGATGATCTGATCCGTAACAACAATACTATCAACTGGATTCCGGAGAGCATCGGTAAAGGACGTTTCGGTGACTGGCTTGAGAACGTTCAGGACTGGGGTATTTCCAGAAACCGTTACTGGGGAACACCACTGAACATCTGGCAGTGTGAGTGCGGACATATGGAATCCGTAGGAAGCCGCCAGGATCTCTATGAGAAGAGTGGTGACGAGCGTGCGAAGACCATCGAGCTTCACCGTCCATACATTGATGATATCACCATGAAGTGTCCGGACTGCGGCAAGACCATGCATCGTGTACCGGAGGTAATCGACTGCTGGTTTGATTCCGGAGCAATGCCTTTTGCACAGCATCATTATCCATTTGAGAATAAAGAACTGTTCGAGCAGCAGTTCCCGGCAGACTTCATCTCCGAGGCTGTTGACCAGACAAGAGGATGGTTCTACTCCCTTCTTGCTGAGTCCACACTGCTTTTCAATAAGGCTCCGTATAAGAATGTAATCGTTCTGGGACATGTACAGGATGAGAACGGACAGAAGATGAGTAAGTCCAAGGGAAATGCAGTAGATCCGTTTGATGCACTGAACAAATACGGCGCAGATGCAATCCGCTGGTATTTCTACATCAACAGTGCTCCGTGGCTCCCGAACCGTTTCCATGGCAAGGCAGTTGTAGAGGGACAGAGAAAGTTCATGAGCACTCTGTGGAACACCTACGCATTCTTCGTACTGTATGCGAACATTGACAATTTTGATGCGACTAAATATACTTTAAATTACGATAAGCTTCCGGTTATGGATAAATGGCTGCTCAGCAAGCTGAATACCATGGTGAAGACTGTCGATGCGGATCTTGATTCCTACAAGATTCCGGAGGCTGCAAGAGCACTCCAGGAATTTGTTGACGATATGAGTAACTGGTATGTAAGAAGAAGCCGTGAGCGTTTCTGGGCAAAGGGCATGGAGCAGGATAAGATCAATGCTTACATGACACTTTACACAGCACTGGTAACAGTTGCCAAGGCTGCAGCTCCGATGATCCCGTTCATGACTGAGGATATCTACCAGAACCTTGTAAGAAGCATTGATGCAGACGCTCCGGAGAGTATCCATCTCTGCGATTACCCGGAGGTAAACGAAGCATGGATCGACAAGGATCTTGAGGCAAACATGGAAGAGCTTCTTGAGATCGTTGTTCTCGGACGTGCATGCAGAAATACCGCAAACATCAAGAACCGTCAGCCGATCGGAACCATGTATGTAAAAGCTGAGAAAGCTATGGATAAATTCTACACAGATATCATCGCAGATGAGCTTAACGTAAAAGAAGTGAAATTCGCAGATGATGTAGAGTCCTTCATTTCCTACAGCTTCAAGCCGCAGCTTCGTACAGTAGGACCGAAATACGGCAAGCTTCTGAACGGCATCCGTACCGCACTCTCCGAGATCGACGGAACCGCAGCAATGAAAGAGCTGAGAGATAATGGTGTTCTCGTTCTTGACATTGACGGAAACAGCGTCGAGCTTGCAGAGGAAGACTTATTGATCGAAACAGCCCAGAGCGAGGGCTATGTGACAGAGACAGACGGTGAGACATCCGTTGTCCTTGATACAAACCTTACACCCGAACTGATCCAGGAGGGCTTTGTCCGCGAGATCATCAGCAAGGTTCAGACTATGCGTAAAGAGGCTGGTTTCGAAGTCATGGACAAGATCATTGTCTATGCAAAAGATAACGATAAGATCATGGATATCATGAAAGCAAACCAGGATGAGATCAAACGTGAAGTACTGGCAGAAAACATTATTCTGGGAGAAGCAGAGGGTTATACCAAGGAGTGGAACATCAATAAAGAGGCTGTAACACTGGGAGTATCCAAAGTACAGGAGGAAAACTAATGATTGACAAGCAGTTTGAGAAAGAGGAATTCAAAAAAAGTGTAAAAGAAAACGTAAAATTCCTTTATCGAAAAACACTGGAAGAGGCTACACAGGAGCAGATCTTTCAGGCTGTAAGCTACACTGTGAAGGATGTGATCATTGACAACTGGCTCAAGAGCCAGAAGGCGTATGAAAAACAGGACCCGAAGATCGTATATTATATGTCCATGGAGTTCCTTATGGGCCGTGCCCTTGGAAACAACCTGATCAACCTTGGTGCATACGGCGAGGTTAAGGAGGCTCTTGAGGAGCTTGGACTTGACATTAACTGCATCGAAGACCAGGAGCCGGATCCGGCTCTTGGAAACGGTGGACTTGGAAGACTGGCAGCATGCTTCCTGGATTCTCTTGCAACTCTGAACTACTGTGCATACGGATGCGGAATCCGTTACCGTTATGGTATGTTCAAGCAGGAGATCCGTGACGGTTATCAGGTAGAGGCACCGGATAACTGGCTGAAGAACGGCTATCCTTTCGAGCTCCGTCGTCCGGAGTATGCAAAAGAGGTTCATTTCGGCGGATATGTACGCGTTGAGTGGGATCCGGTGAAGAACGAGAATAAATTCATCCATGAAGGATATCAGGCAGTTAAGGCTGTTCCTTACGATATGCCGATCACAGGTTATAACAACGATGTTGTAAACACACTTCGTATCTGGGATGCAGAGCCGATCGTAGACTTCAACCTTGACTCTTTTGACAAGGGTGATTATCACAACGCAGTAGAGCAGGAGAACCTTGCACGTACTATCGTAGAGGTGCTTTATCCGAATGATAACCATATGGCAGGTAAAGAACTTCGTCTGAAACAGCAGTACTTCTTCGTATCTGCCAGCCTTCAGGCAGCGATTGCCAAATACAAAAAAACACACGACGACATTACCAAGCTTCATGAGAAGGTTGTATTCCAGATGAATGATACTCATCCGACAGTTGCAGTTGCAGAGTTGATGCGCATTCTTATCGATGAGGAAGGTCTTGGCTGGGATCAGGCATGGGATATCACAACAAAATGCTGTGCTTACACCAACCACACCATCATGTCCGAGGCACTTGAGAAATGGCCGATCGAGCTGTTCTCCAGACTGCTTCCGCGTGTATACCAGATCATCGAGGAGATCAACCGTCGTTTCATTCTTGAGATCCAGCAGAAATATCCTGGAAACTTCGAGAAGATCAAGAAGATGGCGATCATCTATGACGGACAGGTTAAGATGGCTCACCTTGCGATCGTTGCAGGCTACTCTGTAAACGGTGTTGCACGCCTTCATACCGAGATCCTCAAGAATCAGGAGCTGAAGGATTTCTATGAGATGATGCCTGAGAAGTTCAACAATAAAACAAACGGTATCACACAGAGACGTTTCCTTGCTCATGGAAACCCGCTTCTGGCTGACTGGGTAACAGACAAGATCGGACCGGACTGGATCACAGATCTTTCCCAGCTTTCCAAGCTTAAGGTTTACGCAGACGATGAGAAGGCTCTTCAGGAGTTCATGACCATCAAGTTCAAGAACAAAGAGCGTCTTGCAAAATATATCCTGGAGCACAATGGTGTTGAGGTTGACCCGCACTCTATCTTCGATATCCAGGTTAAGAGACTTCATGAGTACAAACGTCAGCTTCTTAACATCCTGCATGTGATCTATCTGTACAACCAGATCAAGGCACATCCGGAGATGGATTTCTATCCAAGAACATTTATCTTTGGTGCAAAAGCTTCCGCAGCTTACGCACGTGCAAAGAAGATCATCAAGCTGATCAACTGTGTGGCAGATGTTGTAAACAATGATGCTTCCATCAACGGTAAGCTGAAGGTTGTATTCATCGAGAACTACCGTGTATCCAACGCTGAGATCATTTTTGCGGCAGCAGATGTTTCCGAGCAGATCTCCACAGCAAGTAAAGAGGCTTCCGGTACAGGTAACATGAAATTCATGCTGAATGGTGCTCCGACACTTGGAACCATGGATGGTGCTAACGTTGAGATTGTACAGGAGGTTGGCGAGGAGAATGCATTTATCTTCGGTATGAGCTCCGACCAGATCATCAACTATGAGAACAACGGCGGTTACGATCCGGACTTCATCTACAACACAGATCCGGAGATCCGTCAGGTACTGATGCAGCTGATCAACGGAACCTTCTCCAGCGATACAGAGATGTTCCGTGATATCTACAATTCACTTCTCGACAAACGCAACATGCCGAGACCTGACCAGTACTTCATCCTTGGCGACTTCCGTTCCTATGCAGAGGCACAGAAGCGTGTTGAGGAAGCATATAAGGATGAGAAACGCTGGGCTAAGATGGCACTTCTTAATACAGCATGCAGCGGTAAGTTCACATCCGACAGAACTATCCAGGAGTATGTAGATGATATCTGGCATCTGGATAAGGTTGTTGTGAAAGAGAACTAAGATATAGAAAGTAATCTGCAAAGTATTACCATAAAATAAATTTCCACACAAAAACAGGGCGCGTCAGAAGTGGCGACGGCCCTGTTTTTTGTGTGGAAATTATGCCGGATTGATGACGATCCGGTTCCGCCTGGCCAGTGCAATGGCGATATGGCAGCCTTCCGCGATGGCGCAGGCTTTATCGGCAAAGCTGATGATCCAGGCTTCCCTGTTGCGTGGAAGAGGTCCCAGAGGGAACATATGTGAGAGTATCGCATCCAGCTCTCTGTCTGTGACATCAAAGTGTGCGGCACTGTTGTCTGCGGCAGCCTTCGGGTGATAAAACGCCTGATGCTCACCGGTCGGTGTCTTCGCCCTGAAGTCATAGGGACAGAAATCGTGGAGAAGCCCTGCCCTTGCGGCGGCTTTCTCGTCACATCCCAGCTTCCTGGCAATGAACCAGGAGAGGTAAGAAACATTGATACTGTGCATGAGCCGTGTGGTCCACTGGTGGTGGGTGTACAGGCTCAGCTTCAGGAACTCTCTGTTACAGAGGATGTTCTTCACAAGCGCATGATATTCCTGTGAGACCTCATCCGACACCGTGATATCCATCGGCAATCACCTTCTTTCTTTTGTTTATAATTTCATTATGACGATTATGGAGAAAAATGCAATATGGTTTATAGTTTTTTTAGAAATTAGCTTGGACAAATTTATTTGGGATGGGAAATGTCAGCGCACAGAAGTAAGGAGAATGTTTTTTGGGGGTCTGTTCTTTGGGAAATTATGGTATAGTAAAGTGAAAACGCTATAACGGTTTTATGGACAGCTATATAAGATAGGCTGAAAATAGCTGATTTAGATGGTTGACATAATAAAAAGAAGAGGAGCGTAATATATATGAAACCAGAAAAACTGATCGAAGTACTTTCCGTTGCAGAGCGGTTAAAGGATGCAGTGCGTCATAGTTATACTTCCGGTGGCAGGCGGGAGAGCGTTGCAGAGCATTCCTGGAGGATCACGTTGATGGCATATTTTGTCAGTGATGAGTTTCCTGAGGCAGATCTTCTGAAAATTATGAAAATGTGCCTGATCCATGATCTGGGAGAAGCTTTTACCGGTGATATCCCGGCCTTTGAAAAAACGGATAAGGATTCGGAGAAAGAAGCCGATGTGCTGGGAGAATGGGTGAAGACTCTGCCGGAGCCCTTTGATAAAGAAATGGCTGAGCTTTATCAGGAAATGGAAGAGCAGCAGACTCTGGAGGCTAGGATCTATAAAGCTCTGGACAAGCTGGAAGCCCTGATCCAGCACAATGAATCTGATATTAAAACCTGGATTCCGCTGGAGTATGATCTGCAGATGACTTACGGAAATGAACAGGTGAAATTTTCAGAATATCTGACAGAGCTTCGTGCAAAGGTTCGGGAAGATAGTGTACAGAAAATTCAGAAAAAAGGTTGTTGAATATGAATAACTCCTGTATACTAATATGTATGGAATAAGTCCAAAATGCTTATAAAAGGGGGAAAAAGTAATGAAAAAAGCAGTAAAGAGATTATTGGTGTTATTTCTGGCACTTACATTTATCGTGACAGATCTTGCAGTAGCACCGGTCACAGCGCAGGCGGCGGGTACACTCAAATTTCATAAGTCGATCGCTCTTATGAAGGGTGAGGAAATCGGATATGTAATCATAAACTCTGTCAGCTCTGACAAAGTTCTGGGGCTGAAATCCAGTAATACCAGTGTGGTATCAGTAAAAAAAATGCCGTTTCTGGATGATTATACCCTTACGCTGAAGGCAAAAAAAACAGGAACTTCTATCATATCCTTCAAAGTAAAAAGAAAGAATGGAAAAACATATTCTTTCAAATCTAAAGTTACGGTACATAATTATTCAAATCCGTTAAACGTGTGCAAATTCGGAAGAAAAGATTATAAAAAATCCTTTGATAAAAAGACCATGGTCCCGGTTGCAAAAGGTTATCCCAGAAAGGCAAAAGTATGTATCACTGCAAAGAAGGGCTACAAGATAGTTGCAATATATTACAGTGAACACGGAACCGGAAGACAGAGAAAGATCAAAAATGGAAGCACAGTCATTTTGGATGGAGAACATTATCTGCAGATATTGTATAAGAATACCAGCAAAAATTATGTATCATCGGTATATCTGGATGGATATTGGATGTAGAGATGATGAAAAAAGGAACCGGGAGACCGGTTCCTTTTTTCGTGCTTGTGTTTGGGTTATTATTTACCGAAATATCTCTTAAGCAGACCAGCGAATGCTTTTCCGTGTCTTGCCTCATCCTTAGCCATCTCATGTACTGTGTCATGGATTGCGTCAAGGTCAGCTGCTTTCGCACGTTTTGCAAGGTCGAATTTACCTGCTGTAGCGCCGTTTTCAGCCTCTACACGCATCTGAAGGTTCTTCTCTGTGCTGTCTGTTACAACCTCACCAAGGAGCTCTGCGAATTTAGCTGCATGCTCTGCTTCCTCGTAAGCTGCTTTCTCATAGTACATACCAACTTCCGGATATCCTTCTCTGTGAGCAACTCTAGCCATTGCAAGATACATACCAACCTCAGAGCACTCACCCTCGAAGTTTGCTCTTAAATCGGATACGATATCCTCACTTACTCCTTTTGCAACACCAACTACGTGCTCAGCAGCCCATACTTTCTCACCTTCCTGCAATTTGAACTTTTCAGCCGGAGCTTTACATACCGGGCAGATCTCCGGAGCTGCATCGCCTTCATAAACATAACCACATACTGTACATACATACTTTGCCATAATTTTAATCTCCTTTTCTTTGAAAAATGTTATTTGTCTGCTGTAATAGATTTCCCCGCTTATTTGAAATCTATTACTGTGTGCTTTAAATTGATATCAGTAACTATTACTGATTTTAAATGAAAAACTTCTTTTTGTCAACATTATTTTATGTTATTTTAGAAGTTTTTTGGGGAAAAATGATCAGGAAGTCTGTCTTTTGGCTTTACAGGAAGAGCATTTTCCGTAAAAATAAGTCACATGTCCTTCAATCTCACCGTCAAAGTCCTGTGCGGCAAGAACATTGATATGATCCAGTCCCGTTACATTTAAATCCAGAACGCTCCCGCATTCCTTACAGATAAAATGGTAATGCGGCTTTGGATTACCGTCAAAACGATCAGGTCCAATTCCGGTGGACAGTTTCTGGATCTCACCGATATCTGCCAGTAATGACAGATTGCGGTATACCGTACCGAGACTGATATTCGGAAATTCTTCCTTGATATTCATATAGACGGTCTCTGCGGTAGGGCGGTCATAACGCGAGATGAGAAACTTCTTGATGGATTCCCGCTGCTTACTTCGTTTCAGCATATTACCATCCTTTCTTGATAATAGTAATTGTTACTAAAATTATTATATAATCACAGAGAAAAAATGTCAAGATGAAGATGGTTTGGTTTTTCATTTTAATCTTTGATAAACGAATGCTTGGTGGTATATTGGAATATAGCTTTGACAATAAATGGCAGTGTAAGGGAGAAGCAGTTTGAAAGTAAAGACAATTCTTGGCAGGATATATTATATCATAGTGGCAGTGTGTGTCTTTCTGCATGTTGTTATTTTATCATTGAGTTTTTTTGACAACAAACATCAGGAAAAATATTGCCGCAGCATTATTCCGGACAGGGAATACCAGACAGATGAGGATAACCGCAGGTTTGTATTTTCTGCACAGAAGATAAAGGATGGAGGGGACTGTCTGCGTTTTTATACGGCGCATATGGAAGTCAGTGTGTACGCTGATGACACGCTGATCTATCATGTCGGACAGCAGCAGGCAATGCCAAAGGTGTCACCCGGAGTTATGTGGAATTATGTCGGGATACCATCCGGGGCAGAACAGATCCAGGTTATGATCCGTGCGGTCTATCCGGAGGTCAGACAAAAGCAAATTGATTTTTCAATCGGCGGGTATACCCAGATGTATAGCGGAATGTTGTACAGATCCATGCCGGTAACATTTATCTGTCTGCTAGAGATATTATTGGGTTTCTTCATGGTACTGTGGTGGCTGATCGCACGGACCAAAATGAAAATGAAGCAGACGCTGCTGCATTTTGGCACTTTTTCCTTTCTGACCGGAACTTGGGCACTGAACGAGACAGATGCCGCACTTCTGATCCTGTTTCCGGTCAGAGTTGAGATCGTATTCGTATCAGCGGTAGCCCTGATACTCATGGTGCCTTCCTTTGTGTGGTTTACCAAGGGATTCTTTGATATTGAGGACAAGTGGGGATCAGATATTATCTGCACGCTGGCATATCTGAATCTGGCGGTACAGCTTATATTGCAGCTTGCCGGGATTCGAGGCTTCCGGCAGATGTACACGGTCACACATGTCCTGTTGGGGATAACGCTGCTTTATACGATAGTCATGCTGATTTCTGAGTATAGAAAAACGAAGGTACACCGTCATCTGTGGGTTGTTGTGGTTGGTGGGTTTATTCTTCTGGGAACGCTTGTGGCAGATCTGCTGCACTTTTATTACGGATCATTTCAGACAAGTATATATGGTATGTATGGTGTTTTTATCTATATCATTATTTTTGCGGTCGAAGTATGCAGACAAGTGGCAGAGCAGGTGGATGCAGGGCAGAAGCTGCAGATCTATGAAGAACTTGCAACCAAAGATATGCTGACGAAGCTCTATAACCGGAATGCATATGATGAATGGATCAAGGTAAACCTGTCTCTTATACACATCTGACGCT
>ENA-OYYQ01000895-OYYQ01000895.1-human-gut-metagenome-genome-assembly--contig:-NODE-895-length-11288-cov-4.096412_pt1 | contig 11288 bp, 8 predicted proteins | sample MGYA00243252_ERZ653455 | MGnify/ENA primary metagenome ERZ653455 (study PRJEB26926, sample SAMN06164940) | human gut metagenome | biome: ENVO:00009003; feature: ENVO:2100002; material: ENVO:00002003...
CGTGGGCTCGGAGATGTGTATAAGAGACAGGTCAATATCGGTGTGGAAGAGGAAAAGGGAAATACCCTTGTGAAAGAGACATTCCCGCTCTTAAAAGAATGTAAGGACATCAATTTCATCGGCAGCATCGAGGCACGCGAGATTCCGCACGGCGGCGCGGATGTCATCGTTTCTGAGGCATTTGTCGGAAATGTCATTTTAAAATTATATGAAGGTCTCAGTTCAACACTGATCGGTGTGATCAAGGCGGGACTGATGAGCAATTTAAAGAGCAAGATCGGTGCGGCACTGGCATTGCCGTCACTGAAGAAGACACTGAAAGCATTTGATGCGAGCCAGTATGGCGGAGCACCGCTTCTGGGACTGAATGGCCTTGTGGTAAAGACCCATGGAAGTTCCAGGGCAAAGGAAATTACCAATTCCATTTACCAGTGTGTGACATTCCGTGAAGAGAATATTAACGAAATTATCAAAGAAAGAGTTGCAGATTCCAAAAATAATGAAGAAGAATAAGAAAGGAAATGAAGTATTATGGAATTCGAAAAATTAAAGAAGATTATTGTGGACGTATTAAACGTGGACGAAAATGAGATTACGATGGATACCACATTCATTGATGATCTGGGAGCGGATTCCCTGGATGTATTCCAGATCATTATGGGACTTGAGGAAGAATTTGATATCGAGATTCCAAACGAGCAGGCAGAAAAGATTGTTACAGTAGGGGATGCGGTAGAACAGATCAAAGCTGCAATGAATGAAAACTAAACACAGATACGAAAGGAGTCCGGTGGCGGACTCCTTTGTTTCAGAAAGGGGAAAGAAGTGACAGATATTAAAAAATTTCAGGAAGTGATCGGATATCACTTTCATGATGAGAAACTGCTTCGTCAGGCACTGACGCATAGTTCATTTGCCAATGAGAAGCACTTAAAGAAACATTCGGACAATGAGAGACTGGAGTTTTTAGGGGATGCGGTTTTAGAGATCGTATCGAGTGATTTTTTATACCGCAATTATCCGGATCTGCCGGAGGGAGATCTGACAAAACTCCGTGCGAGTATTGTGTGTGAGCCTACACTGGCACTTTGTACCAGAGAGATGGATCTTGGCGATTATCTGCTGCTTGGCAAGGGTGAAAACCAGACAGGTGGAAGAAAACGTAAATCAATTTTATCAGATGCTTTAGAGTCTGTGATTGGAGCTATCTATTTAGATGGTGGTTTTGAACCGGCAAAGAAGTTTATACATAAGTTTATCCTGACAGATATCGAGCACAAAAAGCTGTTTTATGACAGTAAGACCATTTTGCAGGAAGTTGTGCAGGGCAATTATAAAGAGAGTCTGCATTACAGCTGATTTCAGAAGAAGGACCGGACCATGACAAACAGTTTTCGGTCGAAGCACGGATCGGAGATAAAGTGATCGGCGCAGGAACCGGACACACGAAAAAAGCGGCAGAGCAGGAAGCTGCCTACCAGGCACTTTTGCTTTTGAAACCGAAACTGTAATTATGCGCAAAAGTCAGCGCAAGAATGAGGTTTAGTATGTATCTGAAAAGTATTGAAGTGCAGGGATTTAAATCATTTGCGAACAAGATCGTTTTTGATTTTCATAATGGGATCACTGGAATTGTCGGGCCAAACGGCAGTGGCAAGAGTAATGTCGGGGATGCAGTGCGCTGGGTACTTGGTGAACAGAGCGCCAAGCAGCTGCGTGGTGCCAGTATGCAGGACATTATTTTTGCAGGAACGGAAAACCGTAAACCACTCAGTTATGCTTATGTTGCGATCACACTTGACAATGCGGACCATAAACTGCCGGTGGATTATGAGGAGGTCACGGTTGCGAGGCGCGTGTACCGCTCCGGGGAGAGTGAGTATCTGCTCAACGGCAATACCTGCCGTCTGAAGGATGTGACCGAGCTGTTTTATGATACCGGTATCGGAAAAGAAGGATATTCCATCATCGGACAGGGTCAGATCGATAAGATCTTAAGTGGAAAACCCGAAGAACGCCGAGAGCTTTTTGACGAGGCAGCCGGGATCGTCAAATTTAAAAGACGAAAAAATACCACACTGAAGAAGCTTGAGGAAGAACAACAGAATCTGGTCCGTGTCACGGACATCTTAAGTGAGCTGACCAAGCAGCTGGAACCGCTGGAACGTCAGTCTGAGACTGCAAAAATATATCTGGCAAAAAGAGAAAATCTGAAAGAGCTGGATATAAATATGTTCCTCCTGGAATATGAACACACCGGAAATCTGATCCGCGAGCTGGAAGAAAAAACCAGGATCGCAGAAAATCAGTTAAAAGAAGCCCAGGATGCTCATAGTCGTACCAAGGATGAATATGAACGTCTGGAAAAAATACTGGAAGAGCTGAATGAGCGGATGGAGGCGTTGAGGGAAGAAAGCCGGGATCGTGCTATCCGTAAACAACAGCTGTCCGGTGAGATCAATGTTCTTCATGAACAGATCCTGGCAGGAGAGCAGAATGACAGTCATTATCGCAGCCGTCTTTTAGCAGTTCAGGAAGATACGGAGAAAAAATCTGCAGACCAGGAAGCTCTGGAAGAGCAAAAAGCAGATCTTCAGGCAAATTTACGGGAGATCGACAGAAAACTTGCTGACGAGCAGAAAAAAATGGACAATATCCAGAGTAGCATCGAAGAATGCACCCAGGTAGTGGAAGATGGTAAGAATGAGATCATTGAAATCCTTAATTCCCGTGCAAACACCAAAGGTAAGGCACAGCGTTTTGATGCCATGAAGGAGCAGCTGGATATCCGGAAAGCAGGAATCAGTCAGAGGATCCTTTCCCTGAAAACCCAGGAAGAGGAGCAGCAGTCAGCGATCGATCAGGCACAGAAGGAATACGACACTATCACGAAGGCCATTCAGGAAACCAGAGAAGAAGGCAGCCGTCTTACAAAAGAGATACATGCCATCCAGGAAACCCTTAAACAGCAGAATACACAGCTGGAAAAGGAACAGACGTCCTATCATAGAGAGGCATCTAGACTGGAATCCCTCCGCAATATCACAGAACGTTATGATGGATATGGAAACAGTATCCGCCGTGTCATGGAACAGAAGAATCATGTTCCTGGGATCCGTGGCGTAGTGGCGGATATCATTCACGTTGAAAAAAATTATGAGATCGCTATTGAGACAGCTCTTGGCGGAAGTATTCAGAATATCGTTACGGATAACGAGCAGACTGCTAAGCAGATGATCGAATTCCTGAAGAAAAACCGGTATGGTCGTGCGACTTTTCTCCCGTTAAACAGCATTTCTTCAAGAGGCGAGTTTAATCAGAGAGGTGCTTTGAACGAACCGGGAGCTATTGGTCTTGCCAGTGGCCTGGTAACTGCAGAGAAGGAATATGACGGTCTGATCGGATATCTTCTTGGCAGAGTGCTGGTGGTGGATCATATCGATCATGCTATTGCCATTGCCAGAAAATACCGACACAGTATCCGTATGGTAACGTTGGAGGGAGAATCCTTAAGTCCAGGCGGTTCCATGACCGGTGGAGCTTTTAAGAACAACAGCAATCTTCTTGGGCGTCGTCGTGAGATCGAGGAACTGGAAAAGAAGGTAAAAGAGCTGGCAGCCGGGTATCATGAGATCCGACAGTCCATGGAAGATAACCGCAGCAGAAGAAATGAGATGCGTGATACTGTGGCGGCGCTGCAGCAGAAATTTCAGGAACAATCCATTCAGCAGAATACAGCCAGGTTGAACATTGAACAGCTGGAGAAAAAAGCGGAGGAGATCCGCGGCGGTTATACCAGAATCGAGAGGGAGCAGGAGGAGATCCGTCTTCAGGCAAGAGACATGCAGGCAGATAACATAAAGATCACGCAGGAACTTGAAGCATCCAAAAGGGATGAGGAAGAGCTGGAAACGTTTATCGAGACCCGGCAGAAGGAGCTGGAGGACTGGAAAAAGGACGAAGCGGAGACTTCAGAGAAGCTGGAAAGGATCCGTCTTGACGCATCTGCATCCCAGCAGAAGGAAAGCTTCATAAAGGAAAATCTGCGGCGCCTGAAAGAGGAAATCGAAGTTCTTTCGAAAGAGAGGGAAGAAATTCTGGATTCTCTGGAAAAAGGCAGCCAGGAAACTGCAGAAAAGAGAAAGACGATCGACAAGGTCCGTAAGGAGATCGAAGGCTTTGCCGCAAAAGAAGAGGCGGCTGCAAAACAGCTGGAAAAATGGCAGCAGGAAAAGGAAGAGCGCACAAAAAGCCATAAGGAGTTTTTTGAAAAGCGTGATGAGCTGTCTGGCCAGATCAGTCTTCTGGACAAAGAATGCTTCCGACTGAAGACTCAGGCAGAAAAGATCGAAGAGAACCGGGAAGCAAGGATTTCCTATATGTGGGAAGAATACGAGATCACTCCGAATAATGCCTTGCAGTACAGGAAAGAAGAAATGAATGACAGGCATGTGATGAAGCAGCAGATCCATAAATTAAAGGACGAGATCCGAGCTCTTGGCTCTGTCAACGTCAATGCCATTGAGGATTACAAAGAACTTCTGGAACGGCATACGTTCTTAAGCGGTCAGTACAACGATCTTTTGGAGGCGGAAAAAACGCTGGAACAGATCATCCAGGAGTTGGATGAGGGCATGCGGAAGCAGTTCACCGAAAAATTCGGAGAGATCCAGAAAGAATTTGATAAAGCCTTCAAAGAACTGTTCGGCGGAGGCCGGGGAACTCTGGAACTTGCGGAAGACGAGGATATCCTTGAGGCAGGGATCCGGATCATTTCCCAGCCGCCCGGAAAAAAACTTCAGAACATGATGCAGCTTTCCGGTGGAGAAAAAGCACTGACAGCCATTGCACTTCTTTTTGCGATCCAGAATCTGAAGCCTTCACCATTCTGTCTTCTGGATGAGATCGAGGCTGCACTGGATGATTCCAATGTAGGACGTTTTGCGGGATATCTTCAGAAGTTGACGAAGAACACACAATTTATTATAATAACACATAGACGTGGTACCATGAATGCAGCAGACAGGCTTTATGGAATTACCATGCAGGAAAAAGGGGTATCCACGCTGGTATCCGTAGATTTAGTAGAGAACCAGCTTACCCAGTAGCAGAGGGGATGAATCAGTATGGCAGAAGAAAAAAAAGGATTTTTTAAACGTCTGGTAAGTGGACTTACCAAAACGCGAGACAATATCGTTGCCGGATTTGATTCCATTTTCAGCGGTTTTTCCAGTATTGATGATGATTTTTATGAAGAACTGGAAGAGATCCTGATCATGGGAGATATCGGCATTAACGCAACCACCTCCATTCTGGAGCATTTAAAGGAGCAGGTTGCTGAGCAGCATATCAAGGAGCCGTCCCAGTGCAAACAGCTTCTGATCGACAGCATCAAAAAACAGATGCAGGTAGAAAGCACAGAATATGAGTTTGAGAACCGGAAATCCGTGATCCTTGTGATCGGTGTCAATGGAGTAGGTAAGACTACCTCTGTAGGCAAGCTGGCCGGTAAATTAAAGGATCAGGGAAAAAAGGTCATCCTCGGAGCTGCAGATACCTTCCGTGCGGCAGCCGGGGAGCAGCTGACACAGTGGGCCAACCGTGCAGGCGTTGAGATCATCGGCGGCCAGGACGGAGCAGATCCGGCATCTGTTGTCTATGATGCAGTGGCAGCAGCCAAAGCCAGAAATGCAGATATTCTGATCTGCGATACCGCAGGAAGACTTCATAATAAGAAAAACCTTATGGAAGAGCTTCGCAAGATTTACCGTATTCTGGAACGTGAGTATCCGGAAGCATATTTGGAAACGCTGGTAGTTCTTGACGGAACCACGGGCCAGAATGCGCTTTCCCAGGCAAGACAGTTTGCCGAGGTCGCAAACGTTACCGGAATCATTCTTACCAAACTTGATGGTACAGCCAAGGGCGGAATCGCAGTAGCGATCCAGTCTGAGCTTGACATACCAGTAAAATACATCGGAGTAGGCGAAAGTATCGATGACCTGCAGAAATTTGATGCAGACGCATTTGTAAACGCCCTCTTTGACGTAGAAGAAAGGAGCTAAATACAAATGCTTACATTAGAGAGCTTTGAGGAAGCGGCAGCAAAAGTAAAAGAAGTGACACAGGAAACAAAGCTGATATACAGCAGTTATTTCTCAGATATGACGGGAAATAAGGTTTATCTGAAGCCAGAGAATATGCAGCGTACCGGTGCATATAAGGTGCGTGGCGCATATTACAAGATCAGCACACTTTCTGACGAAGAGAGGAACAAAGGTCTGATCACTGCATCTGCAGGAAATCATGCCCAGGGTGTTGCTTATGCTGCACATAAATATGGAGTAAAAGCAGTCATTGTCATGCCAACTACCACACCACTGATCAAGGTAGAGCGCACCAAGAGTTACGGTGCGGAGGTTATCCTTCACGGCGACGTGTATGACGAAGCCTGCGCACACGCACTTGCCCTTGCAGAAGAAAAAGGATATACCTTTATCCATCCATTTGACGATCCGGCAGTAGCAACCGGTCAGGGAACTATCGCCATGGAGATCGTACAGGAACTTCCGCTTGTAGATTACATTCTGGTACCGATCGGAGGGGGCGGACTTGCTACAGGTGTCTCCACACTTGCGAAGCTTCTGAACCCACACATCAAAGTCATCGGTGTTGAGCCGGCAGGCGCAGCATGTATGAAGGCATCCCTGGAGAAAGGGGAGGTCGTAACGCTTCCTCACGTAAATACTATCGCAGATGGTACTGCAGTACAGACTCCGGGAAAAAATATCTTCCCATATATCCAGGAAAATCTGGACGATATCATTACCATCGATGATGATGAGCTGATCGTGGCTTTTCTGGATATGGTAGAAAACCACAAGATGATCGTAGAGAACTCAGGACTTCTTACTGTAGCAGCTCTCCGTCATCTGGATGTAAAGAATAAGAAGATCGTTTCCATCTTAAGCGGTGGAAATATGGATGTGATCACCATGTCATCGGTTGTACAGCACGGGCTGATCCAACGCGACCGTATCTTTACTGTATCTGTACTTATTCCGGATAAGCCAGGTGAACTGGTACGTGTTGCAAGTGTGATCGCTGAAAATCAGGGTAATGTTATCAAACTGGATCATAACCAGTTTGTAAGTACCAACCGAAATGCAGCCGTAGAACTTCGGATCACTATGGAGGCATTCGGAACAGATCATAAGAATCAGATCGTTGCAGCTCTGGAAAAAGCGGGTTGCAAACCGAGAGTGGTACGTGCTATACTGTAGGACGTGTTATATTGCAATAACTGAAACTTCTGACCGGACTGTTGCATATGATGTAACAGCCCGGTCTTTTGCGAAAATACCTGCATAGACAGAAAGGACAGATAAATATGTGTGGAATTGTAGGATTTACAGGTAGACACCAGGCAGCTCCGATCCTTTTAGATGGACTCTCCAAGCTGGAATACAGAGGATATGATTCCGCTGGAATTGCCGTACGTGACGGCGAGGACGAGACGGAAGTGATCAAAGCCAAGGGAAGACTGAAAGTTCTGTCAGAAAAGACAAACGGCGGAGAGACTGTACCGGGAACCTGTGGTATCGGTCATACCAGATGGGCAACTCATGGTGAACCTTCTGAGAACAATGCACATCCGCATATGACAGACGACGGTAATATCGTAGCAGTCCACAACGGCATCATTGAGAACTATCAGGAACTGAAAAATAAGCTCACCCGTAAAGGCTATACTTTCTATTCTGAGACCGATACCGAGGTAGCAGTCAAGCTGATCGATTATTATTACAAGAAATATGAGGGAACACCGGTGGATGCCATCACACATTCCATGGTACGTATCCGTGGTTCCTATGCCCTTGCGATCATGTTCAAGGATTATCCGGGTGAAATATATGTAGCCAGAAAAGACAGCCCCATGATCCTTGGAGTGGCAGAAGATGAATCCTTTATCGCTTCTGACGTACCGGCGATCCTGAAATACACCCGCAATGTATATTATATCGGCAATCTGGAGATGGCGCGTGTGAAAAAAGGCGAAGTCACCTTCTACAATCTTGATGGAGATGAGATCGAGAAAGAGCTGAAAACCATTGAATGGGATGCAGAAGCAGCGGAAAAAGCCGGATATGAGCATTTCATGATGAAAGAGATTCATGAACAGCCAAAGGCAGTACTGGATACGTTGAATTCCGTGCTCAAGGATGGAAAGATCGACCTCAGTGAAGTTGGCCTGGAAGAAGAAAGCATCCGGAACATCCAGCAGATCTATATCATAGCCTGCGGCTCCGCTTATCATGTAGGAATGGCAGCACAGTATGTGATCGAGGATCTTGCACAGATTCCGGTAAGGGTAGAGCTCGCTTCCGAATTCCGTTACCGAAAAATGGCCCTTAACACCAACAGCCTTGCAGTGATCATCAGCCAGTCCGGTGAAACAGCAGACAGTCTTGCAGCACTTCGTAAATGCAAGGAAAATGGTATTCGTACACTGGGAATCGTTAATGTAGTGGGATCTTCCATTGCACGTGAGGCTGATAATGTATTTTATACTCTGGCCGGACCGGAGATTTCTGTAGCTACTACCAAGGCGTACAGCACACAGCTGATCGCAGCTTATACACTTGCGATCCAGTTTGCAATGGTAAGAGGAACGATCACAGAAGAAGCCTACAGCAATTATATCAGTGAACTGCAGACACTTCCGGATAAGATCTGTAAGATCCTGGAAGATAAGGAGCGTATCCAGTGGTTTGCCTCAAAACAGGCAAATGTAAAAGATGCTTTCTTTGTAGGAAGAGGAATTGATTACGCTATCAGCCTGGAGGGCAGTCTGAAGATGAAAGAGATCAGTTACATTCATTCTGAAGCCTATGCTGCCGGAGAGCTGAAACACGGAACGATCTCCCTGATCGAAGACGGGACTCTTGTGATCGGTGTGCTGACCCAGCCGGATCTCTACGAAAAAACAGTCAGCAATATGGTTGAGTGTAAGAGCCGTGGCGCCTACCTTATGGGCTTGACCACATTTGGCAATTACAATATCGAGGATACCGCAGACTTCACCGTCTACATCCCGAAAACAGACCCGCACTTTGCAACATCCCTGGCAGTGATCCCGCTTCAGCTTCTGGGCTACTACGTAAGCGTAGCCAAAGGCCTGGATGTGGATAAACCACGAAATCTGGCGAAGAGCGTGACAGTGGAGTAAAAAATATATATGGACTATAGAGAAAGCCTCAGAGTATGTATATGCGAAAATACTCTGAGGCTTTTTTATAAAATCTTTACGCAAAAATAGTTTCATGGTATCATATAGACATATGATGCTGTGAAATTATTTTGCTTTTCAGGGGATATTAAGAAGGGGTGACGGGTACATGCTTATGCCGGTAGTGCCAGAGAGGAGATTGAACTGAAACCAGAGTGCCCGGACAGCCATAGAGCAGATAAAGGAGAAAAATTATCCGGAGTCTTTACAGAAATGTACAGGGAATATCCTGGCTTGTGGGGATCAATTATAACAAACCAATCAACAGTGGTAAGCTTTTGGAGCTGCTGTCACAGTACAAATAATAAGATAGGAAAAAATATATGAAGAATACAGTGGTGATCTCTAATGCCGGTATCGGTGCACTGACTCTGGGTTTTAAAAATGCCGGTTATGAGATTTTGAAAGCATATGAGCCGGACAGGAAAGTGACAGAGATCTATCAGGAAAATATAAGTTAAAATGTAACTGCATGCAGCCTTTCTTCCATAGATCCTGCCACAGTTCCGGATAGTAATGTCTGGGCTTTTGGTCTGACGCAGTCGAAAGAAGAAGAGGTGTTTCGTAGTTTGGCCCTGGTGCAAAGAAGACGGCCGCCGGTCATTCTTTTTGTTATGAAAAAGCAATTATGGAAAGGGTTCATAAAGGAGCACATTTTTCAGCTGCAAGAATATGGATACCATATCACGCATAAAAATATCCAGAGTTCGGAGGTTACTGCATTTCCGCTGCGGGAAGAATTTGCATATATTGTTTTAAAAAGAGTGAATGCTTCGGATATGATCATGCCGGTGCAGTTCCATAAGAGTAGTATCCTGCTGGATGGCTGGGTGGAAATGAATCCACAGGATTCCTGGTATTACAGGATTGATTTTGCGAAAGAGAAGATAGATGCTTCGCATGCCGGCGACAGCGTTTTGTGTTGGGAAAAAGGCGGTTATCGGGAATCCGGGCAGGTTCGTCTGAATCTGATAAAAATGCCGCTGATCCGTATCCATGGCGTCTATCATAAGATCACACACAAAGAAATAGCCAGATTAAAGGGATTTCCGGAAGATTTTCCACGTTCTGTGCCAAACAAAAGCCGGATGTACAGAAGCCTGATATATGCGCCGAACATAAAAGTGACAGAACAGGTCGTTCGCAATCTCTGCGTAGAACCCTATATAAATTCAGAGGGTGATGTGCAGATGAAAAACTGGGAAAATATGGCCCGCTTTAAGCAGCTTTTTGAAAAATACCTTACATATAAAGGGGTTTCTTTCCAAAGCGATGAATGGGTCTTTATGACCAGAATGTACAGTGATTCCAAAGAAATCGCTACACTTAAACGGTTGCAGAGTTATAGCCGTCTGGTTGGAAAAGCAGTGTCAGATCAGAAAAAGGATCTGCCATTACAAAATATCTGTGTAGTGGCGAATCTGGTCTCTGATGAGACTAAGAGAAAGTACGAAGAGGCGAAGCTTGGATATGTCTGGGACATCCGAAATGTGCTGTGGCTCTTTGAGGACTATCCGGAACTGAAGAACGAACTGATCTCGATTCTGAATTATTCGGTGGAAAACATAGAACCGGAGAGACCGGAGCCTTTTATCTTTGAGGAAAGCAGCCAGATGGAGAATACGGATCCGGAATCGGTTGCTGACAGCTATATAGCGCAGTTAAAAGTGTTGGAGACCGGTAGTGCAGCTTTCAAGAAATATGAGGAACTTTGTGTTTCTATTCTGAAATATATCCTTGGAGAATATCTGACTTTGTGGGAGCAGCAGAAGACAACAGAGGAAAATCTGTATCGTTTTGACATGTGCTGTAAGATCAAAAACGGGGTGACACAGGATTTTTTTGACACGATCTGTAAGTATTTTTCTACGAAATATATCGTGTTCGAGTTTAAAAACTATGAAAAGCCTATTACTCAGAGGGAAATTTACACTACAGAAAAATATCTGTACCTGTCTCTTATACACATCTCCGAGCCCACGAGACCCTAAGACATCTC
>ENA-OYYQ01000901-OYYQ01000901.1-human-gut-metagenome-genome-assembly--contig:-NODE-901-length-11196-cov-6.434431_pt1 | contig 11196 bp, 8 predicted proteins | sample MGYA00243252_ERZ653455 | MGnify/ENA primary metagenome ERZ653455 (study PRJEB26926, sample SAMN06164940) | human gut metagenome | biome: ENVO:00009003; feature: ENVO:2100002; material: ENVO:00002003...
TGGGCTCGGAGATGTGTATAAGAGACAGCCCCTGCATCAACCACTGTTCCATCCTGTAAAAAAGGATACGCAGCTGCCACCTCTCCCTGTCTGGTATATTCAAGTATCTCTGCTGCATCTGCACCTTCATAGGTATATCCCAGAAATGCCATTCCGGCCTGACATTCATTTTCCCTGATAATATCCTGCAGAATTGCCAGATTCTCATCTGCCTCAGGTGCTCTGGCAAATACTTCTCTCATACCTCCGCCATGAATACCAACAGAAAACAGTACCGCACAAACACATACAGCAATCGAATATTTTTTCATACTCTCATCTCCCTTCTTATCAAACGGATATTTGCACTCCGCTTCGCTTTCTGCTCATAACAGAATAACTTCGCAGTTTATCAGCTTGCTATTTTAACGTAGTTACGATCAGTTTACTTTCCAGTGCAGCCGCTATCAAATCTTCTTTACAGCTGTATCCTGCCCTGGCTATCATTTCCTGAAAATTCCATCTCACCCCGGAGGTAGAGCATTTCATTTCCCGCGCAATCTCTGAATATGACATTCCACGGATATACAGGCGAAGCATCTCAAGCTGCCTGGGACTGATATCACCGCTTGTGATCCAGTTAAGCTCCACCTTCGGCGTCATATCCGGAAATACATGCTCACCATTTAAGGTTCTGTGGATCACACTCCGTATTTCCTCTTCCCCGTGATCCTTATACCAGAGACTGTCTGCACATCCACACTTTGCCCTCTCCAGTACCTTGGGATCGATCAGGGAAGTAACGATCAATACCTTTGTATAGGGATACTTCTCCCTGATTTCTTTTCCGGCACTGAGTCCATCATGATTATGAAACGTCTGCACATCCATGATCACAAGATCAATTGCCGAATAATCACAGATTTTTACAGCTTCACGTGCATCCGAAACCGTCTGGACATGTCGGAATTCCGGCTCCTGCATAATAATATATTCAAAATACTTCTGCATGATCTTCTGATCTTCTACTATCAGTATCCGTACCATCGAATCCCATCCTTTCTGTCAGTGGCATTTTCAATATCAGACAAAACTCAGGGGAAAAAGAAACCTGCATCCTGCATTTTCCTGATTCAGCTGCCTTTCTTAGTGCAGATAAACCACCGCCTTCTTCCGCATTTTTGTCAGGCACCTCTCCATCATTGGTAATCTGAACAGTATATTCATCTGCATTTTTGTCTATCTTCACCCAAACAGTACTGCCATGGGCATGTCTGGCACAGTTTGTCACACATTCACGGATTGCCCTGTCTGTCAGCAGCCTGTAAGATGGATGCATGGGAAAGTTCCCACTGATCTGAACTGAAATTCCAAGCTCTTCTGCATGTCTGATCGTATCCTTATATACTTCTTCCATACTCTCAACAGCAGAACCGGTAAGAATATAAACCAAATGTTTCAATACAGACAACTGTTTATCCATTTTATCCGGATCTTCTTTCCTTTCCAATATTCTGCGTATTGACAGAAGGCTTCGTCCAAAATTGTCATGAACCTGCATTTTCATGACAAGCGTCTCCTGCTCTCTGATTTTATCTCCGATTTTTTCGTACATTTCCTCCAGCTTATGATTCAGGATTTCCAGTTTTTCATTGTTTGCCCTGATTTTTTCACCATTGTAATAAATTTCTGATACATTAACTGCCACTGTCTGCAGATATCCTGCACAATCCGGCTCCTGCAGACTATATTCCTGAAACATCCAGACGGAACCATCAGGAAAATAAAACACATTACTGTCTTTGCTCAATCTGCAAAGACCTTCCGATTCAGGTTCCCCACTCATTGCTTTCCTTAATACCTCATAATCCTGCAAATAAGAACCTGTCATGATTCTGCTCAGTTCCTGCATCTTGGTATTACACAAAACAATCCTTCCAAGAGGATCCGAAAAACATACCCCACAGGGGACATCATTCACAGCCTCATTTACAGACCAGTAAGACAGAGAATGATGATATCTGCGCCTCTCGCTCCGGATTGCCCAGCAAAGATAAAGCAATAATCCTATAACCACCGTCATTAAAACACTGACCGAATACCCCTGAAGCATTGGCTGATAGGAACTTTCTCCCAGACAATATCTGTGATCATTCATCAGAGCGCCCATGAACATGAAGGGAACTACAAAAACAGCCACTACCGTTACGATTTTCTTTTTCCCGGAAAAGCAGGTGATTCTTACCAGTAGGAGGATTAATTCCAGAATCATGCAGATTTCAAGAAGAATCATCAGAACATTCTGTATTGCCATACTGCATTCCACAAAACTGATCATCTTCCGCCTCTCTTTCTGAAGACGATACAACTAATAAACCATTCGTTTTCATCTTCCTGCTGCACTTTTAATTCCGGCCTTTCCGATATGAATCCACGCAGATCCGCCTCTGATACAATATGAACTGAAACCCGCAAGGCATCATCAATCTGCGACACACGGTAAAAAACAGACTGCATGGTATCAACCAATCGTTCCACAAGCCATTCAAAAATGTCATAGCATTTTAGTATATCATCTGCATTCAGCCGCACATCCACATTTTCCACGTAGTAAGCAGCCCGAATCCTGCATAATTTTAAGCTGTCACAGGATTCTGCCAGGCTTTGTCTGAGATCTTCCATTGTAAGCAGATTTCCATCTGATGCATATTGTGTCAGCACCAGATTCTTTCTCCGCTTCAAATACGTACCAACAACTACAATTTTACCGAGAATCCAATCATATTGTTTCCTTGATTCTGTCCGTTCCAGCTCATCCATAAACTGTGACAGCAATTCCAGCTGACCGGCAGTCTGATTCTGTATCATATTTAACAGACGGTTCTGTTCTTCTGTCTTTCTCCGCTCAGCCTCTTTCTGATAAACTTTCTGTAACAGACGGTTTCTGGCAGTCAGTTCCTCCTGCTGTTCCCGAATATCCTGATACTGATCCAGCAGTACCGAAATATCCTCTGACCAAAACAAATGTCCTCCCCTTATAGGAATATGGTTGATCCGGATTCCCTGTTCCTGTACTGATGATCTGTCTATTATGATTTTACGCAGTTCAGACGACAGCTCTGGGAAATCGCCGGAATGATAATAGCGCTGAAAAGAATGATCCGTAATCTCTGCATCCAGTCCTCCGGAAGTCTGGAATAATTCAAAATATCGATTATTGGTCTGTATCAATCCACATAATATACAACCCTGAAAAATTGCTGCCATTAAAAGGCAGCACACTGCCGTCATATCCCCTGCAATGATTTTGATGAAAGGCAGGCGGAGTATATTTCCGATATTCCATCCCAGAAGTAATATTCCCGGAATCACTGGCAGCCAGAACTGTTTCTTTCCCGGAATTCTGCTTTTTCTGATCAGAATGATTTCCATCCCTGTCAGACAGATCAAGATCCATCCCTGAATCACCATAAAAACAATACCATAGCTGTAATCTTTATCCGAAAATGGGGGCTGTTTGGAAAAACGAAATACCAGCTGATGCAAATCATTTGTAAAAACACTTACGATCAATATCGCTGCAACGGTCAGCAAAATTATAATCTTTCTGACCGTTTTCTCTTCCTCCTTTTCGCCCAAAAACATTGCTGCTGCCAAACCCAGAACCGGAATCAGAATCATGGGAATATAATATAGATACCAGCAAATATGTTCTCCAAGAGGATCATGAAAAACATGAAATTTTACTGTCCGCACAAAGAACCAGAATACCATCAGACAGCCAATTGCAGTCAGGCATCTGCGCGTTTTTTTATGTACTACATGTTTTCTCAGATAAATCACCCAGGCACAGTACATTCCCAGATAAATACAGCTACGACACTGATCTGCCAGATTTCTCATAAAAACATTTTCCGTTCTCACCTGCCTGCAGAAATAAGCCAGCAACACACTTATCAGAATCACTCCATATGACAGAGTCCTCTTTTTACTGTATGTCATGAAAGTTCCTCTCTTACCGGAGCGGGTTTGAAAAATACTTTACGCAAGATGTGCGTCACAATTTGCAGGAATGATTTTTCAAACACACCCAACCTATTTTTGTAATAATTATACTATAAAGTACCATTTTATCATATAGTTTTCAGAAGAATCATCTATTTTCAGAGTTTTTATCACAAACAGAGTGAACAATCCTGTCCACTCTGTTTCCCATTGCTTAAAACGGTCTTGGCTGACCACAGTATTCACAAAACTTTCCGGTATTCTCTGCACCGCACTGGCATTTCCACGAACTGTTATTCTGTTGCATTCCTCCAGTCATGTTCGTTTCTGACATTCCCGTCTGCTGCATTCCTCCGTTCATGTTCATTCCGGGCATTCCGGGCTGCATTCCTCCGTTCATGTTCATTCCCGGCATCCCAGACTGCATCCCTCCGTTCATATTCATTCCGGGCATCCCGGGCTGCATTCCTCCGTTCATGTTCATCCCGGGCATCCCAGACTGCATCCCTCCGTTCATGTTCATCCCGGTCATTCCAGGCTGCATTCCCGCATTCATGTTCATTCCTGACATCCCGGGCTGCATTCCCGCATTCATATTCATCCCGGACATCCCAGACTGCATCCCTCCGTTCATGTTCATTCCCGGCATTCCGGGCTGCATTCCTCCGTTCATGTTCATTCCCGGCATTCCGGGCTGCATCCCTCCATTCATGTTCATTCCTGGCATCCCAGACTGCATTCCTCCATTCATGTTCATTCCTGACATTCCGGACTGCATCCCGGCTGCATTTGGTGTCAGTGCCGCAATAATCTGATAAGCAGTCTGCTCCACTTCCATCAATTCCCTTCTGTTATCACTGCTTATAGAGAAAGTATTCAGGCAAAAATCCATATCATCAAACCACTGGGTTCTCACTTTAATACGCATAGTATAATCAAATTCATATTTATATACCGGTGGCTGATAACTTACAGTTTCTCCATCCTTTGTATATGTTTCCTCTTGTTGCTGTTGATCTACATCAACCCTGCACTGTACAACGGCTGATAAAGGAACTATATCCGGGTTTTCATTGACATCCAGTTTCCGTGCAACAGTAAAATTCCCCTTATTATCATCAATAAAAACATTGTAATTTCTGGTATTGATCTGACGGGTTATACAAAAGTCCATTACCGCTTTTTTGTTTTTTTCACGATATTCCAGCTGGCGTTTGATATCCTCTACCGTACTGTGCCGCCGCTCCTCAAACCATGGTGATAATTTTTTCGCACAATCCTTACACAGATTTCCGTCATCCAGTTTTCGATTTCCCAATAACCCAATTTTCTCTCCGCAGATGTCACAGATTTTCTTATCAAATAATCCCATACCCTATCCTCCTTTTTTATCTGAAAACCCATACTGCCTCACCGGAATGGTGCGGCAGTATTTTACCTTATTCTGTAACAATTATTTTTTCAAAATATGTCTTTACGGAAAAATCAACTTCACCTGTTTCAGAATCGTCTGCTTCTTCGCCGTCATCAGATTCCTCTGCATCGTCTTCTGCTATCAAACACAGTTTTCCATCATCCAGTAAATTGAACTTCATATTATCAAGACTGAAAAACATAGTTCCTGCCTCATCCTCTGTTACAGCCTTTAATACTAGTGCGTTTCCTTCCACGTCGCCCTGAAGTTCTACTTTTGTCTCTTCTCCGCTCTCTATTAAGATAATTTCAGCCTTTCCGTCTTCCACAGACATACTCATTTCAAATCCTGTAAAGTCAGCATTGACCGGCATCTGCATTCCAAATGCTTCCATCAGAGTACAGCTCCATTCTCCTTCAAAATCCTTCATGGTTGGATTTTCTACCGGTTTGCCCGGTACATAAGGCTCATACTCTTCCTTTTCCTGACTCAGGATCATTGTCGTTCCATCTGCTGTTAAGGTTATCTTACCGTCCTTGTACTCACATTCTTCTGTCTGATCATTATGAGTCATCAAAATTTTATCATTTTCTATTTTCCACTCTGATTCATCTACTTCAGGCTCTTCCCCATAAACAGAACTTGTTGTTTCCATTTTACCGTCTTCTTTAATGTCCACGGTCACTTCCATTCCCATTGCCCCCGGATGAAAGGATGCACCTTCGCCCATAGAAAGCTCATTTACATACCAGGTTCCAATAACATCCTTTTCTTCAAGGGCATAAACACTTACACTCATAAAGCCTGCCATTAAGACTCCTACTGTTCCTGCCATCCACAACCTCATTTTTTTACTCATACAAACATCTCCTTTCTTTTTTTAATGTACTCCTCGGACTCTTTTTTACTTAATTTTGTGAGAAGATTTTTTGTTTATCTACATTATACGTGAACGCTCAGATATTTACACTAGCACTTCTGACAGTATGCATGTAATTTTTTGGATAAATTAAAACCTGCTGAAAAGTTTTTAACTCTTCTCAGCAGGTTCATTAAAATACTTTCTGTTTTGGCGCATTCTCTCCAGATTTTCCAGAATTATATCTACACTGATTGGTTTGGCAATATGAGCGTTCATACCCGCTTTGATTGCCTTTTTACGGTCTTCTTCAAAAGCATTGGCAGTCATCGCAATTTTTGAATAGGACCTGCTGATTGCGGGAATACTTTTTATTTCCAGTCAGAAGCAAGGCATACAGGTACCGGATCCTGAATTTCCATTCTGTCAGGTTCTACCAGGCAGTCATAGGCCAGAATATGCACTCCTGCCCTTTCCGCTTCCTGTAATGTTTCTCCAAATTCCCGATGAGTCTCCCAGTTGGGCTCAAACCTGTCAACTCCATTCATCTGGATCACCAGAAGCAGATAGGCTTCGTATCCTTCCTGCATACAATGGATCAGCTCTTTCAGATGCTTCACACCTCTTTCTGTAGGTGCATCAGGAAATCGTGCTATATTGTCAGATTCCAGAGTGACACCTTTCACTTCTATAAAAGCCTTACGTTTCTCTGAACAGACGTAAAGATCAAATCTGGAATTTCCATAGATCTTCTCCGGCGTTACCTGAACCTTTTCCGGAAAAAGATGTCCTGCCTTTACCCACTCCAGTGCTGCTTTATTGGGAATCTGAGAATCCATATTGATCAGACCCCTGCCCTTTTTATTTACGCAGATCAGGTCATAGGCTGTCTTTCTCGCCGGATTGCTGCTCTTTTCCAGAAAAACCTGTGTACCCGGGACCAGAAGCTCCCTGCACCTGCCTGTATTCTTTACATGAACCGTTTCCACCTGCCCATTGATCTCCACATGTGCAATAAACCGATTGGGACGGTCTATGAAACGGCCCTCTGTGATATGTTCGTACCTCATTTTTTCTGCTCCTCTTTACGCATTGTATACATACCATAGCATGTTTTCCTCATACCTACAATATTTTCACTTTAAGAAACTTTTGTCTGATTTTGCCTATGTTTTTGTACCTGTGTTTTGAAAAAAATTCATTCCGTTTTTTCATTTCTGTGCTATAATGTTCCATCATAAAAATATCCGATAAAAATGAGGTGAAACAGGTGAAGAAAAAAATCTTGTGCCTCTTATCGTTTTTTTACTGAGCATGTGCCTTGTTGGTTTCATCGTATACAAAACAGACACTCACGAAAAATGGCAGAGACGCACAACCGCACAATTAAATGTATCAACCTACGGCGAACGTATTAAAAATGAAATTACAAATGGAATTGCGATCACAGATGCTCTGAAACAGGTTCTGATCAGTGGAAATGGAGATATCAAGCAATTTGATACGATTGCAGAAAATCTTATATCTGATTCTATTGAAAGTGTACAGCTTGCTCCGGACGGTGTTGTAACAGATATTTATCCTGCTGAGGGAAATGAGGCAGGTAAAATTGATCTGCTCCATGATAAAGACCGTGGCAGAATTTCCTGTTATGCAAGAGACAACCATACAATCATTACACAGGGACCCTTTGAATTGAAACAGGGCAGCTATGGAATTGCTGTTCGCAATCCGGTCTACCTGAATGATGAGCACGGACAGGCGTATTTCTGGGGATTTACCATTGTTATCCTGCGTGTTCCTGATATTTTTTCCGACTCGATCCATGCACTTTCAGGTTTTGGATATGAGTACAGACTTTCCAAAACAGAAACTCCCTGGAGTGACACTTATAAAACCGTTTACCAGTCAGATGGTCAGATAATGCAGCCGGTTTCTTATGATTTTACCATAGGGAAAGAAAGCTGGAAGTTTGAATTAACTCCTGAAAGCGGATGGCAAGACAATTTATTAATAACAAAAGCCAGTATAATATTTACTGTCATCACCTTACTTTTGTCGGGACTTATCAGGGCATGGCTGGTATCAAACGAAAACAAAAATAAATTTCAGATACTGGCACGCACGGATTCTCTTACAGGTATTTACAACCGCTATGGATTTGACGAATCAGCAGAAAAGATGATGGATAAAAATCCGAAAGCACATTTTGTGGCTGCACTCCTTGATATCGATGATTTTAAGTTTATTAATGATATCTATGGCCACGCCTATGGAGACAAAGCATTAAAGAGTCTGGCAGACAGCATGAAAACATTTTTTCCATCTGATGCATTACTGGGAAGAAACGGCGGGGATGAATTCTGTATTCTTTTACAAAATTATACCTGTGAAGATGCAAAAGAACTGCTGCAGCAATTTACCGGACTTCCAAAGGCATTCTCATACAAGGGAAAAGAACAGTCATTTAACATTTCTCTGGGATATGCGGAATATCCCAGATTTGTAGCCAGCCGTTCACAGCTTATGCGCTGTGCAGATGCAGCCCTTTATGAAATAAAACTTCACGGAAAAAACGGGTGTATGGCCTACAGGGAAGGTCTTCAGTCCGGAATCCGTAAACAACTGGGATTCGCATTTAAAGATATCTCTGAACACCTTCCGGGTGCATTTATCATATACAGAGCGGACAAAGACGATGACGAACTCTTTTATGCAAACCATGAGTTCCTTCATATGACCGGATATAAAGATATGGACGAGCTCTTCAGACTCACCAATAAGCGCTTCCGCAACCTGATCCTGAAAGATGAACAAAAACAGATAGAATCCAGCATCTGGGAACAGATTGATAGTGGTAATGAAAATGACTATATTCACTTTCACCTCCGAAAAGCTGACGGCTCCTATCTTTCTGTCCTCGATCACGGAAGAATCGTAGAAAGCCAGCAATACGGAAGGGTGTTCTATGTATTATTCATGGACTGGGAAGATATGCATATTCATTACAGTGATAAATTTTCCGGATAATAACAGACATACGACTGTTTTTCACGAAAAGGCTTATTTTTCAACTATAATGGAATACTTTCTGCAAGACATAATCGCCCCCATCCCACCTCTTCATTGGGATACTCCTCATACCCCGGTAATGGTCTGGCGCCTTTTCGGAGATAGGCTTTTACTTTTTCCCCATAGAGGTAGGGATCGTTTCCATTTACAATCCCCCATTGCATTAACAATGCTGCGGATCCGCTGACAAAGGGTGTTGCAAAGGAAGTCCCTGTTACTGTTCTGTAACCACCACCGGGTACGGGAGCAACTATGTTTACTCCCGGTGCCACCAGATCAGGTTTCAGATATGGCAGCATTCTGCTGCCCCTTCCGGAAAAATCCGCATAGGAGTCAACTAGCGAATCATATGCCCCAACTGCAATGATCCGCCGGGCGATAGCAGGTATGGTCAATGTCCCATATGCCCTTGGTTCATAAAACCCAGTTCCTCTGTTCAGGGTATTTCCACCCGGCAGCCACAGATAATATTCTCCTCCTCTGACCCTTTTTCCACTTAAAATGATTTTCCAGTCTCCACTGTCCACATAAGTTTCCACAGGAAGAAAATCTATGTAAATTTCCTGTGTCAGATGATATGGTCCAGGTTTGCCATAATAGATTAAAAGATCTGTATTTCCCAGTCTGTACCTCTGAGGACCAAGCTTTTCGTCTAAGGGGCCGATCCGGTTTCCGGATGGATTTTCAATATAAATACTCATTTCATCCTCATAAGATTTCCATAACTGCACATTTAATGTTGGTTCCCTGCTGCTCACAGATAATTCTATCTGTCTGGTCTGTCCCTGTTTCAGGGTTCCTCCCTCATGCAGAGGCTGATTGCCGTTGTTCCCTGTACCTGTACAGATAGCCAGACGTCCTATGGAAGAAACCATATCTATATATGTTTCAAGAAGGGAATCTCCCTTGTGGGAGCCATAATTATTTCCAAAACTGAGATTAATTGCCATTGGCCGTCCCATAGTCAGTGCCTGTCGCACCAGATAATCAATCCCCTGTATCAGCTCCGTAGTCCTGGGAAAGGAGTTTTCTCTGGGAATTCCCATTTTCACAACCAGCAGATCACTTTCATAGGCAACTCCCTGATTCACCCCATCTGACGCCCTCCCATTTCCTGCTGCAATCCCCAGCACAGAAGTTCCATGTCCACTGTAATCTGAAGATGGAACAAGACGCCTGCCCTGGTTTTCTCCAAGTGCAAGCGCCTCATCGATCTGCTCTTTCGTATATTCAGTTCCTGTCACATATCCCTGAGGTGGATTTCCCTGTATGCTCTGATCCCATAAACGTAAAATTCTGCTGCTCCCATCTGCATTTCGGAAATCAGGGTGAAAATAATCCACTCCTGAATCCACAACTCCTGTCAGGATTCCTTTTCCCGTCAGTCCATTCCTGCCGGTCTGCACTGTGCGGATGCAGCTCGCCCCCTTCGCCTGAAACAATTCAAAATACAAGCGTTTGGGTTTCTCCATAAATTCCACCTGCACTCTGTGGGAATACTCATCAATCTCACTTTCCGGCAAAGTTACCACTGCATAACCGTCTAACAATGGCACTACCTGAATTCCATTTCCAGCCAGACCACTTTCCGGTCCGCTGTACTTTATGATCACATCCCATAGCCTGGTTGCAGGATCATATCCTACATTAAGATTTCCTGACTTTCTACGCTCCTGTGGGGTTGCATCCATTGCAAGATTTAAAAGGTTATCTATTTTCTGGTCTGGCATTTTAATCTCATTTCCAGATATTCACTTAGTCTATTATATACAAAAGTTCTGCATACGGACTCTTATTATAACAATTTTAGAATAAACCTTTGTTATATGTCTGTCTCTTATACACATCTGACGCTGCCGACGATAAG
>ENA-OYYQ01000909-OYYQ01000909.1-human-gut-metagenome-genome-assembly--contig:-NODE-909-length-11111-cov-5.509135_pt1 | contig 11111 bp, 10 predicted proteins | sample MGYA00243252_ERZ653455 | MGnify/ENA primary metagenome ERZ653455 (study PRJEB26926, sample SAMN06164940) | human gut metagenome | biome: ENVO:00009003; feature: ENVO:2100002; material: ENVO:00002003...
TTATCGTCGGCAGCGTCAGATGTGTATAAGAGACAGGATGAAATTCTCTCATATTTAAAAATTATCCCGATGATTTAAGGTGTTCAAAGTAATGTGTAAATATGGCATAGGTTAATATGCTCGTCTATGGTTATAAGTACAGCGTGCATTTGTATGTAAGGTTAATATCTTTTACCTTAGGTGTATTTTAGATTATCATAAAAGGAGATGAATCCAATGGGAACTAATTTGAATCAATAAATCACAAAATAATGCATAATTATTTGCAGCAAATTAAAGTAAAGGAGAAAAATCACATGACAAAAAAGAAAGTTAAATTATCTGTTACTAGTTTGTTAATATCGGCTTTATTAATTTTTTCCTGCGTAGGTGCATATGCCGCTCAAAACAGCAATCAATATGATTATTCTTATACTTTTGAGGGCAATAATGCTAATTACATTAGCAAAAATTTAGCAACAGATGAAGAAAAATATTATAATGTAAATAACAATAATGCATATTCATTAAGCAATGTAACGGAAGGTTCTTCTTCTGGATATATACCGGATGATTGTTCTTTTGGCAATATTTCAGACGATGGTTATGGCATTGAACCTACAAATATTATCGGTTCTGATGGACGTTCGAGGGTAACAAATACTACAAGTTTCCCTTATAGCGCTATTTGTTATTTAGAAACTAAATGGAAAGACGGCACTACTACCATAGGAACAGCATGGATGTATTGGAAAGACATAGCTATAACAGCGGGTCATTGCGTATATTCATCAGACAGAGGCGGTTGGGCAAAAAGTGTAACTATATGGCCCGGTAGAAACGGCAGTACGACACCATATGGTTCTGCATATGCTAAAGTTATGCATACCAGCACTGCATGGACTAATTCCTCCAATGCTAATTATGATTATGGATTGCTTGAATTAAACAAAAACATAGGAACTTCTACAGGATATTTTGGAATGCATTGGACATCAAGCTCACTAAATGGAAAAAGCATTACCGTAGCGGGATATCCGGGAAGTTCGATCAAAATAAGACAACTTTGGAAAATGAATGGTAAAGTTGCAAGCTGTAATGCTAATAAAGTGTATTATAGTATTGATACTGAAGGAGGACAAAGCGGTTCTCCGGTATACTGGTACAATTCTACATATGGATATCAGGGAATAGCAATTCATGCCTATGGAGGTTCTTCAAATAATTCAGGAACAAGGATAACACAATCTTTATTTGATTTCTTTACATCATTTAGGGATTAATTCATAGGGGAGGACAGAAGTCTATGGTTGTACGTGTGCAAAAATTTACAAAAATAATCGTATTCAGTTGTGTTTTAATTTGTGCTTGTTTAATAAGTACAGCTTGCTCCGGAAATGCGAATTTGACAGAAACAGAAGATAATATTAAAATTACTGCTTCTGAAAAAGTTACTAATGAAACAACAGCAAGTCAGGAAAGTACAACACAACCTGATTCATCTACTGCAGAAACTACGAAACCGGAGAGTACTACCAAATCTAAAACTTCTAACGAAGAAAAAACTCAATCATCGGAAAATACAAGCGGAAGTGAATCATCAAAACAGAATGCCACTTATTCAAAAGATAAAGTCACTTTTATCTTTAAGGATAATTCCGGGAATGTTATAGAAGGGATTGATGTGGTTATTCAACCGCATGCCAATGAAGGCAGCGCACATACAGATATTGCAGAAGTTGTTGGAACGTCTGACAAAAATGGCGCAGTAGCTTGGAAACCTATAGAAGGAAAGCATTTTTTAGAAGCTTCAAAAGGATCTGAAAATCAAGAATATGCTATTGATATTGTTGAATCTGACATAGGAACAGTAATTGAATTAATATGGCAGTCTTGAAATATAAACATTTTCCTTATTTCGTCGTAGCTATAATAAAAGCCACTCTCCGTAATTGCTTCTTCTTTCTATCTTAATGTAAATTTTGACCATTTCCCAAACCAGGAAATGGTCAAAGGCTTTAAATATTTAAGGGGCTGTCGCAAATGAGTAAAATTTGCAACAGTCCCTATTTTTTTGATAGATTAAGTTTTAGTAAGAATGAAATTTTAAAAAGTTGAAAATATCTTCAATGGCATACGCACTAATTCAGAGGGTGGATAAAATTTCCATCCTCTTTTTTCGGATTCTTTACTTTTCTTAACGCTATGCGATTTTTTTCTCAAATAAAGGTTTGTGAAAACGGTCAGATTTTGCTCGGTTCCATAGCTTTTGAATATTCTCACCACATTCGCCCCGTGTCGGCTTTTAATGGAGAAGTCGGGAAAGTATCCGAAATCGAATAAAAGCCGAAATCGGGCGGTTTGTGGCAAGGTGTGAAAAATCGAAGTTACGGCAATTTGGGCAGTTTTTCGCACTTTTCAGCCTCAAAAATCCATAGGGGTTAATTTTCAGCCTTGGGGTTGTACTTGTGGGTTTAACTGCCCGATTTGCCGAATAAAATGCCAAAATTCAAGGAGTTGCAACTATGGGTTGTAACAAAAAGGAGGTTTTGCACTTGAATGAAACGGATAACAGAAAAGAAGTTAAGCGGAAATTTGCACTGTGGATAAAGCAGTCAACAATTGATATGGTTGAGGGTATTTACAAGGAAGATAATTGCTCCAGTCGAAGCGAGTTTATTGAAAAGGCAATAATTTTCTATGTGGGTTACCTGTCCTCAAACGACAACAGTCAGTATCTTCCTAATGTGGTTACCTCTACATTGAAGTCTATAGTCGCTGAGAGCGACAACCGAATGAGCAGACTGATTTTTAAATTAGCCGTAGAGCTGGCTATGACAATGAATATTATTGCCTCGTCACAGGATATTGACAAGATGACTCTTACAAAACTTCGTGGCGAGTGCGTCAAGGAAGTCAAACGGCTCAATGGTTCATTTTCTTTTGATGACGCATACGATTGGCAGAAAGGATAATTATTTGTGGCAAGATTAGTTACAAAATTCAAATATCTCAAGCCGAATCGAAAAGTCAGTGCGGGCGGTTATGCAAAATATATTGCCACTCGTGAGGGAGTGGAAAAGATAGACGACACTAAAAAGTTTGCTCCTGCAACAGCAAAGCAGAAAAATTTAATTGAAAAAATCATAAAGGATTTTCCCGACAGTAAGGATATGTTTGAGTATTCCGATTACCTTGAAAAGCAAAATCAAGGCTCGGCATCTGATTTTATCTCAAGAGTTATGGAAGATTACGCTTATGAAATCTCAGGCAGAAAAGCATATGCTGATTACATTGCTACCCGTCCTCGTGCCGAGAGATTCGGCTCGCACGGACTGTTCACAGATGACGGTGTGCAGGTTCAGTTGAGTAAAGTAACAGAAGAACTTGACAAACACAAGGGAAATATCTGGACTGCGATAATTTCTATTCGCAGAGAGGATGCGGAACGGCTTGGTTTTAATACCGGAACTCGTTGGCGGGATATGCTCCGCACTCAGACCGAAGCACTTGCGAAAAATCTGAAAATACCAATGGAGAATCTTCGTTGGTATGCGGCATTTCATAATGAATCGCACCACCCTCATGTGCATTTGATTGCGTATTCAACTGTGGAGAACGAAGGCTATCTCACGCAAAAGGGAGTTGAAAATCTACGCTCGTCATTTGCAAGAGATATTTTTCAGCAGGATTTATTGTGCATATATGAAAGGCAAACCGAGCATAGGGATAAGCTCCGAGCAGAGGCTCGTGATATTGTAGAGGATTTGGTTTCAAAAATCAACTCTGAAATATATATCAGCGCGTCAATTCAGCATAAGCTGTTGGAGCTTGCCGACAGGCTTTCAAAAACAAGCGGCAAAAAGGTTTACGGCTATCTTAAACCCGATGTAAAAGCAATCGTTGATTCTATTGTTGATGAGCTTGCAAGTGATGGCAGAATTAAGAAACTGTATGATTTATGGTATGAGCAAAAGGAAAATACAATCCGCACCTACACGGATGAAGTGCCTGACAGGATTCCTCTTGCCCAAAACAAGGAATTTAAGTCAATCAAGAATGCAATAATCAAGGAAGCGTTGAAATTAAATGTCACCGAAGATGAAGCAGAAGAAAGCGAGAACACAGACGAAGAATCTGTTTCAAATCCCTTTGAATATGAAGAAAACACCTCTGCTGAATCAGTCTTTGATTCAGGCAGAGGCGTTCTGTATCCTCGTTATTCAATTAAAACCAACCGGAACAGCGTTGCAGTTTCTTCTCTTTATCTCCTGCGTTACCTATGCAATATGATTCAAAGTCAATTAAGATTTGAAGAAAAACAGAAAGTGCAAAGGACGGATAAAAAGTTGCAACAGAAGATTAATGATAAAAAGCAGGGATTGGGTTTGAAACAATGATACTATTCATCCAAAAGAAGTTGACCGCTTTTGGCTTTGCTTTTAAGTATTTCTAACTGCTCTTTCTCAATTTGTGCAATACTCTTTGCCGGGGTCGGCAAATCTTCAGGCATTGTGCCACCGATTTTTTCGATAGCTTCTCTTACTTCTTTTCCTACGGCGTGATGAACAGCTGTAGCTGTATTGGCGTCAGACACCTTATCTTTTCGCAATTTTTCATCAGTTTGCGAAATTCTAAAAAGGTTAGCTGCCAGCTCAGTGCTACCCATATAATCAAGTATTTTTTGACCGACAGCCAAACCCTTCTTTTGGTGAATTTCATCAACAGTCATACCGCCATACAAACCCATATATCCTGCATTTTGAAAGATAGCAAATTCTTCGTTTGTTATGACTCCCGCTTTTCTTGCGGTTTCAGCAAGCAACTGATTCCATTGCTTTATATCGCCTCTGACAACAAGTCGGCGACTGTCTTCGTCTAATTGATTGAAATTATCCGCAACCTCCTGTCGGTAGGTCTGAATTGCAAAATAAGTTTGACCGAGGGCGATAACTTCTTTCCTCGGATCACCGTTCTGAACTATCAGATAACAGGCATATCTTGTTAATTCATAATCAACTATTGTCTTGCTGGTGACTCCGGCTTTTACGATTTTCCTGACCTCAGGAAAATCGTCTTCAACACTTCGCCCACTGTTTTTACAGGCAAGCATTGCTCGGTTTATAACTTTGGAAAAATTTTCCCATTTTGAGTAATCAAGAACTTTTGCTAAATCCCTTGCACTCCAATATTCAGAACCGTCAGAACGAATATTTTTGATTTCTTCAAAACACTTGTATTCCTTTGCAATTAATTTACTCATTAAACTTCTCACTCCAATTATGTTTCAAACTCATTATATCACGCTTTGATTAAAAATTAAAGAAAATTATTGACACCAAGGGGAAATTATACCCAAACGCTGACAGGTGCCACCTGTCACAGTGATAAGAGAAGAACTACCCACTATAAGATATTACAGCAGAAAAGAAAAATATATACAAGGAAGTGATTAAAATATCAACCTACATTCATTTTACAAAAGAACAGCGAGAGCAGGCAAGGAGAACCGACCTTGCTAATTTTTTAATCCGTCAAGGTGAGAATGTTAAGAAATCAGGTTCGGAATATGAATGGCTTGACGGCTCGCAAAAGGTTACAATCAGAGGTCACCTATGGTATCATCAGTACAAACTGAAAGGTGGTGACGCAGTTGATTTTGTCCGCAGATTTTATAACAAGAATTATGCCGAAGCGGTAGAAATGCTTTTGAATAACTGCGGCGGTCAAATAATAACCTCACCACCCATAGAAAAAAGCCACAAACCCTTTGAACTTCCGCCGAGGAATGACAGAATGAGCAGAGTTTTTTCTTATCTGCTGTTGACTCGTGGTATTGATAAAGATGTTTTGTATGAGTTTGTGCGGAAGAAAATGATATATGAATCGTCAGACTTTCACAACGCTGTCTTTGTCGGCTATGATTCAAGCGGTAAACCTCGCCACGCTCACAAGAGAGGAACGGTGACAAGTAATTCGTACAAGGGAAATGTTGCAGGTAGTCAGCCTGAATTTAGCTTTCATTGGCACGGCACAAGCGACAAGATATTCTTATTTGAAGCTCCTATTGATATGTTATCGTTCATAAGTATGCATAAGGAAAATTGGAAAAATCATACCTATGCGGCATCCTGCTCCGTTTCGGATAGGGTGCTTTTTCAATGTCTTAAAGACAATCCAAACATCAAAAATGTGTTTCTCTGCTTTGACAATGACGAGGCAGGACAGACAGCAAACAAACGGATAGCCGGCAAACTAAACGAAATGAATATCCAAAACAAAATCCTCATTCCAACTCATAAAGACTGGAATGAGGATTTAACTTTATCAGAAAAAGGAGATGAACGAATATGCCATCAGGTATTGTAACTTTGATAATTGTAACAGGTTCAATGTTGGCTTTGTTTGTGATTATTACAACAGTTGGTAATAACTATTCTCTTAACCAAATAAAAAACAAAACTGTCGGACAAGGTCAGCACGGAACTGCTCGTTGGGCGACCAAAAAGGAAATCAAGAGAACTTACCAGCAAATTGATTTTCAGCCTAACGAGTGGAGAAATAATCCTGAAAGCAGACCAACTGAACAAGGAATAGTTGTTGGCTGTAGGAACAGCAGAAAAGGAACAACCGCATTGGTTGATACAGGAGATGTGCATGCTCTGATGATTGGTGCGGCAGGTGTCGGCAAGACCGCATATTGGCTTTATCCTTGTATTGAATATGCCTGTGCAACGGGTATGTCATTTTTATCAACCGACACTAAGGGCGATATTGTTCGCAACTATGGAACAATCGCAGAAAAGTATTACGGCTACAAAATTTCAGTCATAGATTTGCGTAATTCCACACGCTCACACGGCAATAATCTTCTGCACCTCGTAAACAAGTATATGGACTTATACAAAGCTGAACCCGAACAGCTTGTTTACAAGGCGAGAGCAGAAAAATACGCAAAAATCATTTCAAAAACGATTATTCTTTCCGGTATGGACTCGGCTTCATTCGGACAGAACGCTTACTTTTATGATGCCGCAGAGGGACTTTTAACAGCAACCATTCTACTTGTTTCAGAATTCTGCGTACCCGAAGAAAGGCATATTGTTTCGGTATTCAAAATCATTCAGGAGTTACTTGCTCCGACCAATAAGAAAGGCAAAAATCAGTTTCAGCTTTTAATGGACTATCTTCCCGACGACCACAAAGCAAAGTGGTTCGCAGGGGCGGCTCTGAACACAGCCGAACAGAGTATGTCAAGCGTTATGAGTACGGCACTTTCAAGGTTGAATGCTTTTCTCGACTCCGAGCTTGAACAGCTTTTGTGTTTTGATACAGAAATAGACGCTGAAAAATTCTGTAATGAAAAGTGTGCAATCTTCATTGTGATGCCGGAAGAGAACCCCAACACTTTCTTTATGGTATCACTCATTATCCAACAGCTCTACCGTGAGATACTGTCGGTTGCAGATGAAAACGGCGGTGTACTGAAAAACCGCTGTGTGTTCTTCTGCGATGAATTTGGAACCTTGCCAAAGATTGATTCAGCCGAGATGATGTTCTCTGCCTCCCGTTCAAGGCGGTTACAGATAGTGCCAATAATTCAATCATTCGCACAGCTTGAGAAAAATTACGGCAAAGAGGGGGCTGATGTAATTATCGACAACACACAGCTTACAATCTTCGGTGGATTTGCACCCAACAGCACAAGTGCGGAAGTCCTATCAAAAGCACTTGGTTCAAGAACTGTTATGAGTGGTTCTGTAAGCAGGAGCAAAAACGATCCGTCGCAATCCTTGCAGATGATAGAAAGACCTTTGATGACTCCCGATGAGTTGAAGTCACTTCCGAAAGGCACATTTGTTGTTATGAAAACAGGCTTTTATCCGATGAAAGTCAAGCTTAAATTGTTCTTCAAATGGGGCATTCAGTTTGAAGAAAAGTATGAGGTCATGGAAAACGGCAACCGTGAGGTTCACTATGCCAACCGCTCGGAGTTGTTCAACAACATAATCCAAACATACTCTCCTCAATATCTTGAACAGCCAGTAAATGATTCGGATTTTGATGAAGCAAGCAGTGCGAAAAAGAAGAAAAATGAAAATCTTAAGACCTCACCAAATGCGGAACAAGCCGACAGTGGAAATACTATCGATTCTGAACAGAAATATGAGCCAACAGAAGAACCCGGAAATTCAATGGTTGAACAGAACGCAGACAAGCAAAGAAAAGTAGTCATCAGAACCGAGCGACCACCACAGGGGGATAACAGCAATGAGTAGATTAACTTTTCTGTATCAAATGGACTTGCCTCACCGAGCCGTTGCCGTATATACCTACCTCCACGACCGAGCAAACAAAAACGGTGAATGCTGGCCCTCAGTAAACAAAATAGCAGGCGACATAAAGCTGTCGCCTGCTACGGTCCGCAGAGCTATTAAAGATTTAAAGAAATCAGGGTTGCTTGAAACACAACAAAGATTTCGTGAAAAGGGTGGTAAGAGCAGTTTGCATTTTAAATTATTAATACATTGATTTAGAAAAAATCCCGTGATATAATAAACTCATATAGCTACAAAATATTGAATTTTTATAGTTCAGAATACATGAAACAGTATTTTTGAAAGCTGCCTTTATGTTGTCTGCGGAAATGCATTAAAATCAAAAAAAGGAATTAATATACACATATGAATACTTTGCTTGCACTTATTTTAAACATATTTTCTTTAATATTAATGACTGTATGTACTGTTGTTTTTATGCAGTATTCATATAGAAAGAAAATGACACAGTATTTTTCAGCTTGTCAGATTTTAATAATTAATTGGATAGTATGCCATATTATCGATATTTTTTCTTTAAATATGACTGCGAAAATATTATTCAGTAATATAGGCTATATTTCAGTGTGTTCAATTGGTGCAGTATTTCTGTTGTTTTCGCTCTACTATATAAAATCGGATATTGCTCAAAGCAAGTTATTTAAAATAATAATATTTATTCCATCGGCAGTCTTGTATTTTATTGAAATAACCGACCCAATATTTCATTTGTTTTTTAAAAAATTCTTTTTTGGAGAAACTTTAGGTGGTATCGGCTTTTATGTTACGGCAGTATATAACTATATTTTACTGATTATTAGCATATGCTTGATGTTAATAAAAAACAGAAAGTCATTTAAAGAAAAAACACCGCAGATGATATTGATTTCTTTATCAGCTGTTATACCGCTCGTAATTAATTTTTTATCAATTACGGACATATTTACTTTGGAATATGATTTTACACCAATTTCCTTTTCTATTACCTCAATGCTGATATTTTTTGCTATTTATAAATTTGAATTTGTTTCAATAAGTCCTTATACCGTAAAACATTTAATGAGTGCAATTAACGAAGCGGTGCTTATTACTAATAAGCATAACAAAGTTACATATGTAAATGATACAATGAAAAATGTGTTTGACTTAGATGATAGCTGTTTACAAAAAGACAGCGGGAGTGTTATGGAACATATTTCAAATAAATTAGCTTGTGATAATTCCGAGTTACGACAGCTTTTTGTTGATGATAAAAGTGGATTAATTACTGTTAACTTATTGGGAAATAAGTATTTTGAAGTGGAAAAAACAGCGGTTTTAAGCGGAGATAAAAGAATATCAAATGTATATGTATTTTCAGATATGACATCTTACTATGAATTTACAGATGAACTATCAGCAAAAAACTGTGAGCTTTTAAGGTCTAATGAAAAGCTTGTAAGAATGAATGTAATTGAAAAGAATCTTGCCGTTGAAAGGGAACGCATAAGAATAGCTCAGGAATTGCACGATTCTTTAGGACACAGTCTTGTTTCAGTAATGACCCTGTTAAAACTGTCTAAGATAAATAAAGATTCTTCTCAAAAGTATGTGGATGAAGCACTTGATATATCGACAAAATTACTTAGTGATGTTCGTGACTGTGTGTCAGGAATACGGAAAGATTTGGGACTCAGTATTACTCAAAGGGTAAAATCCCTTATTGATGATGTAAAAACAACAAGTACCTGCTTAGAATTTTCAGTTTTTGGAGAAGAAGAAACTTACCATATTTTTGCATCCGATGAAGTTTTCAGTATTATAAGAGAAGCAATTACAAACTCGATCAGGCACGGAAACGCTGATAAAATTGATGTTATTCTGAAGTTTTCAAATAAGAGCATAGGAATATATATTATTGATAACGGTGTTGGATGTGACAAAATAACTGAAGGCTACGGACTTAATGGAATGAGAGAAAAAATAAAAGCAATAGGTGGGAATATTGAGTTTTCATCTTTGATTAATAATGGATTTTCTGTTAGAGCATTTATTCCTGTGGAGGCTGATTTAGTTTGATAAAAATTGTAATTGCTGATGACGATGACATTTTCAGAAATGGACTTAAGTTAATTATTGAACAAGATAAAGATATACAAGTATGTGGCGTGGCAAGTGACGGCAATATGGCATATTCTTTGTGTGAAGGCAAAAAGCCTGATCTTGTTCTCATGGATATGCAAATGCCTTGCTGTGATGGTGGAAACGCAACATTGAAAATAAAACGTGATTTTCCTGAGATTAAGGTACTCGTTTTAACAACATTTGATGACAAGGCAACTGTGAATAAAGCTCTGTCAAGCGGTGCGGATGGATATGTACTTAAAGGTGTGGATGAAAGCAAGCTTTCAAGCGCAATTAAAAGCACGCTTATGGATATAAATGTGTTTGGTAAAACAGTATTTGAAAATGTGAGGAGTAAATTTGCAAATGGTGCTGTTAATGAACCGATTAATTTGACTAAAAGAGAAAAAGAGCTTTTAGTTAATGTAGCTGAGGGTTTAAGTAATAGAGAAATTTCAGAAAAAATGTTTTTATCAGAAGGCACGGTAAGAAATAATATTTCTGCATTGCTTCTTAAATTAAAACTAAGAGACAGAACTCAGCTTGCAGTTTATGCAGTGAAAAATGATTATATATAGTTTAATATAAAGTAAATCAATAAACCTAGGCTCATTTTCATTTTTGAAAATGAGCCTTTTTTATATTAAGTGTGAAAAAATAATGACAAATGTCATCTAGTAATAACTGTCTCTTATACACATCTCCGAGCCC
>ENA-OYYQ01000910-OYYQ01000910.1-human-gut-metagenome-genome-assembly--contig:-NODE-910-length-11110-cov-5.629579_pt1 | contig 11110 bp, 10 predicted proteins | sample MGYA00243252_ERZ653455 | MGnify/ENA primary metagenome ERZ653455 (study PRJEB26926, sample SAMN06164940) | human gut metagenome | biome: ENVO:00009003; feature: ENVO:2100002; material: ENVO:00002003...
GATGTCTTAGGGTCTCGTGGGCTCGGAGATGTGTATAAGAGACAGGTACTGAACCGTCTGGACTCTTCTGTGAACAGTCTGAAGCTGGCAGGTAAAGGAGAAGGCTGCATTGATGTGGTATTCCTGCGTACACTTGGAATTGATTTTCTTCCTAAGATCATGCGGGGATTTCTGGAGGAAAATCCTACTAAAAAGATAGATTTTAATCTGTATTGTGATAAAGTTTTAACATCTGATATTCTGAACGGATTAAAAGAGAAGAAATATGATCTGGGGTTCTGTTCCAAACTTGATAATGAGCCGCTGATCGAGTTTATTCCGGTTGCCAGACAGGAGCTGGTTGTGATCGTACCTCTGAATCATCCGCTGGCAGTAAAGGATGAAGTACGGCTGGAGGATACCATTCCTTATAAACAGATTATATTTAAGAAGAGAAGTGGTCTGAGACAGATCATTGACGGACTATTTGAATGTATCGGGCAGACACCGGATGTGGCTTATGAGATTGACGAGGATCAGGTTGCTGCAGGCTTTGTCTCCAACGGCTTTGGAATCTGCGTAGCTCCCAATATTCCAATCCTGCAGTCTCTGAATGTAAAGATCCTTCCCTTAGTTTCTCCAAGCTGGCAGAGAAACTTCTATATGGCGATGCTGAAGAACGTATACCATCCACCGGTTGTGGAAGCATTTAAGAAATATGTGATCGAGCAGGCACAGAAGGAATGGGATTATAAGACCAGCTGATCTGACTTAATAAAATATCAGAATACAAAAAGATATGGGACTGTCCCGTCAGTCGAGACACCCCATATCTTTTTATAATAACCGATACATTCAATATTATGACTTGATATCCGGCACTTCTGATATCATAAACCAGATCTGTCTTGTTATATTATTTTTCTTCATCCATGGTGCGGAGTCTGTGTACAAGCTCTTCGCAGATCTCCAGTTCGTTCTTGCCGTCTGTCTCGATGATAATGTCTGCTGCCGCCTCGTATTTGGTGCGGCGTTTCTCCATCAGATCTGCGATAAATGGAACAGTCTTATTGTTCTCGATCAGCGGACGGTCATGGTTATTTTTGACACGGTCAAGAATTGTCTCCGGTTTTGCTGTGAGGAGAACAACACGGCCATTCTTCTTCATCTCTACTACATTGCACTCTCTCATTGGAGTACCACCGCCGCAGGAGATCACAACATTGCTGCGTGACTGCATTTCGATAAGCAGATTTGTCTCAAGATCACGGAAATACTGCTCACCGTATGTCTCGAAGATATCGGAAATACTCATTCCCTGTCTCTGGGCAATGATCTGATCCATCTCTACCACATCCATGGCAAATACATTCTTAAGGAAATCAGAAATTGTGGACTTTCCCGCACCCATGAAACCGATCAGCACGATGTTGTAGTTGAAGAGTTTTCTTGCCTGAATCCGTTTACTGTTTGTGCGGATGCATTCAAATACATCGGAAACCTCGTCCTTATGGCGTCTGCCTTCCATTCTCTTCTCCAGCCATTCTTTCTGCTTCGCTTCCTGCTCAGGCTGTAAAATCTGGAGTTCGTTGGCTTCTTTATATGCCATAATGTCCTCCACGATCCTGTTACGCATGATAAGTGCATCCAGAATGATCTCATCACACTGGCCAAGACTCTCTCTGAGTATTTCTAACTGATTCATATCTCTTTCCTCTGTCTTTCCTATGTCAGCTTGCAGCAGACCGCAGATCAGTCACAAACTGCCATAAACTATTCACGAACGGCAATATATGAATGCCGACTGTTAAGATTTATTATATCAATGTTGCTTTCGCATAGCAACCCTTTAAACCATTAAATTGTTTCATCTGTTTGATAGTTTTTTTCTATGAATTCGACAAACAATTCTATGGCAAGACTCTGATGACAGTTCTTTAAGGTTCCCATATACTATATCTAATGAAAAAAATCATGAAATACTTTTTCAGTGTACCATTTAAAACTGATTTTTTCCACTGATTTCTCCGCATAGACCGGATAAAAATCTATCAGTTTTCCATCCAGGTAATAGGCAATGCGGCCAAGCTTCTCCCCCTTAAGAACCGGTGCACTGACTTTCTGTGGAATTTCTATTTTACAGGTTACAGTTTCCCCTTTTTTCAGAAGGACTTCTTTTTCCCTGTCATATGCGGTTACACTGCATTTACCCCTCAGATAGATTTTCGTTCCTATATCCTGATCATCTTCCACACCGTCTGTTACCAGGATTTTTCCGGTCTGTGGTTCTTTCCAGTAGGTTTCGTACTCATAGTTGTAATCTCCGAAGTCCAGCAGTTTCTCTGTGTCACTCCATTTATAGGTTTTGTGGTTAGGCCACCCACAGCCAAGGAGACTGACGATAAATGTTTTGCCCTCTTTTTCCCATGCACATACATAACAGTAGCCAGCCTGGGAAGTATAGCCTGTTTTTCCGGCAAGAACTCCGTCTCTCATGTCGAGAAATGCATTGGCATTATGTACAGAAAAGGTTCTCTTTCCTGTGATCTCAGAGAATGTATAGTCTCTGGTCTGTGCAATGTGCAGGAATGTTTCGTTTTTAATAGCATAGCGCATGATCAGTGCCAGATCTTTGGCTGTTGTGTGATGTTTTCCGTTCTCATCCTCAGCATCCAGGCCATTGGGTGTAATAAAATACGTATTCTTACATCCTATCTGTTTTGCTTTCCGGTTGAGCATTCTGGCAAAGCCTTCCACGCTTCCCCCGCAGTGTTCTGCAATGGCAACCGCTGTATCATTGTGGCTTTTCAGCATAAGGGAGTACAGAAGATCCTCCAGATAATACTGTTCTCCTTTCTGAAGTCCCAGCTTCACTTCCGGCTGGGATGCGGCATTCTGAGAAACCTGAACATAATCATCCCCCGGAGAGTTCTCCAGTGCCACAATACAGGTAAGCACCTTGGTTGTGCTGGCATTTGCCAGAGGACGCTCCCCGTCCTTTTCATAGAGTACTCTGCCGGACTCTCCGTCCATGAGGACTGCTGATAATGCGTACAGTTCTGCCGGTTCTTCTGCAACAGGTGTCATGTCTACTGTCTGAGGTATTTTGTACTCCGCTCCCCGGGCGGAGGTGTATGTCTGCGTAAACAATAATACCGCCGTCACAACAATGACAGCGGCAATATGTTTCATTCTCATACTCCACCTCACATGCTGGCAATCCATGAATATCACTGTTCATAATTTACGGTTATTCACAGATCTGTTGTTTACAGGATATCTGCAGGATTTTGCTTCACCCTATAAGATAATTTATGCCTGCATGTCCGGAATATGACTGTCACAGTTCCGAAAAATATCGGGATATGCCCATTACCCGTTATAAGTCCGGTCCCATCTTTTGCTCAGATGATAAGCTCCCTCTCTTAAGGTATAAAGTTCTCCCAGATATTCCACAGCTTCAGGAACCGCCTCTCTGTAAAGCCTCTCAAGTTCAGGCATGGGAGCTTTTGCCTGCTCTACTGCTTCGGCAGTCATGAAATGTTCAATGACAGAGCCGATGGACTCTCCTCCCAGTCTCAGAAGTTTCCCCAGAATCCTGCGTTTTCTTCCATGGTCATCACACACCATGAAATTGGTAAGAATTTTCATCATCCTGACAGAAATATAAATGTTTATGGTTTTCACCAGAGGAATGGCCCTGTGGATTACTCTGGCATATTCCATCTTCGGCATGATCCCGCAGGCCGGATAATAATGGTCAGGATCTTTACCTGTCTCTTCCATAAGCACACGGTCAAATTCCTTCTCCAGAACAATGTGAGGAATGACGCCTTCTGCCGCCATCTTATTTACATAGGGATGGCATGCGGAGTCCAGAATATAATGACAGCCAAATCCAAGAAGATATGCCAAAAGTGCCTCATCATCATTTCTTCTGACCTGCCGCATCCCTTCTTCAAAAAAGGCTCTTGCCTTCTCATGATGCATCTCAATCCCGAACTGGGTGACAGGATTCTTTGAAACCATATAGTAGAACAGGATATCAGGCCCATGTAAACCAATCCTGTACAGGTCCCCATGCCTGCGAATCAGGGCTTTCATATCTGAAGGCAGTCTCTTATATACTTCTTTTCCAAATAAATCATGCGCATATGTGGTTGGCATTAGTTTTTTCTCCTTTATCTTACACATCCAGTTTCAGCTGGATTTCTTCCTCTGCCTCTGCCTTAAAGTCCTCGATCTGAACAGGATCAGGGACAGGCAGGGATTCCAGATCCTGTACGCCGAAGCAGCGCAGAAACTCTTCCGTGGTCCCGAGCAGGATCGGACGTCCGGGGGCATCCAGACGCCCCAGCTCCCTGACCAGACTGTATTCTACCAGCTTGTTGATGGCGTGGTCACATTTTACCCCTCGGATCTTCTCAATCTCCGCCTTTGTAACCGGCTGTTTGTATGCAATGATGGATAAGGTTTCCAGCATAACATCTGACAGTGCCGGTTTCTGAGGATGCAGGGCAATATTGATCAGATACTGATAATATTCTTTCTTTGTACACATCTGGAAAGAATTCTCCAGCTCTATGATCTGGATGCCTCTGTTCTCTTCCTGATAACGGTCCATCATATTGCGGATGATCCTTCCTGTTGTCTTCTCGTCCACACCGATGGCTCTGGCGATCCGGGGCAGTTCTACGGAACCGCCCATTGCAAAAAGTATTGCTTCTATCGCAGCTTCTGTCTCCTTAATCTTCACTCAGTCTTCCTCATTCCTTTTATTACATATTGATCTCCGTATTCTATGGTTCATCTTCCGCAAATTCTGTAAGATTCTTCCATGTATCCGGGTCTGTCTGTACTTCAACAGAGATATCATCGAACAGTCCGTCCTGCTCTACATGGATATGTCCCATTTTCATCAGTTCCAATATGGAGAGAAAGGTGACGATCACCTGTACTTTCGAGCACTGACTCTCCAGGAGATTGCGGAAGCTGAATTTTTGATGGGTACGGGCAAAATCTTTGATCTCTATCATCTTATCAGACAGGCTGACCTCTTCCTTCTCGATGGTTCCGAATTTGCTTCGGATAGGATCGACCTTGTCTTCCTGCCTGCGGATGATGGACTTGTAAATCGCATTCAGTTTCTCCAGCGTGAGACCTGCCAGAAGCTCCTTTGGATCTACAGGCTCTCTGTACTGCAGTACCTCATCGGGAAGAGTGGGCTCTTTAAAGAATACATTTGTCGCATCGTCCATCTTATCCTTCAACTCATAGGACATAAACTTATACATCTTATATTCCAGAAGTTTCTCCACCAGTTCCGCTCTTGGATCTTCCTCTTCTCCCTCATCATTGACTTCTTTCGGGAGAAGCATTTTACACTTGATATCCAGCAATGTGGCTGCCATAACCATAAACTCACTCATGATTCCAAGGTCTTCCCGCTCCATGGCATGGATGTATTCCATATACTGATCTGTGATCTCCACGATGGGGATATCATAGATATCTATTTTATTTTTTTCGATAAGGTGCAGTAAGAGATCCAGAGGACCTTCAAATACTTCCAACTTTACCGGAATTCCCATAGCACAGTCTTTTCCTTTTCAAGTAAATATTTCGCTGCCATACAGTCAGCAGACAGTAACAATATTCTCAGGCATTCGGTTTCAGATCCACCATCAGCAATTCCCTGGGATTATGGATCCTTACAGGTATGGTGTGTTCCCCTGCTCCTGCGCTTACCAGCATATGCTGTTCCTTCCTGTGGAAATCTCCGCAGCAGAACTTCGGAAATGGATGAAGCTGTGGGGAAAGCAGCCCATTGTGCCTGCCAAGTCTTACAATCCCCCCATGATAATGCCCGCTCAGGATTAGATCAGCCCCCCAGTCAAAATAGGTATCTCCATATTTGGGACTGTGGGCCAGAAGAATATTCAGGGAATCGGAAGATGGTTCTCCGATCAGTTCCCTGACTTCCTCTCTTTTAAGCTGTGGAGAAAATGGCTTTTTATAATAGATCAGAGGTACTTCCAGACCACAGACAGTAAGGCTGTTTTTTCCCACCTGCATGCTGCAGGATTCATTATGCAGGATATGGATCCCGGCTTTCTTCAGCTCTTTTTCATATTCCTGATATCGGGCTGCCATACAGTTCTCCTGAGGATCTGTCCTGTACAGCTTATATTCATGGTTTCCCAGTGCATAATAAACCGGATACTGCTGAGCAAGGCTCCTCAGAAGAGATGATGCAGTCTTTAAAGAAGCAGAATCATTTCTCACGATCATATCACCGGCAATGAGGATCCCATCTGGTCTGTACCGGTGGATCGTCTCCGGAAGCTTTCTGTTATCAGGGCCAAATTCCATGCCATGAAGATCTGCGATCACAGCAAATCTGATGCCTCTCGCATCCTTTATTTTGTTAGAATGGATTGTATAATGTACGGTTTTAAATCTTTTCATGCAAGTTTTCTTTTCCCTTTATGTTCACTTTGTGTCTGACAACGCATTCTGCGGGATATTATTTTCCGAATCCGCAGTTCGGGAATGTACAGACATCACAGTTCAGGCAGAGTCCACCCTCTCCAAGTTGGTTAATCTCTGATAATGTGATCTCATCATCTGCCATCAGTCTCGGCAGAAGCAGATCAAAGATGGTATTCTTTGCATACATAACACATCCCGGAAGCCCAAGAATCGGTATCTGCCTGCCGTCTTTCTCATAATAGGAAACCAGCATCATAGCTCCCGGAAGTACGGGTGCACCGTAGGATACGATGCGGGTTCCTGTTGCTTTGATCGCACCCGGAGTTCTGTCATCCGGATCTACGCTCATTCCGCCGCTGCAGACTACCATATCGGCTCCCTCTTCGATAAATTTCAGGATATCAGCCGTAATCTGTTCCATATCGTCACCCGGTTTTGTCTGACCGATGACCTCTGATGGAAATTTTGCAAATTTATCTCTCAGTACAGGAGTGAAGGTGTCAGTGATCAGACCTTTCTGCACTTCACTTCCTGTTGTTACGATACCCACCTTTTTCTTCTTATATGGCAGAATGGAAAAGATCGGCTCTGTGCCTGCCACCTCTGCTGCACGATCCATTTTCTCTTTCTCAATCACCAGAGGGATAATTCTGGTTCCTGCCAGTTTGTCGCCCTTCTTTACAGGAAAATCTCCATGGCGGGATGCGATCATCATCTCTCCAAGTGAGTTGACAGCCAGCAGAGCTTCCCTGCGGATCTTAAGCACTCCGTCAATGTCTGCGATCAGCTCGATTTTTCCCTCTTTTATATCAGAACCATGCATGGTGTCCGAATCTCCGGCACAGATCTTATAAAGGATCTCTGCGCCTTCATTCTCATGAAGGATTCCTTCTTTCTTCTCCCACACATATAAATGTTCTTTTCCTACAGAGAGTAACAGAGGAATATCCTCTTCTCTGACAATATGACCTTTCTTAAAAAGCACCCCTTTTTTTACATCTTTGATAATCTGTGTGATGTCATGGCATAAAATGTGCCCTACGGCATCTTCTGTACGGATTTCTTTCATTATATAGTACCTTCCTTTTGTTTTTTATTTCCCTCAATACCCATTTGGATTTTATTATACATCGGATTGCTGTCCTTTGTCAAAAAATTATAGAATTGTCCAAAATACTTTTTGTCTACAGGTTACTGTTCACTCTGTTCTCAGTAACGTTTACAATCTCATGACAACTTTTTTCAGGCAGTCCAGATATGTGGCTTTTCCCGCATTTTCCCCGTAAAGGATCCGCACTCTTCCCAGTTCCTTCCCATCGACGGAATAGATCATCTCCCCTGCCAGGGTGTTCTTTTTCACCGGGGCCTTTACTTCCCTGTGGATTCTCAGCTTTCTTTTTACATTCCCGATATTCTGTCCTGTGGTATCCAAATAGTGGAACTGTTCTTCATAAACCAGGGAAACCGTCTTTTTCTTTCCATTTCTGACCGGGATCTCAGGCAGAGCTTCCATTTTCTTATCTATGTACAGGCTGCATTTTGAAAAGCCATAATTTAACATGGAGGCTGCATCTTTAAATCGCACTTTATAGTCCGGGGCTGCCAGCACTACTGCGATCAGAGTAATGTCATTTCTTTTGGCGACTGCACTGAGGCAGTATTTTGCAATACTGGTGCTTCCTGTTTTTAGGCCAACACATCCCTCGTAGCTGCGGATCAGTTTGTTGGTATTGGTAAGTCCGAATTCCTTGGTCCCCTGCCTGGTCACATGGGTGATATTTTCCATCCATATGGAAGAATATTCCAGAATTTTCGGATATTTTGTAATCAGTTCCCTGCTCATGATGGCAATGTCCCTGGCTGTTGTGTAATGATCGGGAGATTCTGTCAGACCACAGCAGTCTTCAAAATGAGTATTTTTCATCCCAAGTCCTTCTGCCCGTTCATTCATGTGGCGGACAAATTCCTGTTCACTGCCGCAGATATGCTCTGCCATTGCTACGCTAGCATCGTTTCCTGACGCGATTACAATGCATTTGATCAGGGTTTCCACTGTCTGGATTTCCCCCTCCTCCAGAAACACCTGAGAACCGCCCATTGACTTTGCATGGGCACTGGTTGTGACTGTGTCGTCCATTTTCAGGCTGCCTTTATCCAGAGCATCAAAGATCAGGATCAGCGTCATGATCTTCGTGATACTGGCAGGGCTTCGTCTGGTATCCGCATCCTTCTGATAAACGACTGTTCCTGTCTGCGCTTCCATTAAGATTCCTGAGGGTGCTTCAATAAGATCTGTGGATTCTGCCTGTCTGGTATTGCTTTCCTCGGGCAAAAAGATTCCGGCGGCATAAGCAGGGGTAATGATAGTGCAGACCATGATGATCACAGCGCATATTATGGAGATCCATTTTTTTCGCATATTCTCTCTCCGATCAATGTACCGGCAAGCTGCCGGCGCACGCTCTAAGACTACTTTCTTTATTCATTATATAGCAATCCAATAAAATAATGCATCTTAATCCGATCCGATACCTGATCATGATCAGATAAAAAGCACTGAAAACCATAAAAATACGATTTTCAGTGCTCATTTTACATCAGCGGCGCAAATGCGCGGAAAATATTCTGCATGATACGCAGCCCTATATTTCTGTTCAGGCAGAATTCCGGTTCTATCTGCCTGCAATATTCCATAGTCTGGATAAAATCATCTTTTATATCCTGTATTACTCTGTTTCTGTAGATCCATACACCATCCTCAAAATGAAGATAAAGACTTCGATAATCCAGGTTGATGGTTCCCACAACTCCAATCTCATCATCACTCACAAAGGATTTTGCGTGAAGGAAACCGGGCTGATATTCATAAATCTTTACACCGGCTTCCAGAAGCTGCCTGTAATAGGACTGGGTAAGAATAAATACCAGCTTCTTGTCAGGGATTCCCGGCGTCATAATACGCACATCCACCCCGCTTTTGGCTGCCAGACAGAGGGCAGTCATCATCTCATTGTCTATGATCAGATAAGGAGTACAGATATATACATATTTTTTTGCTTTGTTGATGATGTTCAGATATACATCTTCACCGACAACCTCTTCATCCAGAGGTGTATCACAGAACGGCTGGACAAATCCGTCACTCTCAAATTCTTCCTCATGATATCTGTGGGGAAAATAGGCTTCATAATCGACACTCTCTTCAGATCTGCCGATCACTGCCCACATATGGAGAAACATTACCGTCATATTCCAGACAGCTTCCCCTTTGAGCATAACAGCGGTATCCTTCCAGTGTCCGAAACGCGCTTTCTGGTTGATATATTCATCTGCAAGATTGATGCCTCCCGTAAATCCAACCCATCCGTCAATAATGCAGAGCTTCCTGTGATCCCGGTTATTCTGGATAATATTCAAAATGGGACGGAAAGGATTAAATACCTGACATTTGATTCCTTTTTTCTGAAGCTCTTCATAATATTTATGGGGAAGTGTTGTAAGACAGCCAAATCCGTCATAGATCAGGCGCACATCAACGCCCTCCGCAGCTTTCTTTTCCAGAATATTCAGGATTGTCTGCCACATCACCCCATCATTGATAATGAAATATTCAATAAAAATGTATTTCTTCGCCTGTTTCAGTTCCCTCACAAGCACCGGAAACATATCATCTCCTACCTGAAAATACTCTGCAGTTGTGTTCTCATGGACCGGAAATCTGGAAACATCCGAAATATATCTGGACTGATTTGAAGCCGAGGGATCCAGAGCCTCCAGCTTCTGCCTCGTCTGTGGCCGATCCCGCAGATACTCCCTGCTCTCCTCAATCCTCTGTTCAAAATGCTGCTGCATGATTGCAGCGATCCTGGAACGTCCAAACACAAAATATAATACCACTCCAAGGATTGGCAGGATCAGGATCAGCATGGTCCAGGCCAGTTTATAGGAAGGATTTATTTCCTTATTCAAAATCCACAATACCAGCACAATACCTATCAGCCTTAATCCGATATCAATGTATCTGGAATACGCAGCCAGACGCAGTACCATCATTAAGATCCATCCGAGCTGGACAAGCATTGCAACCGCAACATAAAAGATTCTGTTGAAAATCAGCTTTGCCAGTTTTTTAAACAGTAAAAGGATCCAGTTTTTCTTTTCTTTAAGTATTTTGTTATTTTCTGCCTTCAAGATTACTTCCTTCCCCTGATTATTGTCCAAATTATGATAAAAATCCCTGACAGAACTGCCAGGGATTTTTGCGCACAATTAATTATATTTACGTTTTCTTGCGGCTTCAGATTTTTTCTTACGACGAACGCTTGGTTTCTCGTAATGCTCTCTTTTGCGGATTTCCTGCTGGATTCCTGCTTTTGCACAGCTTCTCTTGAATCTGCGAAGAGCGCTATCTAAAGTCTCGTTCTCTTTTACGATAACGTTTGACATAGACTCACACCTAACCTCCCTCCAGTTGTAGATTGTGCTAAAATACAACTGTCTGGGTATTTTTTCTTGCACAAGTGATATTATATATCATTGCCTGTGGGTTCGTCAACATCTTTTTGGTTAAATTTTGCAGATTTTTTTAGTTACTATTCACACGCCACTATCCCGCGAGGTGTTTTGGCATGTATATGCC
>ENA-OYYQ01000915-OYYQ01000915.1-human-gut-metagenome-genome-assembly--contig:-NODE-915-length-11050-cov-4.884402_pt1 | contig 11050 bp, 8 predicted proteins | sample MGYA00243252_ERZ653455 | MGnify/ENA primary metagenome ERZ653455 (study PRJEB26926, sample SAMN06164940) | human gut metagenome | biome: ENVO:00009003; feature: ENVO:2100002; material: ENVO:00002003...
ACGGCGGCGGCGACGACATTTTTATTCACGGCAGCGCTTTGCAGGGTGCGCTCGTCGGCGACAGGATCATCGTCGGCGATATTCGCAAGGACGACCGCGGCCCCTCCGGCCGTGTGCGCCGCATCGTAGAGCACAAGCCCGCGCAGACGACCGGCACGGTGAGTATCACCGATGAGGGCATTGAGTTCATCCCGGACAATGCCATTCGCTATAATTTACGTATGCGCGAGCGCGATTTAAACGGCGCGAAAAACGGCGACAAGGTCATGGCATCTTTGGAGCAGGATTACCGCGGTGACTGGGCATATGCCAGCGTGAAGAAGGTCTTCGGCAGCGGCCGCACGGCGCGTGTCTGCGCCGATGCCATTGTAGAGCAGTACGGCATTCCGCATGTTTTCCCGCAGGAAGTGCTCGATGAAGCCGAGCGCGTCGGCAACGAGCCCATCAGCGACGAAGAATACGCAAAGCGCCTTGACCTGCGCGGCGAGCCAATCTTCACCATCGACAGCAAGGACGCAAAGGACCTTGACGACGCCATCTCCGTGAAGCGCACGGACTTCGGTTACACGCTGGGCGTGCATATTGCGGACGTTTCCCATTATGTGAAAGAGGGATCTGCCATCGATGAAGAGGCTATCAACCGCGGCACGTCTGTGTATTTTGCCGACCGCGTGATTCCGATGCTGCCGGAGGTGCTTTCAAACGGCGCGTGCTCCCTGAACGCGGGTACGGACAAGCTGGCCTTCTCTGCGCTTATCGAGCTCGACAAAGAGGGCCACATCACAAAGTACGATTTTAAAAAGACGATCATCAATTCCAAGGTGCGCGGTGTGTACAGCGAGGTCAACGAAATTCTGGACGGCACGGCATCGGAGGAGATTTTGAACAAATACGCGCCCGTCATGGAGCCCTTGATGTCGGCGAAGGAGCTTGCCGATATTTTGAAGGCGAACTCCGCAGCCCGCGGCACCATGGAGCTGGACAGCGGCGAATCGAAATTCATTCTTGATGAAAACGGCATTTGTATCGACATCATGCCGCGCGTTTCCGGCGAAGCGGAGCAGCTCATCGAGCAGATGATGGTGACGGCGAACATTGCGGCGGCGAAATTCTCGCTCGACCATAAATTGCCGTTCCTCTACCGTGTGCACGGCACCCCGGACCCGAAGCGCGTAGAGGAGCTTGTGACGCTGTTGCAGCTCGTGGGCGTTCCGTGCAAGGAGATCGTAAAGCCGAACCCCGAAACGCAGGATTTCGCCGCGATCCTCGACCGCGTGCGCGGCCTGCCGTGCGAGACGCTTGTTTCTCAGCGTTTGCTGCGCACGATGGAAAAAGCGAGATATTCGACGGAGGAGACCGGCCACTTCGGCCTCGCGCTTTCCGATTACAGCCACTACACTTCGCCGATCCGCCGTTACCCGGATACATCCATTCACCGCGTGCTTTCCGCGTTTGTGGAAGGCATGCCGGCAGAAGAGGTGCGCCGCCGCTACGCGCAGTTCTGCGAGACCTCTGCGACGGAATCCTCCCGCAATGAAATTCGCGCGCTCATCGCTGAGCGTGACGCCGAGGACTGCTACATGGCAGAGTACATGAGTCAGCACATCGGCGAGCACTTTGAAGGCGCCGTGAGCGGTGTGACGATGCGCGGTGTGTTTGTGCGCCTCGAAAACAGCGTAGAGGGCTTTGTTTCGCTCGACGCGTTCGAGGATGAGGATTTTGTGTACGACGGCCTTATCACACAGCGCAGTCCGAAGCGCGAATTGACCATCGGCACGCCGCTGCCGATTATCGTGGCTTCCGCCTACGTTGCGACCGGCAAGGTAGACTTCGTGCCGGATAAAGAGAAACTCGACATTTAAGGTATGAAAAATTCCCCTGCATCATAAGCTTTTCCGACAGGATAAAAATGGGGGAGAGCGTATGCGGGGAATCAAAAGGCTCATCGGCTCGGCAATGCTGGGCGTTCTGGCGCTGGCGGTTTTGTATTTTACGGCGCCGTACACCGGCGTGTATATTCCCGTCAGCCGGCTCAGCGTGGCGGTATCCGCTGTGCTTGGCGTGCCGGGCGTGACGCTGCTCGTTTTGCTGAGCCTGCTGTAAACGTATAGATGTATTGAAAAGAAAACTGCGGTTTTGCCGCAGCGGAGAGGAGTTTTAATATGTTTCTGATCAACGCAAACGTACTGGACGACAAATTCTGCCTGCGCAAGGCGGATATCGAGATCGAAGACGGCAAGATCGTGCGCCTTGAGGATTCTTTGCCGTACAAAGAGGAAGACCTCGTTGTGGACTGCGCGGGCTACACCATTGTGCCGGGCTTTGTGGACGTTCACGTGCACGGCGGCGCGGGTGCAGATTCCAGCGACGGCGACGCAGAGGGCCTGCGTAATATGGCGAAGTTCCTGCTGACGAAGGGTGTCACGTCCTTCTGCCCGACCACGATGACCGTTTCCGATGCGGAGATCTTGAAAGCGCTTGAGACGATTCGCTCCTGCATGGACGACAAGGAAGGCGCGAAGATTGTCGGCGTGAACCTTGAAGGCCCGTTCATCTCGCCGAAGAAAAAGGGCGCGCAAGGCGACGAGTTCATTCAGGCGCCGGATTACGACGTGTTTAAGAAGTATTACGATTCCTGCGGCGGCATCATCAAGCTTGTGGACATTGCGCCCGAGTGCGACGTGCGCGGCGATTTTGTAGAGAAAGCCTCGAAGCTCTGCACCGTTTCCATTGCGCACACCGCAACGGATTACGACGGCGCGGTGGACGCGTTCAAAAAGGGCGTAACCCATGCGACGCACCTGTATAACGCGATGTCCGGCCTTGCACACCGTGCACCGGGTGTCGTGGGCGCGGTGTTCGATAACGAAAACGTCTGCGGTGAGCTCATCTGTGACGGCATCCACATTCACCCGGCTGTGGTGCGCACGACGTTTAAGCTCATGCCGGAGCGCGTGTGCGTCATCAGCGACGCGATGCGTTTGAGCGGCGTGGAAGACGGCGGCCAAGGCATGCTGGGTGTGAATATGGTCACCGTAAAGGACGGCAAGGCGACATTGCCGGACGGCACCATTGCAGGCTCTGTTACAAACCTGCACGCGGAACTCAAGAACCTCGTTTCCTGGGGCATTCCGCTGGAGACCGCCGTGCGCGCCATGACGCTGACCCCGGCGAAGGAGATCGGCATGGAAAACGAGATCGGCAGCCTTGCACCCGGCAAGCGCGCAGACCTTGTTGTGCTCGATGAGAACCTTGAGATTGTCGCGGTCTACCACTGATGCTTTTGCCTTTGCCGTGCGGCCTTGACGGCGGGGCATGAGGATAGAATTAGGGAAGAACAGAAAGGAAAGAAAATATGTATTGCACAAATTGCGGAAGAAAGCTACCCGAAGACGGCTCGCCGTGCGTTTGCCGGCGGCAGCCCGCACAGCCCGAGCAGCAGACGTACACACAGCCGGTGCAGCCGCAGCAAAACTACGGCGCACCCACGCAGAATTTTCAGATGCCGCCGCAGTATTACGCGCAGCCGCCGGTGCAATACCCGGTGCAGCGACCGATTACACCCGTGCACGGTGTGCTGAAAAGCTTTTTCGCGTCTCCGCTGTTCCTCATTACGGCGATTCTCTTTTCGGTGAATTTGCTGTTTCAGATCATCGCAAGCCTGTTCCCGCAGGATCCGGCGTATATCGTAAATCAGATTTACAGCAACCTGCCGTATGAAATGCAGTTTATCGTTTCGCCGGGCGACCTGTACAGTGCGCTTTCGGATGCGCAGAGCGGCACCACAGTCGGTACGGTCATCGGTATGCTTATCACGGGCGGCTTAATGGCTGCCGCGTACTGGATCACGTACATATCTGCGAAAAACCCGAGTGTTCCGGCGGCAAAAACGGCCGGCCTCACCATCATGAAGGTGTTCAGCATCATCAATCTTGTTGTGATGAGCTTTGCGGAGGTGCTGTGCGTTGTTCTTGCCGTGATCTTCGGTGTTGCCCTTGCCGGCAATGACTACGGCTACATGGATGAGATGATGAGCGTTATCTTTGTCTTTCTCATTGCGGCCTGCATCTTCGGCGTTGTCGTGCTCATTTTTGAGATCATTTACGAAGCAAAGGTCATAAAGATGCTGAACAGCGCGAAGAACGCGATGCTGACGGGCATGGTTCCGAATAAGGCTTCCATGTTTGTGGCGGTCATCTGCTTCATTTCGGCGGCGGTGTCGTTCTTCTCCGTTTTCGGCGATGCGGTACTGTACGGATGGATCCGTGTTCCGCTCGGCCTGACGAGCGTTGCGCTCAACGTGCTTTATGGTCTGCTTGTTCTGCAGTTTAATAAGATGCTGAAGAACGCAGGCATGGCTCGATAAAACAAAATAAGTGAACGCGACCCGCTCCCGGCCGCGGCGGGACGGTGTAGTTCCGTTGCGCGGAAGCGGGTTTTGCTTTTAGGGGAGATGAAAGTATGGTGGAAAATACAACATATATCACCAAAGCGGAGCCGGCAGAGCAGCAGGAAAAGCGCGCGGAGGAAATTTTGCGGGACATGCTTTCTTCGCCGCTGTTCTTCATGTGTGCGGTATTGGTCACACTGAACGCCGTTATTTCGGTGATCGTCAGCGGTATGAACGGATTCGGCGATGTATACGGCGGTGCCGTGACGTTTACTTCGTGGGCGTTTCAGATAATCTTTACGGGAAAAGGTTACACGGGGATACCTGCGTATCCTGTATTGTCGGCGGTGCTTTCGGGTATATTCGGCACAGTAACGGCGGCAGTCTTTTGGCTTCTGTATATTGGCGCCAAAAAACGGAAGCTTTGCGGTGCGGGTTTTAAGACGATGAAGGTCGCCTTGCTTTGTCGCGCGGCGGCGTTTGCTGTGACGGCGACTGCGCTGTTTGGTATCATAGTCGAATTTATCGTATATGAGATCACCACAGGGCCGAGCCCGACCGCAGATATAGTCGATTACCTTGTCGGATATTTAGGATACGGCATTATGTTTATCGGCGGCATCGTAAGTGCGTTATCAGCCGTTTGCTGTTTTATGATGGTGCGGTCGCTGCACAACTCGGAAAAAGCCGTGCGCGGGGACGGCGCGCTGCGGACGATCCCGCGCTTTGCGACTTGTATGTATTTACTTTGCGCGAAGCTGATCGTGCCGGTGATGCTCGTTGTGGTCGTGGTTATGGTTCCGACTTTTAAAATCGACGATATCGGCAAGTTATGGGTGTTTTTACCGCTCATATGCAAAGCGGCGTTGAGCGCTTTATTTGCCGCCTGCACCGTTAAATTTAATAAAATCGCCGATAAAGCGAAAGTTTAGACGTATTTAAAAGGAGGTTCGGTTATGTATTGCACGAATTGCGGGAGGAAACTCCCGGAGGACGGTTCGCCTTGCATTTGCGGGGCGCAGAACGGGAATTTCAGCACGCAGCCGCCGCAGAATTTTCAGGCGCCGCCGCAGTATTACGCGCAGCTGCCCGTGCGTCCGGTCACGCCGGTACACGGGATGTTAAAACGGTTTGCGTCGTCAAAGCTGTTTTTTATGTGCGCGCTGCTTTTTACGGTGCAAATGGTCGTGTCGGCGGTCTCATCGGTGATTGAGGTGTTCACGGTGCTGCAAAATCAAGCGTATCTGCTGGAACGCACGCCCATAGGCACGAATTTCAACGTAGAGTTTAACGTAAACATTGTGCCCGTTCAAAATATTCTGGTGCTTATCGGGCTTTGGCTGCTGTACGCCTCCGCGAAGAAGACGGACACGCCGTTCATGAGCACAGCGGGTGTTACACTGTTTAAAGTGACGGAAATTCTCCGGATCGTCGGGTGCGGTATTCTTTGCGGGATGTTGCTGCTCATCGGTCTTTTGGTGCTCCTCGCATCGAGTGGCACCCCGAACGTGACAAATTACACCGGCTTGCCGGACAATATCGCTATTTTGATAGTGGGTATTGCTTTTGTGGTCGGTTTGGTGTTGAGTGTCCTGTTGCTTTTGTACAGCATCAAAATGCTCGGCGTGTGGACAAGCCTGCAGCGCGCGATACAGGTGGGCGTGCTGCCGAAAAAGCTGCCGGGGTACGCGCTCGCTTTGCAGGGATTTTCGATTTTCTGTGATGCCGCCGCGATGATTGCGTTTTTCGTGTTGAACGCGTGGATCCTCATCCCGGGCAGCCTGTGCAGCATGGCCGCGCGGGTATATGTCATCCGCTGTATGGCGGCGTATAACCGGGAGGTTGCGGGGATGGAAGCGGGTTCTTTCTAAAAGGCTTCGATTTTTTGGGCGTTTTTGTGCTACCGTTTAGCTTTTATGAACTTGCGCTGCAAGTTCATTGGGAGACCCCCTAATTGGGTCTCCCACGAACAAACAGTCCACCGGACTGTTTGTTCTCCCGTCCTGATTTTTGGGAGGCAAAAGGTGTTTCGTCGTCTGCGGACGACGACCAAAGGCGCTGCCTTTGGAATTCGCAAGTTTTCTCGAAGAAAACTTGACTAAAGACTTTATTCATTCGCTTGCCGCAGGCAGGTGTTAGCCTTGCGTTTCGCCTTTATCTTCGAGCAGGGTGACGGTGACGGTGAATTCTTCGCCGCCTACGCCGCTCTCATTCGGGCGGAACAGGTGGATCTCGGCGGTATCGCCGGGCTTATAATTTAAAAGTGCGTTTGCGAGCTCTTCAAGCGATTTCGTTTCGGTATCATCGATGGCGGTGATGATGTCATACGCCTGCACGTCTGTGCCGTTAAAGCAGCTGTCTTCGTCAATCTCGCTGATCATGAAGCCCTGCGGGACGTCATACATGGCGGCCTGCATCTGGGTGATGGCGGTGCCTTTGATGCCGAAGCGGACGCGGCCCTGCACATAGCCGCCTGCAAGCAGGTCGTCTATGATGCTCTTTGCACCGGTGATCGGGATGGCGAAGCCCATGCCCTCGTACTGCTCGGAGACGATTTTAGCGGAACTGATGCCGATGACCTGACCGTGTAAGTTGACGAGCGGGCCGCCGGAATTGCCGGGATTGATGGCGGCGTCGGTTTGGATATACGTCATGCCGTTCGAGCTGTACGAGCCGACGGAACGGTTGAGACCCGAGATGACGCCGCGCGTGATGGAGCCGGAGAACTGCTCGCCGCCCGGGTTGCCGATGGCGACGACCCACTGGCCCATGCGCAGGTTATCGCTGTCGCCGAACTCGGCGGGCATGTAGCCTGTGCCGTCGATTTTGAGCACGGCGAGGTCGGTGGTTTTATCAAACCCGACGACGACGGCGTCGTGAAGTTCACCGTCATACGTTTTGACCTGCACGGAAACGGATTTGGAATTTAAAATGACATGGCTGTTCGTGATGATGTAGCCGTCTTCGGTTGCGAAAATGCCGGTGCCTGTGCCCTGCGTTTCACCGCTCTGCGTGATGACAAGCACGGTGGACGGGATGACCTTATCGTACACGGCATCAATATCGAGCTCGGCGGTATTCGGCTCTTTATCTAAGGTGATGCCTTCCGTATTCGGGGTGACGGCGATGTCCGGCGGGGTGAAGCTGTCGTCCGTATCGGGCGTTTCGTCTTCGCCGGGCGTTTCACTGTCGCTGCCGTCGTTTTCATGCGGGAAGTTCGGGATGAGCGGATCGCCCGGCAGCGTTGTGACGCCGTAACCGCGGTTCACGGCGGCGTAGATGCCGTAGGAAGCAAAGCCGATGACGGAGCCTGCGACGAGGACGGACATGACGATGATGAGGATGCGCAACCCGAGCGGCATTTTTCTTTTTTGCGGCGCGGGATGCGGATACGGATTTTGCATATTCTGCGGGTACGGCGGGGGATAAGCACCTTGTCCGTAGGGCGGCGGGTACTGCCCCGGCTGCGGCTGGGTGTTGTAGTTTGCATAGCCATACGGCGGGTTACCGTACTGCGGGGCATTTGGCTGCGCGTTGTACGGGTAGGGCTGATACGGCGGCTGCGGGGGATAATAGCCGGTATGCTGAACGGGTTGCGGCTGCGGCGGAATGTTCACGTTCGGGATGGGCTGGGCTTCCGGCGCCTGCTCGGCATTCGGGAGCGGCTCTGCCGTGGGGGCATCGGAAACGGTCGGTTCCGGGGTGACAGTCGGTTCTGCGGGAGCGGCCGGTTCATCAGAAACGGTGGGCTCTGCGGGAATGGTCTCCGCGGTTTCCGGTGTTTCGGGGATATTGTCTTCGGAAGAAGCAGGCTCCTGCATTTCCGGGGTTTTGTTTTCAAAATCGTCCATGGTGTGATACCTCACTTTTGGATTTATTTCTGATCGGGCTCTTTATTATCCTTGTGGCCGTGGTGCTCCTTTTTGGGGCGCTCCGAGATGATGGCATCTTCGACCGGCACGGTGACCGGGATGGAGCCGGTATTGTACTTCAACTTCGGGGGTTCCTGTGGCTTCGGAATATAGAACGAGAAGCGGGTGTACTCGTTCACGACGGAGGAGACGGAAATGTCGCCGCCGTGGAGCTTGATGATGGTGCGGACAAGGTACAGGCCGAGACCCATACCGTTTTTATCCTGACTTCTCGATTTATCGGTCTTATAAAACTTCTCGAACACGAGGGGGAGCTCATCGGACTGGATGCCGGAGCCGCTGTTTTCGATGGTGACGACGATGCGGTCGATGCTGTCCGAGACGTTGAAGGAGATGTAGCCCTCGGTGTTTGTGAACTTGACGGCGTTTTCGACAAGGTTATAGACGACCTGATGCAAAAGGTCTTCATCGCCGTGCACCTGCATGGGCTGCAAGGTATCGAGCCCGCGGATGTCGATCTTTTTCTCGTCGATGCTCTTTTCAAACGTGAGCACGGTGGAGAGGACGGTCTCGGAAATATCGAAATCGTTTGGGCGGAGCTTCAGCTCGCCGTTATCGATGCGGGAGAGATTTAACATAGTGCGGACAAGACGCGAGAGGCGCTTGACCTCGTCGGAGACGATGTGCAGGTAATGCGACTGGCGCTCCGGCGGGATGGTGCCGTCCAGAATGCCGTCGATGAAGCCCGCGATGGTTGTCATCGGGGTCTTTAACTCGTGCGAGACGTTCGCGACGAAGCTGCGGTTCATGCTTTCGCTGCCGGAGAGCGAATCTGCCATGTTGTTGAACGCGGTGGCAAGCTGGCCAATCTCATCATTGCTTGTGACGGGCACGCGGATGGAGAAATCGCCGTCGCCGAAGCTTTTGGCTGCGGCGGACATCTGCCGCAGGGGCTTGACGAGCCGGTAGGAGAAGAGGCCGACGACAACGAACGCCAGAATGAACGCGGCGGCTGCGGCGATGAGGAACATTTGCAGTGCGGCGAACTGATACTCCGTGAGGGAGGCAGCGTTCATGGCGGCAAAAACGGCACCGACGGGCACTCTGGTGCTGTTTTCGTCCCCTACCGCGGAAGATGATGTTTCGGCGACGGAATAAAGCGGCACGCCGACGACGTAGTACGGGGTATCGTAAATGCCGTTTTTGCGTCCGTCGCCGGTATAGGAGCCCTCGGACGCGCACTTTACGATGTCGGCCGAAATCTTCGTCTGCGGGGTGAAGTTTGCGCCGATATTTGAGGTGCTGTTGGCATAGGCACCGAACAGGACGTTGCCCTCGAGATCGGTGACGAAAATATCGGCATCGATATTGAGAGAGAACGTGCGCACAAAGACTTTCAGAAGCTCCGGTGCACCGTTATTCGTGATGTCTACGACGGAAGTAATGGACGCCATGGATGAGGCGTTTTGCATAAGCAGTTTGCGCTTATCGCTTTTGGTGTACTGCGAGAACACAAACATCATGACGCTGCCGAGCACGATGAAGCTGGCGAGCACGATGACCATGGTGACGCGCAGGTATTTTCCGAACAGGGATTTTTGCAAGGGGAATCCTTCCTTTCGCCGGCTTATTCTTTCACTTCAAACTTATAGCCGACGCCCCAGACGGTTTTAAGCGACCACTTATCGGAAACGCCTTCGAGTTTTTCACGCAGGCGCTTAACGTGCACGTCTACGGTGCGGGAATCGCCGTAATAATCAAAGCCCCACACTTCGTCGAGGAGCTGGTCACGCGTGAAGACGCGGTTCGGGTTCGAGGCGAGATGATAGATGAGCTCCATTTCCTTCGGCGGAGTGTCAATCTGGACGCCCTTGACCTTGAGTTCGTAATTTGTAAGGTTGATGGAGAGATTCTCGTAGTGAACTTCTTTCACCTGAGAGGATTCTTTTTTGCCAATGCGGCGGAGGACGGCGTTGATGCGCGCGATGACCTCTTTTGTCTCGAAGGGCTTTACGACGTAATCGTCCGCGCCGAGCTCTAAGCCGAGGACTTTATCGAACACTTCGCCCTTGGCCGTCAGCATAATAATGGGGCACTGGGACTTTTTGCGGATCTCGCGGCAGACCTGCCAGCCGTCGAGCTCCGGGAGCATGATGTCGAGCAGCATGAGGTCCGGGTTGACGGAATCAAACATTTGCACGGCCGCCTTGCCGTCGTTTGCAATGGCTGTTTCAAAGCCTTCCTTTTCAATATACAATCTTAAAAGCTCACAGATATTTCTATCGTCGTCTACGATCATGATTTTGCCGGATGCCATAAATTTCTACCTTCCTTATTTCAATATTGCGGGGCGAAAAGCGACCCCGTTTCCTCCCGGAAATCCCCTGTTTGTGCAGAGTATGACCAGTTTGTATTTATTGTACCGATTTATTGCGTCGAATGCAAGAACAAAAGGTGAATATTCTGTGACGATAGGGCTTGTTTTGGGGCGCGGAATTGGTGAAAATGCGCGTTTTTATGCGAAGTGTTGCGGCGGGAAATAAAGTGTGTTATACTGTATCAGTTCGATTTTAGACTGTTGAACAGGATAACGGTCGGACAAAATGAAAACTAAAGGCTTTAAACAGCGTACTTCGCCGTGCTTGCGGCGAAGTCTTTTCATGCGAAAAAACCGCGTTTGGAGCGTAGAGATTTGCAAAAGAATTTACAAAAAAGAAAGGAAGTTTGATTTTATGGCGGAAAAAACGGTGAAGCTTGAGGACCCGGCAAACAACCGCATGGGCTCTGC
>ENA-OYYQ01000918-OYYQ01000918.1-human-gut-metagenome-genome-assembly--contig:-NODE-918-length-11032-cov-16.898151_pt1 | contig 11032 bp, 8 predicted proteins | sample MGYA00243252_ERZ653455 | MGnify/ENA primary metagenome ERZ653455 (study PRJEB26926, sample SAMN06164940) | human gut metagenome | biome: ENVO:00009003; feature: ENVO:2100002; material: ENVO:00002003...
GAATTAAAAGAAGCCGGTTTGTCCTATAATAGTAAACAGGTGGATGAAATTGCCGAGATCCGCGTAAGAGATGAGATCAAACGTGGTGTACAGATGATCCAGTATCAGGTCATTACATTGATGACAACGAATGGGCAGGCCCCTTTCGTCAGTGTATTCATGTATCTTGACGAGGCACCGGAAGGAAGACTTAGAGAAGATCTTGCTCTGATCATGGAAGAGATCCTGCGTCAGAGAATGCAAGGCGTGAAAAATGAAAAAGGTGTTTATATCACGCCGGCATTTCCGAAGCTTCTCTATGTATTGGAAGAAGATAATGTCAGAGAAGGATCGAAGTATTGGTATCTGACACAATTAGCAGCAAAATGTACGGCAAAACGAATGGTTCCTGATTACATTTCAGAAAAGATCATGAAAAAAATGAAGGACGGAAATTGCTACCCTTGCATGGGCTGTCGCAGTTTTCTGACAGTATATCATGATGAAAAAGACCGTCCGAAATTCTATGGACGTTTTAACCAGGGTGTGGTTACGATCAATCTGGTAGATGTCGCATGTTCTTCGGATGGAGATGAGGAAACCTTCTGGAAAATCTTAGACAAGAGATTGGAACTTTGCAAAAAAGCGTTGATGTATCGTCATAACCGTTTGAAAGGAACACCTTCTGATGTTGCACCGATCTTATGGCAGTATGGTGCATTGGCACGTCTGAAGAAGGGCGAAGTTATTGACAAACTGTTATATAACGGATATTCTACTATTTCTTTAGGATATGCAGGACTTTGTGAGTGTGTACGCTATATGAAGGGAGTATCACACACAGAGCCAAAAGAGGGAACACCGTTTGCACTTAAGGTAATGCAGCGCTTAAACGATGCATGTGAGCAGTGGAAAAAGGAGTCAAACATCGATTTCAGTATATATGGCACACCGCTTGAGTCTACCACCTATAAGTTCGCGAAGTGCTTACAGAAGCGCTTTGGTATCATCAAGGGTGTTACCGACAAGAACTATATTACAAACAGCTACCATGTGCATGTAACAGAGCAGATTAATGCATTTGACAAGCTAAAGTTTGAGTCCCAGTTCCAGAAGCTGTCTCCGGGCGGTGCCATCAGCTATGTGGAAGTCCCCAATATGCAGGACAACCTCGAGGCAGTCATGAGCGTGCTGCAGTTCATCTACGACAACATCATGTACGCCGAGTTGAACACCAAGTCCGACTACTGTCAGGTGTGCGGCTACGATGGCGAGATCAAGATTGTGGAGGACGACGGCAAGCTGGTGTGGGAGTGCCCCAAGTGCGGCAACCGCGACCAGAACAAGCTGAACGTTGCCCGCCGCACCTGCGGTTATATCGGCACCCAGTTCTGGAACCAGGGCCGCACGCAGGAGATCAAGGATCGCGTGCTGCATCTGTAACAACAGCTAAATTTTATTTTTGATTTGATATTTGGAGCGGCCTTTCGGCCGCTCCAAATATCTTTTCAGCAAACGACAGGAACATGAGCATGAACTACGCAAACATCAAATATTACGATATCGCCAACGGCCCCGGGGTGCGCACCAGCGTTTTTGTGTCCGGCTGCCGCCACCACTGCCCGGGCTGCTTCAACGCCGTGGCATGGGATTTTGACTACGGTCAGCCCTTTGATAAAACCGTGCGCAACGAGGTATTCGCCTCCTGTCAGCCGGACTATATCGCCGGGCTCTCCCTGCTGGGCGGCGAACCCTTTGAACCAGAGAACCAGCGGGAGCTGCTGCCCTTTGTGCGCAACTTCAAGGCTCTGTACCCCGCCAAGACGGTGTGGTGCTACTCCGGCTACACGTGGGAGCAGCTTACCGGCGCAGAGCCCAGCCCCGCGCGGTGTGAGGTGACCGACGAGCTGCTGGCACTGCTGGATGTGCTGGTGGACGGCAGATTCGTGCAGGCCGAGCACGACATCTCCCTGCGCTTCCGCGGCAGCCGCAACCAGCGCCTGCTGGACGTACCCAAGTCCCTTGCCGCCGGGCAGCCCGTGTGGTGGGAGGACGAAAAGGTATTCGCCACCCATACCATGGAACGGTAAGCGGTGCTGAACTCCTTCTCGTGAAAATGCGTTTGTCGCGGCCCGCAGGCCGCGACAAACGCTCTATTAAAAATAATTCTTCCGCTGAATATGGCCAAAGCAACGCGGAGGCCATTCGAAATCGTCCCGCACTAAAAGAAGCCGCTGCACAGACTGTGCAGCGGCTTCTTTCTTTTCTCACTCCCGGCTGCCCACGGCGTCCTCGATGACGCGCAGAAAAGCGTTGCCGTAGCGGGCGGCCTTCTTTTCGCCCACGCCGCTGATGTTCAGCAGCTCGTCGATGCTCATAGGCTTTTTCTCTGCCATCTCCCGCAGGGTGGCATCGTTAAACACCATAAAGGCGGGCAGGTTCTGCTTGCCCGCAAGGCGCTTGCGCACCGCATACAGGGCGTTGAGCAGCTTTTCGTCCGCCTCGCTCAGGCTGCCCGCTGCGGCGGGCTTTGCGCGGCGGGGCTTTTCCAGCCGGTCGGCGCTCTGGGCGGCACGGCGGCGGGCGTACTCCACCTGCAGCTGGGCTTCCTGCTCGGCGGCAAGGCAGCAGGAGCAGTTGCCGCACTTTTTGGGCGCGGCTTCTCCGAAGTATTGCAGCAGAAAGCCGCGCAGACAGTGCTGGGTGGTGGAGTAGAAGGTCATGTACTTGAGCCGCTCCTCTGCCTTGCGGGCGGCTTCGGCCTTTACATCCGCGGGCAGACCATTGTCCGCCTCCCGCTCCTTGTCGATGAAAAAGCGGATGGTGCGCACATCCGTGCCGGAATACAGCAGGGTACACCGGGCGGGCTGACCGTCGCGCCCGGCGCGTCCGGCCTCCTGATAATAGCTTTCCAAGTCCTTAGGCATATTATAATGGATGACGAACCGCACGTTGGGCTTGTCGATGCCCATGCCAAAGGCATTGGTGGCCACCATCACCTGCACACGGTCATAGAGGAAATCGTCCTGATTCTGCCGCCGGGTGTCCGCATCCAGCTTGGCGTGGTAGGCTGCCGCCCGGATGCTGCGGCTCTGCAGCAGCTGCACTGTCTCGTCCACCTGCCGGGTGGTGCTGCAATACACGATGCCCGCATGATTGCCCTCCTTGAGCACCAGCTCCAGCAGCTCCTTGGGCTTCTGGCTGGGCAGCGCCCGCCGGGTCTCAAAGTACAGGTTGGGGCGGTCGAAGCTGGTAGTCACCTCGTAGGGCGCTTGCAGCGCCAGATGGGTGCGAATATCCTCCCGCACATGGGCGGTGGCGGTGGCAGTGAACGCGCCCATGACCGGGCGGCTGGGCAGGCTGTCCACAAACGCCTTGATGCGCAGATAGCTGGGGCGGAAATCCTGTCCCCACTGGCTGATGCAGTGCGCCTCGTCCACCGTGACCATGCTGATCTGCCGCTCCTGCGCGAACCGCTGGAAGCCCGGCATCTCCAGCCGCTCCGGTGCTACATAGATGATCTTATACCAGCCCTCCCGGGCGCGGTGCAGCATCAGCGCCTTCTGGTTGTCGGTCAGGCTGTTGTTCAGAAAAGCCGCCGCCACGCCCGCCTGCACCAGCGCTCCCACCTGATCCTTCATCAGGCTGACCAGCGGGGACACCACGATGGTGATGCCCGGCAACAGCAGTGCCGGCACCTGATAGCAGATGGATTTGCCCGCACCGGTGGGCATGACCGCCAGTACATCCTGTCCGGCCAGCAGGCGGCTGACGATTTCCTCCTGCCCGGGGCGGAAGCTGTCGTAGCCGAAAACTTTTTTCAGGATACTGTGCGGGTTTTCCATGGTTTCCTCCGTTATATATATAGGTGCACTGACGCGCAGAACGCTCAAAACCTTATCAGTATACCACAAAACCGGCACGTTGGGCAGAAAAAAGCGTCACTTTGCGCAAAAGTGTGCGATAAGCGCTCTTTCTGCCCGGGAAGGATAGCTTTTCAGGCGCGAAAATGCTATAATGAGAACACATATCTCCATGCCACCCCGCAGACTGCCCGGCATGGACCATGCAACGTAAAAAGGAGCATTTATAATATGCAGCAGAAACTTATCACCTTTGCCGTGCCCTGCTACAATTCCGCAGCCTATATGCGTCACTGCATCGAAACGCTGCTGAGCGCAGGCGAGCAGGCCGAGATCATTCTGGTGGACGATGGTTCCGTCAAGGATGACACCCCCGCCATCTGCGACGAGTACGCCGCAAAGTACCCCACCATCGTCAAGGCCATCCATCAGGAGAACGGCGGCCACGGCGAGGGCGTGAATCAGGGCATCCGCAACGCCACCGGCCTGTACTACAAGGTAGTGGACAGCGACGACTGGCTGGACACCGACGCCCTGAAAAAGGTGCTGGAGCGTCTGACCACGCTGGTAGCCCGCGGCACCGCGCCGGATCTGATGATCTGCAACTATGTGTACGAGCATGTGGAGGACGGCACCAGCCATACCGTGCGCTACACCAACGTGTTCCCGCAGAACCGCCTGTTCGACTGGGTGCACGTCCGGCGCTTCCGCCCGGATCAGAACCTGCTGATGCACTCGGTCATGTACCGCACCGAAGTGCTGCGTGAGTGCGGCATGGTGCTGCCCAAGCACACCTTCTATGTGGACAACATCTTTGTGTACCAGCCCCTGCCCTACGTCAAGAGCATGTACTATATGGATCTGGATCTGTACCGCTACTTCATCGGCCGCGCAGACCAGAGCGTGAACGAGAGCGTGATGGTCGGCCGTGTGGACCAGCAGCTGCGGGTCACTAGGCACATGATCGACTGTCAGGATCTGGATGCGCTGAAAGACCAGAAGCGTCTGCGCGCCTACATGGTGCACTACCTGTCCGTCATGATGGCGGTCAGCGACATCTTCCTGCTGCTGGACGGCAGCGCCGAGGCGCACGCCAAAAAGGCCGAGCTGTGGCAGTACCTCAAGGATCACGTTACCCCCGGCGTCTACCGCGCCGTGCGCGTGAACCTTGGCGGCCTGACCGACCTGCACTTCCCCGGCGGCGACAAGGTGGTCGTAGCCACCTACCGCCAGCTGCGCAAGATCTTCAAGTTTAACTAAGAGCATATTTTATATTTCGGGATAGCGGAACGCCTGCGGGCGCTCCGCTATCCCTTTTTTACGGCTGGGGTGCAAAGGAAAATGGCAGTCGAACAGCCTGTATCCCATCCTTTATCGTTCTGTTTCTGTCTTTTCGTCTCAAAAGATGTATGAAACGCGCAGGATGGTTGCTTTTCTCCGGCAGTTCCGATATACTGGATACGTTTTCCCATTTTGACCCCCCGCACTGGATTTCACACAGGAGTTCGATACTTTTTTGACAAGGAGGAACCGAGTGCTGCGGCCTTTGGCTGCGCACCCAATACAAACCACATTATGGAACAAATGTTGATCTGTCTGTCCCTTGCCCTGATCGCCGGCCTGCTCATGTCACGCGCTGCCAAGGCCGTGCGTCTGCCCGCCGTCACCGCTTACCTGCTTACCGGTCTGCTGCTGGGGTCCTTCTTTCTGGGCCGGCTGGGGCTGAGCCGTTTCGGCTTTGGCTTTGGCAGCCTTGCTGCCGTGGAGGGCTACGGCATCCTCACACAGGTGGCGCTGGGCTTTATCGCCTTCGTCATCGGCAACGAGTTCCGGCTCAGCGCCCTGAAGCACATGGGACGCCGCGCCGTGACCGTGGGCATTGCGCAGGCGGTGATCACCACCGCGCTGGTGGATATCGCCCTTGTTGCCCTGCACTTTGCCCGCCCGGACGTCATCTCGCTGGCCTCTGCCATCACGTTGGGCTCCATCGCCGCCGCTACCGCCCCTGCCGCTACCCTGATGGTGGTCAAGCAGTACAAGGCCGACGGCCCTTTGACCAAGCTCCTGCTGATGGTGGTCGCCATTGACGATGCCGTGGGTCTGGTGCTGTTCTCGGCCTCCTACGGCGTGGCAAATGCACTGGAGCAGGGCCGCATCGACCCCATGAGCGTAGTGCTGGAGCCGCTGCTGGAGATCGCGCTCTCGCTGGCGCTGGGCGCTGCCGCCGGTTACCTGCTGAACCTGCTGGAGGTCTACTTCCACTCCCGCTCCAAGCGCATGAGCCTGTCGGTGGCCTTTGTGCTGCTGACCGTGGGCCTGTCCATGACCAAGTTCGAGATCAATGGCACCCGCTGCGGCTTCTCGCTGCTGCTGGTATGCATGATGACCGGCACCGTGTTCTGCAACGTCTGCCCCACCTCGGATGAGCTGATGGACCGTCTGGACCGCTGGGTGTCCCCCATCAACATCCTGTTCTTCGTGCTGTCCGGCGCAGAGCTGGACCTGACCATCCTCACCAACCCCATGGTGCTGCTCATCGGCGTGGTGTACATCGTGGCGCGCTCTGCCGGTAAGATCAGCGGTTCTTACCTGAGCTGCCGCGCTACCAGCTGCAGCCCCGCCATCCAGAAGTATCTGGGCATCACCCTGCTGCCGCAGGCCGGCGTGGCGCTGGGCATGGCGGCCACTGCCGCCGAGCTGTCGGACGGCCACATGGTGCGCAATGTGGTGCTGTTCTCGGTGCTGGTGTACGAGCTGGTAGGCCCCACCCTGACCAAGATCTCGCTGGTCGCCGCCGGAGAGATCCGTCCCGAGGGACGCACCAGCGCCCGCGTGGAGAACCAGCCCGAAGCCCCTGTGGAGCTGAGCTGAGACGGCGAGAAAGAATTATTTGTAATTTAGGGGTTCTGAAAAGCCTGCAGGCTTTTCAGAACCCCTTTTTTCACGGAGAGAATCTCCCCCACCTTTATGTGCAAAAGGTCTTTTTTTGTCGAATCAGCACGCAATCATTGACGAATGGTGTTATTTTTTGTATACTGAGCTTATCGGCGCTGGCACAATTTTCCTATTGTGTCAGTGGTTGCTAAAAAGGAATAAGGAATAGTGAAGGAGAATGACACATTATGAAAAGCACTGGCATCGTTCGCGGCATTGACTCGCTGGGACGGATCGTTCTGCCGAAGGAGCTGCGCACTAGTATGCACCTCGACACCGACACCAAATTGGAGATCTTTGTGGATGGGGACGCCATCGTCCTGAAAAAGCACCGCCCCGCCGGCAGCTGCGATTTCTGCGGCGAGGTGGACGAGCAGGCCATCCAGTTCGGCGGCTACTGCATCTGCAGCGCCTGCCGCCGCAAGCTCAGCGCACTGTAACGCAGAAAGGGGGCTCTTTCCATGAGCCGGTTCATCGACTTTACCCTTCCCTCCACCGTGCCGGGGCGCACCCTGCACGGCTTTCGCTGCGTCCCGGAGGGGCAGGTGCGGGCGGTGCTGCAGCTGTCCCACGGCATGGTGGAGTTCATTGACCGCTACCGCCCCTTGGCGGAATATCTGGCCGACCGGGGCATTCTGGTCACCGGCCACGACCATCTGGGGCACGGTGCATCCATCCGCACCAAGGAGGACTACGGCTACTTTGCCGAGCCGGACGGCAACCGCGCCGTACTGGCCGACCTGCACGCCGTGACCGTGCTTACCAAGGAGCTGTACCCAAACCTGCCCTACTTTTTGCTGGGACACAGCATGGGCTCCTTCTACGCCCGGCAGTATTTGTGCGAGTATGGCCGGGAGCTGAACGGTGCCATCATCATGGGCACAGGTTTCCAGCCCAAGGCGCTGGTCAAGGTTGCCAAGACCCTTTGCCGGGTGCTGGCCGCCTTCCACGGCTGGCACTACCGCAGCAGCCTTGTGGCCAACCTTTCCTTTATGGGCTACAACAAGGGGCTGGAGGGCCGCACCACCCACGACTGGCTCAACCGCGACCAGGCCGAGGTGGACAAGTATCTGGCCGAGGAGCGCTGCACCTTTACCTTTACGCTGAACGCCTATTACAGTATGTTCAGCGGCATCCTGCGCCTGCACGACCCGGCTTTTCTGGCACGGATGCCCAAGGAGCTGCCGCTGCTCTTCCTCTCCGGCGATGCCGACCCGGTGGGCGAGCAGGGCAAGGGCGTGCGCCGCGCCATCCAGAGCCTGAAGGACGCCGGTGTGCAGAATATTGAAAGCATCTTCTACCCCGGTGCCCGCCACGAGCTGCTGGTGGAAACCAACAAGCTGGAGGTCTTCGCGGACATCGCCGCATGGCTGGACAAACAGCTGGCAAAACAGTAAAACGAGCAAAGGGCTGCTGCACAAAACGTGCAGCAGCCCTTTCGCGTTGGACGATTAGAAATATCCTCCGCTTCGCTCTGGATATTCTCAGCGGAATAAAGATTTTTTATTTGGCTTCCAAAACGCCTGTGGGCGTTTTGGAAGCCTTTTTTACAGTCAGGATAAATCAGCTATAAATCGTTTATTTTGTCATTGTTCTGCATTTCGTTTATACCGCAGCGGGGTCTGCACCTCGGCGCGGATCTTGCCAAGATAGGTGCGGGTCTGCTCTGCGCCCTGTAAAATAGACTCTACCTGCGCTTTCTGCTCTGCGGTCAAATCGTCATCCTCTGCCAGCAGTTCCGCGTTGCCCTCGATGATGGTCAGCGGCGTTTTCAGCTTGTGGGACAGCTGAATGATCTGCTCCCGCTGCCGCTGCTCCATGGCCCACTGCTTCTGTAAGCTGCCGGTCAGTGCATCGCCCATGGTCTGCAATGCCTGCAAAGTGCTCTCGTACTCCCGCACCTTCGCGCCGGAAAACACCGCGCTGTCCAGATCCTTCCGCGCCACCGCCTGCGCTGCGGCGGTCAGCTTTTCGGTCTCCCGGGTCAGGAAGCGCCCGGTCCTGTGGGTGCTCCACACCACCGCGCCTACCAACAGCAGAATGCCCAGAATGCAGTGCACGGTCTGCATATCCGGCAGCACGCCCCGCAGCGCAGGGTCGGCGTAGGGCACGGCATAGTCAAATTGCAGCAGGCAAACCGTTCCGTCCTGCAATTTTGACGTCATATAATACTGTGTGTAGCCAAAATGCCAGCGGGTTTTCCCCTGCCGGTTCTCCATTGCCCGCTGCAAGTGCCCGGCATCCATGTTGGTGGCCAGCACCTCGCTGCTGTCCGGCGCGGCAAACAGGGCGTACCGGCACAAGGAGTCCAGCTGCGTCTCGTCAAAGGTGGCGGCGGTCATGCCCGGTAAAACGTCCTGTGCGGCTTTCTGACAGGCCTGTGCAGCTTGATTCGCGGGAAGAAACAGCCCGCCGTTCTGGACCCACAGCATCAGCACCAGCAGCCACCCCACCGCGACCAGCAGGCAGGCCAGCGCCGTGCGCACCAGATATTGCAGCAGCACGCTGCGCAGAGAGGTCAGTCTTCGCTTTTCCATCGGTACCCCACGCCCCATACGGTATTGAGCAGCTTTTCCGGCTCCGGCACGCCCGCCGCCCGCAGCTTTGCCCGGATATTTTTGATGTGCTGTGTCACGGCGGTGTCATCCGCAGTGCCGTCAATACCAAAAACCGCTTCGTAAATTTGCTCCTTGGTAAAGGTTTGCCCGGCGTGCAGCGCCAGATACTCGCAGATGGCATACTCCGAGCGGGTCAAGGGCAGCACTGTGCCCTCCACCGCCGCGCTCCGGGCGGTCAGGTCAAAGGCCACGCCGCTGCGCACCATCCGGTGTGCCGGGGTGCGGCTTTGCCGCCGCAGATGCGCCGCTACCCGCGCCCGCAGCTCTGCCACCCGGAAGGGCTTGGACAAAAAGTCATCTGCCCCGATGCCCAGTCCCTCCAGCACAGCTGCCTCATCAGTGCGGGCGCTCAGAAACAGGATGGGGGCTTCAGTCAGACTGCGGATGCGCCGACAGACCGCAAAGCCGTCCTCCCCGGGCATCATCACGTCCAGCAGGATGCAGTCTGCCCAGCGGCAAAGCGCTTCGGTCAGATCTCTGCCCGCCTGCCGCGTTTCTACCCGGTGGCCGTCCCGCTCCAAGGCGGTGCGGATCAGCTTGCAGAGCTCTAAATTGTCATCCACTGCCAGAATGTTTGCCACAAGATCACCTCAACACGTTATAAACAAGGCAGGATGCCCCATACAGCAGATACACATGGGCGGGGTAGAACCAATAGAACAGCTGCTTGTGCCCGCTGCCGCGCTGCCCGTTGTACAGCAGCATCAGCAGCACCGCCGCCACCCCGAACCACTCGTAGTTGTCGGTGAACATCTGCGTCCAGACAAAACCCTCCTGTCGGCAAGCCATCCCAAAGGTCAGCGCAAAGTCACACAGGAAAATCACCAGTGCCCATACCGTCAGCTGCACTTTGCGCCGCCCCCGCAGGGCATACAGCAGCACGCCGCCCAGCAAAAAGCTCCAACTGCCGTCCGTGATGGCTGTCCACATGGGCAGCGGGCTGGTGATAACAAAGGCCACGATCGTTGAAGCAATGGGCATCTCCTGCACCTGCGGGAAGAGCAGCAGAAACACGATCACCACATACGGCCAGCACAAGACGGCAGCAATGGCAGCAATGCCCTTTGCGAATTTTTTCTCCCGCAGCCAGTCGATGCCCTGCCAGACGATGCACAGCAGCGCAAGATCCTGAAAAATCGCGTTCATCGGGTAGAAGCCATCCCCGCGCCGGAAGGCCTTGGCGTAGATCATAAAGAATTCCAGCGCCGCCATGGCTGTACCGATAGCCCAGATGCGGATAAAATACCGCTTGCGATCATGGGTGTGGGCAAAGCCCTCCACCGTGCAGAACAGAAACAGCGGCGCACTGAGCCGCCCCAGCATACTGAACACCGTCGGGATGCAGCCGGTGAACTCGAAGAAATAATGAATGTGGTCCAGCACCATCAGCGCCAGTGCAATGGTCTTGAGCTGGGTACCGTCCAGCCCTTTTTTCGTTAATTTGTCCATACAGACTCTCCTTTCCTTGTGCATTCAGTGTAACAGGGAAATCTGTAGAAAGTATAAAGTTCTGCTTTTATAATACTATTTTTTGCCCCAAAACGCAACAAAAAAGCCCTGAGACTTTCATCTCAGAGCTCTTTATTAAGTCGGCGACTACCTATTTTCACAAGCCGTTTCCAGCTAACTATCTTCGGC
>ENA-OYYQ01000920-OYYQ01000920.1-human-gut-metagenome-genome-assembly--contig:-NODE-920-length-11021-cov-5.013861_pt1 | contig 11021 bp, 8 predicted proteins | sample MGYA00243252_ERZ653455 | MGnify/ENA primary metagenome ERZ653455 (study PRJEB26926, sample SAMN06164940) | human gut metagenome | biome: ENVO:00009003; feature: ENVO:2100002; material: ENVO:00002003...
ATGTCTTAGGGTCTCGTGGGCTCGGAGATGTGTATAAGAGACAGATATCATATTTATTTTCCTTCAAATAGTTGTGCAGTCCTTTTACACAGTCTTTAAAACTGTATTCTCTGTTCTGATAGAGTGTAGTGAATTTTATTCCTCTTTTTTTCAAATCATCAACTGCAAATTCAGATTCAAGAAATGCCGTACAAATCTCATAAGTACAGGTTCCCTCAAAATGAGTGACAATATCTAACGCTGCATGCTCCATGCCTCCATTGTCCCAGCGAGGCAAAAAGTGAAGAATCTTAATGTTGTTTTCGCTATCCATTCATTCTTCTCCTTTTTTTGCATACTTAAAAATCAATTTCACAATCTTAATGTCATCCACAAAATATCGTTTAAACATTCTCTTTGGTTCCTGCAAAAAACGGTAAAACCATTCCAACCCATGCTCACTCATCCAACGAGGTGCACGTTTTACATTACCCGCAAGAAAGTCAACTGTAGCACCGGCACAAATTGATACCTTGGCATCATATTTTTCGATGTTCTCATATATCCATTTTTCCTGTTTAGGGCAACCAAAACAAGCAATCAGCAGATCTGGATGCATCTCTGAAATCATCTGATTGATTTTATTTAATTCGCCATCGTTTTTTTCAAACTCAAATGGTGGTGCATAGGTTCCAACAATTCTAATATTGGGATGTTTAACTTCAAGTTTCTGTTTGGCCTGTTCTGCAATACCATCCTTACCACCAATAATAAAAATCTTATATCCTTTTTCAGCAGCCACTTCACAAAGCAAGGGGACTAAATCAGAACCAGAGATTTTTTCTTTCAGTGGTTTACCATGTAATTTTGAAATCCAAACTAAAGGTTTACCATCAACTAAAACCATATCTGCATCATCCACAACTTTTTTCAGATATGAATCGTCTTCTATTTTCATCACAACATCGACGTTAATTGCGACCACATACGATTTTTTATTACCTTTAATCATCTGCTCAATATCCGCAATCGTTTCCGTCATTGTTACATTATTTATATATGTATTAAGCAGAGCCTGTTTTTTCATCACATCAGTTCTCCCCAAAAAATTCATCTTCTAGCATCAAACACAAGCAATGGTAAACTGGCAAATGCAATTCCTGAATCATATACGTTTCAGTCTGCGGAACCTTAATACATACATCGCTCATCTGCGTCAACTTACTATCTTTTGCACCGGTCAAACCTATTACTTTCATGCCTTTCGCATGTGCAGTAGTAGCAGCATACAATATATTTTTACTGTTACCACTCGTAGAAATGCCTAAAAACACATCTCCCGCTTTACCATAGCCATTTACTTGCTGTGCAAAACACAGAAGCGGTTCACAATCATTCATGTACGCAGTAGACAATGCAGGATGTCCATCTAATGCAATAGCAGGCAGCGCGCCTTGCAAGCTTTCTGCCAGAACAGTCCCAAGCTCTTCATTTTCGCTAATAAGCTTATCTGTGAAATTTTCATTTAGTTTTCTAGGGAGTTTAAAACCTTTCATCAACTCTCCAACAATATGTTCTGCATCCGCAGCTGATCCACCGTTTCCAGCAATCAATAATTTGCCTTCATTCTTATATGACTCGACAAGCAAAAAATATGCTTCTACAATTTCATCTTTGACAGAGTTTAATACTGGGTATCTATTAACAAGCACTTCAATGTGTTTATAAATTTCTGTTTTCATTCTTCCCTCACAACTTCTTAATTATTGCTGGAACACCTACCGCAAGTGGATTTTTAGGTATACTATGTGTAACAACAGCGTTTGCACCAATAATAGAATCATCCCCAATTGTGATATTTCCTAGAATTACGGCACCCGCACCTATCATTACATTATTTCCAATGCGAGGTGCTTCACCCAAGCAACTTGCTTTAGACCATTTGCTTCCGATTGTTACACCCTGAAATATTTTACAATCTTCACCTATAACGGCTTTTGGATGTACCACACAACCAATCCCTCTATGGTAAAAAATTGTCCGATTACCTATTTCGGCATCAATAGATACTGAACAGGCACAAATCAGATGATTTATTAATTCAAGAATCCTTGATATTTTTCGTGGCACCCACCCCATTTTTGAAAGGTGATTTCCAATCCTCCATAATTTATTCATCTATGTTTTCTCCTCAAAACAAAGATTTTGTGAATTCATCCAGAGACTTCATCGTTTCTGTCTGACCATAGTTTTTATCATCATCACTCAAAAGCACCGTCTTGCATCCAGCATTGATACCAGCTATAACATCGTTTTCACCATCACCGATCATCCATGACTGTGACAAATCTATGTTAAACTCTTCTGCCGCTTTCAACAGCATTCCTGGCTTTGGTTTACGACACTTACATTCAATTTTCAGTTCCGGACGCTCCCCTTCATATCCCTTATGAGGGTGATGCGGGCAATAATAAATAGCATCCAAATATGCGCCTTCTTTTCCAAGGAGTGTTTCCATCTTATTATGAATTTCTTCAAGTTCATCAAAAGACACTTCTCCACGGGCAATAACTGGCTGATTTGTCACGACAATAGCTAGATAACCAGATTCATTAATCTTCTGGATTGCCGGTGCAACACCATCAATCAATTCAAAATCATCTATATTTCTAAGAAACCCAACATATTTGTTAATGGTTCCATCCCGGTCAAGGAATAATGCCTTTTGTTTGTTTCTTAGATTCTTTCCAGAGACTCTGCCCTCTTTATAATCCGAACAAACGGAATAATATCGTTCTGGAGTACCCATATCTTTGACATACTCTGGACTGTCATAGCAGAACATCTTTCCTGTTCCTGCTAACGGTTTTAACAACTGACGATCCAAATCAACTTTTACAGGCTTACCATCCTCGCCAATCTTCCCTACCGAATCGGCATCAATACCGGAAATCTCCAGTACTTTAGGATTAATAACATGTAAACCTGCATTCACACGATTTCTGTAGTACTGTGGCCGTGCATCCTCCTTGGCCAACCACTTTTCAACTGCGCCATTTTTATCCGCAACAATTAGTCCGCTATCGTAGGGATGACTATTCGGATGCGTAAAAAGTGTAACCAATCCGTCACGCTTCCGGTGAAAAGCAACAAATCGATTAAAGTCCACATCAAACATCGCATCTGCATTTAAAAGCAAAAAATCAGATGTCAGCTTATCCTTAATTTTAAACAGCGCACCGGCATTGCCGAGTGGCTCTTTTTCAAAATAGTACTCAATATGTACGCCAAACGGCTTTCCTGTTGCTGGAGAGTTTTCAGAACCATCACCAAAGTAATCCATAATGATATTTCCCAGGTGACTTACCGTCATAATAATGTCATCAAATCCCTGATCTTTCAGACATTTGATTTCTCGTTCCAACACCGGAATGCCTTCAATTTTTATCATCGGCTTAGGAATATCACTCGCTACAGAGGAAATACGAGTGCCTTTCCCGCCTGCCATAATCACTACTTTCATGTTTTCAATCCTTCGGTGTATAGTCTTCCGGTGTATAATGGATTACACGTGTTCCACCATCTTCAAATTTGAACGGAATATAGAGTAGGTCGCGCATTGCCAAACGAACTGCATCTTGATGTTCTGGCTGTACATAAAATACAAGGAACCCACCACCACCAGCGCCGAGAAGTTTTCCGCCCAACGCGCCGGCAGCAATACCTTTTGCGTAAAGTTCATCAATGCTATTTGTAGAAACAGCAGATCCCGTCTGACGCTTAAGTTTCCATGTGTGATCCAACAGTCTACCAAAATCGTCAAGATTCTTTTCCTTATCCGTTAAAACTTTCTCTGCATCATCAACCAATGACAGCATTTCTCTTAACTGTGCTGTTTTATCAACCTTATCTGCTGCATTCGCTTTCTGAACCTCAGAAGAAAACCGAGTAAAACCAGTAAAAAACATCATTAAATTTTGATTTAGCTGCTTCTTTCTCTCAGGTGAAATGATCACAGGTAGGACTTCATATCCATCCGCATTAAAGTTGATACGATTAAATCCACCAAATGATGCTGCAATCTGATCCTGCCAGCCACCTGCTTCCTGACACAAATTTCGCTCCAGATAAATTGCTTCATCTGCCAATTTTTTCTTATCAGCATATTTTCCTTTTAGCGCATAAAAGGCATTCAGCATTCCTACTGCAAAAGAACTTGATGTTCCTAACCCAGAACGTGCAGGAAGATCAGCTTCATATGTAAGACGAATTTCGTGCATATCCAGCATCTTCATCGCATTACGAATTGCTGGATGCTGAATGTCATCAATACTTGTCACACGCTCAGTCTTTGAGTAAGACAACTCAGTAGAGTAATCAAAAAAACGAGGCAGGTGTCTTACATTCACATAACAATACTTATCAAATGTGGTAGACAAAACAGAGCCACCATTTTCTCTAAAAAAGCTTTCCATATCTGTTCCGCCACCAAAAAAGGACATACGGAAAGGTGTTTGTGTAATAATCATAGTTTTTCCCACCTTGTTAATCTCTCTGAAAAATATCTCTGGTGTAAACCTTATCCTTCACATCATCTAGGCACTTGTCATAGCGGTTTGCGATGATGGCGTGGCTCATTTCCTTGAACTTAGCCAGATCATTAACCACTACTGATCCAAAGAAGGTTTCACCGTCTTTCAGTGTCGGCTCATAAATCACAACCGTGGCACCCTTTGCCTTGATGCGCTTCATGACACCCTGAATAGAGCTCTGGCGAAAATTATCGCTGTTACTCTTCATGGTCAGACGGTAAACACCAATAGTGACATTTTTCTCCTTGTCTTCATCAAACTCATTTTCTGCATCATAGCCGTAGTAGCCAGCCAGTTTCAGAACACGGTCTGCAACGAAGTCTTTTCTTGTTCTATTACTCTCAACGATTGCTTCAATCAGGTTCTCTGGAACATCAGCATAGTTAGCCAGTAGCTGCTTGGTGTCCTTGGGCAGGCAGTAGCCGCCATAACCAAAGGACGGGTTATTGTAATGGCTACCGATACGCGGATCAAGGCAGACACCATCGATAATCTGCTGGGTATTCAGCCCCTTGCTCTCTGCATAGGTGTCCAGTTCGTTGAAGTAAGCCACGCGCAGGGCCAGATATGTATTGGCGAACAGTTTAACAGCCTCTGCCTCGGTGAAACCCATGAACAGAGTGTCGATGTTCTCCCTGATAGCACCTTCTTGCAGCAGACCAGCGAACTCGTGTGCCGCCTCTACCAATCGCTCATCGTTCAGATCAGTGCCAACAATGATACGGCTCGGATACAGGTTGTCATATAGGGCCTTGGACTCACGCAAGAACTCCGGGCTGAAGATGATGTTCTTGCTGCCAAACTTCTCACGCACACTTGCGGTATATCCCACAGGAATAGTAGATTTGATGACCATGATGGCGTTTGGATTATATTTCATAACCAGCTTGATCACAACTTCAACTGCAGATGTGTCAAAGTGCTGAGTGTGGCTATCGTAGTTTGTAGGGGTCGCAATTACAACAAAGTCAGCATCAGAGTATGCAGCCTTTGCATCAAGTGTTGCGGTCAAATTCAGTTTCTTCTCTGCAAGGTACTTTTCAATATAATCATCTTGAATTGGGGACTTGTGATTGTTGATCATCTCAACCTTCTCTGGAACAATATCAACTGCAGTTACCTGATGATGCTGAGAAAGCAGTGTGGCAATTGACAAACCCACATAACCAGTGCCCGCAACGGCGATTTTGTAATTCTTCATGTTATTTACTCCTCCGACCCTCATCGGGCATATCCTCTAATTTTCTATGTACACATCCATATGGATGGCCTTTCTCTCTAATTCCTCTTACCGTTCACACGGCTAAGTGTTTTCTTATGCTGTCGTATCCAATTACCCCGACAATCATATTGCCCTTGTTTTATACAGTCGAACCCTGTATACCCTGCAATGATGTTTTCTCTAAGTGTTAGATTGTTGAATCGAACACTGTCAGTGTATGAATCTTGTTAAAACTGTATATATCATTCAATCCGGTTCAAAATCGGTAATATCACTTTGTCGGCTTACCTGACACATGGCGGATAAAGTCGGGTACCGGAACCGCCGGCTAAAATTATGCCTTTCATATGTACCTCCCAAATCATCTTCCTTGTTTAGTAAGAACTGCAATAATTGTTTTAAATATGATTTTCCAATCCACAAGAAAACTGCGTTCACGGATATACTGTATATCCATCTCGACCCATTCATCAAAAGAAATGTCATTTCTGTTTGGCTGAATTTGCCAATAACACGTAAGACCAGGTGTAATAAACAATCGCTGGGCTTGATAAGCAGAATATTGCTCAACCTCTCTGGGCAAAGCTGGACGAGGTCCCACAATGCTCATATCTCCTTTTAGAATATTAAAAAGCTGTGGAAGCTCATCAATACTTGTTTTTCTTATAAATTTTCCGACTCTTGTAATTCTCGGATCATCGGCAATTTTAAAAACAGGTCCATCCATTTCATTTTCTTCCAGTAGTTCCTTAAGCCTGTCTTCCGCATCAACAACCATTGAGCGAAATTTATACATTTTAAACTCTTTACCGTTTTTCCCCACTCTTATCTGCGAAAAAACAGGACCTCCTTTGGGATCATCAATAATGATAGAAATAACTGTAATCAGCATAACGGGAGAAAGAACAATAATAGCTATCAGAGAGAATAAAATATCCTGAAATCTTCTTAGCCACCGGTAACCGCGTCTTGTTTTTAAGGTTGCATAATAAATATTATTTTCAGGCATAACCTTTTTTTCGAAAATATTGTTTTTTCTTTCATTTGCATATATTCTTTTCGCCAAAACTACACCCCTCTAGCAAAAAAATTAATAGCCGTATTCGCCGTAGTAACCGTATTTGTATCCTCCGCCGTATTTGCGTTTACCGACAGGCTCAACATCATTAAATATAACACCGATAATATTAGCTTCGGAGCGTTTGAGAATATCAATTGTTTTTTTGTAGTCCCTGATGTCGGTAACATTATCTCTGACTATAACAACAACACCGTCAGTTTGCTTTATTATAGGTAAAGCGTCAATTACTACGCCAATTGGCGGAGTATCAAATATAATATAATCATATTGTTTTGAAAGCTCTTTGATTAATTCTTTCATATTGTCACTTGATAAAAGCTCCGACGGGTTCGGAGGAATAGTGCCGCAACAGATAGCGTCAAGATTGTCCAATTTAGAAGTGTAAACTATATCAGATACCTCACATTCAAAATTGAGGTAATTTGTAATTCCCTTGTCAACAGGTATTTCAAGCACCGATTGAATTCGAGGTCTTCTCAAATCACAATCAATAATCAGTACCCTGGTATCAACCTGCTGTGCAAGTGCAATAGCTATATTAACTGCAGTAATAGTCTTTCCTTCGGATTTTGAAGAGCTTGTAATAGACACCATTTTACAGCCTTTTTTTACAATTGAATAAGCAATATTTGTTCTTGCTTTTTTATAAGACTCTTTAATCTGAAATCCGACAGCTTCTGCATTGAGTTTTACATCTTGAAAAGAGCCTCTTTTTGGATATTTTTTCATACTGACTCCCTCTTATCTTTTTTTTTGTTAGATTTATTTACTGCGTCAAATTTTGGAATAGCTGCAAGAATCGGAATATCTCCAATCATAGTCATTTCCTCGTTGTATCTCATCTTTTTATCAAGGAACGCTCTGAGCAATGAAATTCCGACAGATATAACAAGTCCTGCTATCATTGCAATTATTACGTTCTTTATTTCATTCGGAGATGAAGGAGCAGTAGGCAGTTGAGCATAATCAACTATCTTTAGCGTTGCTTTGGATTTAAGTCTTGAAATAGCCTCAGGTGCAACCTTTCCAACTGCATCAGCTATAAGCTTTGAATCATTTGGAGAAGAAGTAGTAACCTTAGCGTCAAATATCTCTGTCTTTTCGTCACTGCTGAAAGAAACCATTTCGCTAAGCTGTTTAGCGGTATATTTGTTGTTTATATGCTCGGAAAGCTCTGTGTAAAAAGTATTTGTGTTCAGCATTTTAATATATGTAGCAACAAGATTCTGTGCATAGGTTTGCTCAGAAAGTATATTGAGGTTGTTTTTATTTTCATCATCATTTGACGTATCAACATATAACTGAATTGAAGATGTGTATAATTTTGGAATAAAATATCTTGTTATAAAAAAGCTTCCGATAGCACAAATAAGCGTAACTACGATAATAAAAGCTGCATTTTTCTTAATAATATTCCATACATCTGACAATGAAATAACAATTTCATCCTTTTCTTCCATAGGACTACCTCCGTTTTACATATTCATTCGTTTTTTGCATTACTGATTATTATTATAATCCAATATCCAATTTATTTCAACAACAATATTTTATTTTTTTCCACTATTGACAAAGTTTGTGTGACTAATTTATTATTGTACACTCAGATATCAAGAAATTAGTAATTATCACTATAAACACATAAAGGCTTTTCTGAGAGAAAGTTATGTAAGTACAGTTGCCTTGCTTTTTGTTCCTTTTGAATGCGGTGCTTTGTCGGACTTTACTGTCCATATTTCGGCACCGACCTTTGCCTGAGCTGTTTCATCAATATCGCTTAAATCCGTAAACATAAACCGAGCCGAGAACAAACCATATTGAAACAAGCTGTGTTGTAAAGCCTTTGCATAGCAACATAAATATTGCAAAGCCTATCCACACTATCGGCATATGAGCATTTTTGTATTTACATTCCGTTATACCATTCCGATTTTATGTAAAAAGTGCATAAAAATACCGACAAGTATTAGCATAGAACACCATTACTTGTCGGCAATAATTTTAATATCACATTCCTTGTTCAAAAATATAGAGGTACAAATCTTCAAGGGTTGGGTTTGCAATTGTTATTTTATGATTTTCAGGGGGATTATCTGTGACTAATCTTACAATGATTTTTTCGTCGTTATGATAGAGATTTGACACACGGTAATTATCTTGAAAATATTTAAGTTCTTCCTTATTAATTTCGACTTCAAATACCTTATTTTCAATTTCTTTTGTAAGGTTGGTACAGGTATCATGCGACACAAGCTGACCGCTTTTGAGTAATATAATCTCCTTTGCAATAAACTCAATGTCCGACACAACGTGGGTTGAAATCAATACTATTTTATCCTCCGCAATTTCGCTTATAAAGTTGCGGATTCTTATCCTCTCTTTCGGGTCAAGCCCTGCTGTCGGCTCGTCGAGAATTAAGATTTCGGGATCATTTAAAAGGGCTTGTGCAATTAAGGCTCTCTGCTTCATACCACCGGAGAATGAGCCCAATTTTTTATGTGCCGACTCTTTAAGATTGACGGTTTCAAGAAGCGAGGCAATTTTTTGTTTTGCCTCTTTCTTTTTCAGACCTTTTAAAGCCGCCATATACCACAAAAATCGGTTGAGCGTAAAGTCATCGTACAAGCCCTGTTGCTGTGGCATGTAGCCGAGAACTGTTCTGTAGTCTTTGCCGAGTTTTTTAATTTCCTCGCCGTCATAGAGAACTTCTCCGCTGTCGGCGTTCAGGTTGTCGGTGATGATATTCATAAGGGTGCTTTTGCCTGCGCCGTTTGGTCCGAGCAAGCCATAAACGCCCGGCGTTAAGGTAACACTGAAATCATCAAGTGCCTTAACTACACCTTTTTTATATGTTTTACATAAATTTTTTATTTCAAGCCTCATTTTTACACCTTCTCATAGCTTTAAATTCAATATTAGAAAAGTTAAATGCAATTATAGTTAAACAAATCATCAGCAGGAATACGCATAATACTATCAAACTCGGGACAAGCCACATCCAACTGCCTTTTTGAAAGCTTGTGTATAATCTTATATCGGTCAAATTCATACATAACAGGCACGGAAATAATACTATCACCGCCCCGACAATCATAGACAATATATTATTCTTTAATACTTGAGAAAGCATAGCAACCGCCGTCATAACCGAGACAGCCTCCGCTATATGCACTGCCGCCGTAATAAAAATCATACTGTTTACGGAAATTGTACTGCCAATATTTGCAAAGTCCTGCATAAATACAACAGGAGTGTTTAACGACTCTGTTCCGAAGGTTTTTATAAAATTTATATAATAAGGCAAATAAATTAAAGTATATGATATAAGCGTGGTAAGCGAAAGTGTCATTACTTTTGAAAGTACAAGCCTCAGCTTGCCCTTTTTTGTGCAGCGAATTAGATCAATCATATGCTTTTTATGCTCATATGCAAATATATCGGACGATATAAATATTATTACTGCCATAAGCAAGGTAAAATACTGCCATTCTCTTGACGGATTTTGGGCAAGTCTTTTATAAACAATATAGTTAATGAATATGGGAGTAATATGATAACGCTCTCCGACCTCTTTTATGTACGAGGCTTGATTTGAAATCTCCTCAAAGGCGGCGCCCTTGGTTTTCAAAATCGAATCTATAGCCGTTATCCTTATTTCTTTTTCTTCAGCCGATAAGGACATATCAGTTGAAATGGTGTTAAGCTCTTCATTCAGTCCGTCAAAATAATCCTGCTGTCGCCGCAAATAATCTTCTTTTTCCTGCGTAAGCTCGCCCTCAAGCTTATCAATATACGCGCTGTATGCACTTTCCTGAGCCGAACTGTATACAACCGAAATATCATCAGTAGCATTACCGTAGGCGACAAAAACAAGCAGAATAATCGCTATTATTGCCATTGAGCCTTTGTAGTGCTTAAAACATTCGCCTTTGAATATTGAAACGCTGCCTTGAATTTTATAAAACCTTCGTCTGAATTTTTCAAGAATTGGCGTAAATATATTGTTTGTCGTTATTTGCGCGGATTTTACAAAAGACATGCAAATTACCGTTACGGAAGCAATAGCGATCAATATCATAGCTATAACGTAAATCAGGGTAATATTTACCTGTCTCTTATACACATCTGACGCTGCCGACGATAAGGC
>ENA-OYYQ01000942-OYYQ01000942.1-human-gut-metagenome-genome-assembly--contig:-NODE-942-length-10808-cov-4.393844_pt1 | contig 10808 bp, 7 predicted proteins | sample MGYA00243252_ERZ653455 | MGnify/ENA primary metagenome ERZ653455 (study PRJEB26926, sample SAMN06164940) | human gut metagenome | biome: ENVO:00009003; feature: ENVO:2100002; material: ENVO:00002003...
GTCTCGTGGGCTCGGAGATGTGTATAAGAGACAGGATGTACCGTCGCTTTTGCAGGCGATGGACGCATTTTTATTGCCGTCACTTTTCGAGGGGTTACCTGTTTCTGCAATCGAAGCACAAGTTGCAGGCTTAAAGACATTTTTAAGCGACCGTATCACGGATGAAGTAAAGCTCACAGATGATTGTGTTTTTCTTGATATCGAAAACAACGGAGGAACGTGGGCAAATGCGATCGTAAATGCACAGCCGTGTGTTCATAAGGATGTCCACTCGTTCCGCGAACAAATTCGTCCGTTTGACTTAGATGCACAAAAAGAGGAGATATTATCCATATTGGGTTAGGGGGAAGAAGTTGTTATGAAAAAACTCGCCGACCGCACATTTTGGTGGATTGAACTATTTGCTGGCTTAGGGTTTATGACCGTCGGCTTCTTTCAGGATTGCTCGCTGACATTCGGTACGGCAATCATTTCTTTAGCATTATGGCCAACACTGTTTTTATCTGCCGCAGTCTGCGTATATCGACTTTTACACTTTAAGATGTACAGTAAAAGCCGTGGCTTTTGGCTGATCGCAGCACTTTGCGTAACCTATCTGCTTTCAACCTTTTTGAATCGCCAGTATGGTTGGTATGAGAATATCCGAACACTCATCATGCAGGGAATCTTATTCTTAATGGTGTATTGCTATAAGGAGAGCCGTTCCGCGGAAGATATAAGAAAGCGGCGCGTTTGGATTGGATTTTATTTAAGTGTATGTGCTGTGCTGACCGTTATGAGCTTTGCTTATATGCTTCTCGGAAAAAATGAGATCTTTTATCCCGAAACACCGGAAATGCCGCTTTACTATACAGGCTTTTACTGGGGACGCCTCTACGGTGTCTATTGGGATCCGAATATCGGTGCTTTAATGTGCTGCGTCTCACTTTTGCTTGCAATTGGTATTTTCAGTAAAAATCACAACATCATTTTGCGTATTGCAATGGGCTGTTTAGTGGTGTTAGATGTGATGTATATCACGTTTTCAGATTCCCGCGCGTGCCGCATTGCGCTCACTGTCGGCGTGGCGGTTTGTGCCGTGCTTTATACGGTTAAAAGCCGCAGAAGAGGAGTTACCGTTTTGCTTGCTGTTGTAGCGGTTGTAGCCTCGGTAGCTTTGCCGACAGCTATAAAGACAGTTTATAATAACAGTGTGGCAGTTATGGAGAAAAAAGAAACTGTGAGCGCAAGCAGTTCAGCGAAACCAAGTTCAGCAGCAAAGCCAAGCGCTGAACCCGACGCAACAAAGGTGACAATCCGCCCCAAAGAAACGAACGCGGCAGATATATCAAATCGCCGTATAGATATTTGGAAAAGCGCAATCGAGATATTTAAAGAAAAACCGGTTTTCGGTGTGGGGCATAACACAGTTTTGGCTTACGTTGAAGCCGAACAGGAAGATTCCTATTTAATCAATAACGACCACATGCACTTTTCCAGTATGCACAATGCCTTCTTTGATATTTTAGTCGCACAGGGCGCTGTGGGCTTGCTTTTGTATCTTGCGTTGGCTGTGTGGTGTATCATTGCCGTATTTAAAAATTGGAAACAGATTTCTATGCAGCTGCAAGGAATCGCACCGGCGTATTTAGCCGTTTTGGCAGCCATGGTGTGTGCAAGCTGTTTCATGTCTGAAATTTTGTACGTCTGTTCACCGATGTCCTTCATATTCTGGATGGCCTTAGGTGCATTGATGCAGACTGTAAAAAAGGAAGAGGGGGAACATTATGCAAAAAGTGCTAAGCGTCTCAGTCGCAGCGTATAACGTAGAAAAATTTATCGAACAGTGTCTTGATTCCTTTATCGATCCTGCAATTTTAGATCGTGTGGAGGTCCTCGTGACCGATGACGGCTCCAAAGACCGCACGCCGGAAATTGTTTCCGCATATGAAAAAAAATATCCCGGAACATTCCGTTTGATCTCACAAAAAAATGCAGGACCCGGTTCCACTGTAAATAGCGGCATCAAGCACGCTACCGGAAAATATTTTCGTATGGTAGACGGTGATGACTGGGTAAACACAGCGCAGATGGGCGCTTTTCTGGATATACTGGAAAAGACAAATGCCGATATGGTCTGTGCGGATCATTGCTGTATAGACCATGAAACAGGGCAAAAAAAAGAAGAGAAAACGAACGTTGCTCCGTGTATGGACGTGCCGTTTTCTTCTGTTTGCGATCAACTCACCGTGGCGATGCACAATGTGACCTATCGCACGGATATTCTGCACAAGAATAACATTCATCTTGATAACTGTTTCTATACAGATGCAGAGTACCTTTTGTACCCCATCCCGTATGTGAAAACAGTCACCGTTGCACCGCAAACAATCTATATGTATCGTGTTTCACTTTCCACGCAGAGCATGAATATCAACAGCTTACAGCGCAACTGTGCGATGCACGAGTTGGTACTCGGTCACCTTTCCGATGCATATGCGGCGTATGAAAACAGCGTTACGTCAGAACCGAAAACTGCCGCATTCCTGCGCAGAAATATCGCCCGAATTGCCGGTATGCAGCTTTTCATTTATCTGACAGCCACAGACAGCAAAGCGGCAAAGCAGTCCGCAAAAGCTATGGTGAAAACGATTAAAGGTAAAAGCGAAACGCTTTATACCGAACTCAATGGCGCTAAGAGCTTTAAAATGCTGACATCTACAAATTTTCTGCTTTTCCCGGTACTTGCTTCCATGAAAAAGCGAGAAGTCGGTGCGAACGGTTAAGAGGACAACATGGAAAAAACAGTAGAACGAAAGCGAATTGTTTATTTTGATGTGTTAAATGTTTTGGCATGTCTTTGCGTTGTAGGCATGCATTGCAACGGCGCAGTTCATGCGTTTTCCGATTCTTCCGTCTGGCGGCAAAGTCTGCTTGTGGATGTTTTGGCGTATTGGGCAGTACCGGTATTTGTTATGCTTTCCGGTGCCACGTTGATGAATTACCGCAGACGATATTCCACAAAGGTATTTTTAAAACGGCGCTTTCTGAAAACTGGTATTCCGCTTGTGATTTGGACTGTGTTCTTTTATGTTTTCTATCGCACACGGGGGACGATCGCGTGGACAGGATGGCGTGCATTTTTAAATAGTGTGATTAATTTCTCCATCGTACCGGTGTATTGGTTCTTTCCGCCGCTTTTTATGGTGTATCTTTCCTTGCCGGTTTTGTCATTGTTGGTACAAAATAGGAAAATCCTTTGGTATATGACAGTTCTGGCTTTTGCGTCCTGTTCCGTATTTCCGTTTGTTTGTACGGCACTGGGACTTACATATTGGGGCAGCTTTGCTTTTCCCATGATGGGGGGGGTATTTACTCTTTGCGGTACTTGGCTATCTTCTCCATACAACGGAGCTTTCCCGGTTACAACGCAGTGCAATTTATGTGCTGGGAATCTTAGGCGCGGCGGTTCGGTATTTTCACACGGTAATTTTCTCCGTGCGCGAGGGTGCTATAAATAAACTGACTTGGGAATACACAAATTGGCCGACGATTCTTCTGGCTGCTGCCATTTTTGTATTCATAAAGTATGCTTGCGATTATCCGATTTTTCGAAACGAGAAATTTATCCGTCTCATCAAATGGCTTTCAGGGGCAAGTTTTGGAATCTACTTGATACACGTGCTGGTTATCGATCGAATTACATCGTGGCTTTCGGTCGATACATTAAGCGGATGGTGGCGGCTATTCGGTGCGTTTGCGGTTTATTTTGTCGCTCTGCTGCTTGTAAAGGTATTGCAGAAGATCCCGTATGTCGGCAAATATTTGTTTCCATAAAGATATATACGGTAAGAATTGCGGAGCTTACCGTGCGGTTTAGACCGAAAGGATAAAGGTTCTGCTTATGAAAGGGAAATCCCTGAAATTAAATTTTGTGATGAACGCCATTCTCACAATGTCGTCCATCATTTTTCCGCTCATCACCTTCCGCTATGTTTCCAATATTCTGTTGCCGGATGGAACAGGCAAGGTTTCGTTTGCCATCTCGTTAATCACCTATTTCAACTTGTTTGCACAGCTCGGCATCCCAATTTACGGCATACGCATCTGCGCTATGGTGCGAGATGACCGGGAGCAGCTGACGCGAACGGCACACGAATTGCTCGCCATTAACCTTGTAGTCGGGGCGTTATCATATGTTGCGCTGGCACTGGCCATTATTTTTGTGCCGCGGCTGCGGGAGGACAGAGCACTGTATATCGTGGTCAGCTCTATGATTCTGCTTTCTGCCATTGGTATGGAGTGGCTCTATAAAGCTTTGGAGCAGTACATTTATATTGCGGTGCGGTCGATTGTCTTCAAGGTCATCGCCATGGTCGGCATGTTTCTTTTGATCCACCAAAAAAGCGATTATGTAGTTTATGGAGGCATCACCGTATTTGCATCCAGTGCTGCAAATATCATCAATTTGTTTCATGCGCGAAAGTACATCGATTTTCACTCAGTTGGTTATTACAGCATACACCGTCATTTAAAACCGGTGCTAATCTTTTTCGCCATGTCCTGTGCCACGACAATCTATACGAATCTCGACAACGTCATGCTGGGGATTATGACGACAAAAGAACAAGTCGGATACTACGATGCAGCTGTAAAGGTGAAGGTCATTTTAGTCAGCTTAGTTACATCGCTTGGCACGGTTCTGTTGCCGCGCGCCTCGTATTACGTTGAGATGGAGATGAAGGGTGAATTCAGGCGTATCAGTGCAAAGGCTCTGAACTTTGTCATGCTGGTGGCACTGCCGCTGATGATCTTTTTCATGCTATTTGCCGAGCAGAGCATTTGTTTCCTGACCGGCGGCACACTGTATGAATCGGCAACTCTGCCTATGCAGATCATTATGCCGACGCTATTGTTCATCGGCATCACAAATGTGTTGGGCATTCAAATTCTTGTGCCGCTTGGGCGTGAAAAAACAGTGCTCGTTTCCGAAATCGTCGGTGCTGTTACCGATCTAATATTAAATGCGATTTTAATTCCGCTGTACGGCGCGGCCGGTGCGGCCATAGGTACGCTTGCCGCCGAGTTTACGGTGCTCGTGGTGCAGTATATTGCGTTGCGTTCAGAAGTGCGCGGTGCTTTTCTGGATATACATTATTTTAAAATTTTTGCAGCACTCATTCCGGCTGTGCTTAGCGCAGTTTGGGTCAGTCATCTGCAAATCGGCACATTCTGGTTGCTGGTGTTTGCAGCGATATTGTTTTTTGGCCTCTACGGCATCGTCTTACTGTTGCTCAAAGAACCGCTCGTAAAAGAGATTGTGTTCGGGTTACTTTCAAAACTTAAAAGAAAAAATAAGGCGGATGACGTAGCTTAATTGCATCATCCGCCGTAAAAACTCGGTACAGATTGTGCCGGGCTTTTTTATCCCCTCCCCACATGCACCAAATGCGCGATGCCCGGTATGCTCTCGCCCTGCTGCGAAGAGGTTGTGGACATCAGTGCGCCGGTCGCCATAAAGAGAATATTTTTCAGCTCTCCGCGATCCACGCGGTTCAAAATATGCCCGCATAATACACCGGCTGAGCATCCGCAGCCGGAGCCGCCTGCGTGTACGTCCTGTGCCTCGCGGTCAAATAAAATCAGCCCGCAGTCCTCGTGGTTGCGCAAAACGATCCCGTTTTCGCGCAGCAGTTCATATAATAATTTTGTGCCAACCGCCCCGAGGTCGCCTGTGTAAATGCGGTCGTAGTCCTCAGGCTTTGTCGCCGTATCGTTAAAAAAATCCAGCAAAGTCTGCGCCGCAGCGGGGGCCATCGCCGCGCCCATGTTCGTCATGTCGGTCACACCAAGGTCGGTGATGCGCCCCACGGTCGCGTGCCGCACTTGAATGTCGCCGCTCGTACCGAGCACCGCGCTGCCCGAAGCTGTCGCCGTCCACTGCGCAGTCGGCGCGCGCTGGCTGCCGTATTCCAGCGGCGTGCGGAATTGCCGCTCCGCGGTGCAGAAGTGGGAGGAGGTCACCGCGCAGGCGTAGTTCGCCGCGCCGCATTCCACCATGATGGAGGCCATGATGAGCGTTTGCGCCATCGTGGAGCACGCCCCGTATTGCCCAAGGAACGGAATGTCCATTCCGCGCAGACCAAACGTGCTCGAAATACACTGGTTCAGCAGATCTCCCGCAAATACCATGTTAATGTCCTGCTTTTGAAGCCCCGCCTTGCGTATCGCAAGGTTCGCGGCTTCCGTTTGCAGCATGCTTTCCGCTTTTTCCCAGCTTTCCTGATTCAAATAAGAATCGAGGAACGTCTGGTCAAAGTCGCGCGCCAGCGGGCCCGCGGCTTCTTTTTTTCCGCACACCGCCGCGTGGCCCAAAATCGCCGGGCGGCGCTCAAATAAAAGCGTGTAACGTCCGAGTCTTTTCATAAGCCCTCCTTAAAACAGCCCGATGATATACAGCACGATCCCGTACAAAACCGAAGCAGAAATGCCGAACACCAATACCGGCCCCGCCACCGTGAACAGCTTCGCGCCGAGGCCCGTCACAAAGCCCTCGCTTTTAAATTCCAGCGCAGGGGAGACCATCGAGTTCGCAAACCCCGTAATCGGAACCAACGTGCCTGCCCCGGCGTATTTCGCTATGTTGTCGTATACGCCGCAGGCTGTCAGCGCGGCGGAAATGAAAATGAGCGAGATGGAAACGCACGTCCGCGCATCTTTTAAATCAAGCCCCAGCAGCATGAACGTGTTCGCAAGCGCCTGCCCCAGTGTGCAGATGGCCCCGCCGGATAAAAACGCAAACAGGCAGTTTTTCAGTACGGGGGAGTGCGGTGAAGCCTTCTGCACCATCGCGTCATATTGCTGCGGTGTTTTCTTTTTCATACGACCACCCTTTCTGTTTAACCGGGTTTATTGTGCGTATCGAGGTAAAAGATATTCCACATTTTTAAGATTTTAGTTGATTATCTCAAACAGAGCGTGTATAATCAGTTGCAGGTGATATTATTATGTCTAAACTCAGCATCCTGAAGCAGAAAAATAAGCGCGATGTGGATATGACGCAGGGCAGCATCTTCCGCCACCTCATCACATTCGCGTTTCCGCTTCTCATCGGCAACATTTTCCAGCAGCTCTACAACACGGTCGATACGTGGGTTGTCGGCAACTATGTCAGCAACGAGGCTTTCTCGGCGGTCGGCACGGTCGGTCCCGTTATCAACATGCTCATCGGCATATTCTTAGGGCTTTCCAGCGGCGCCGGCGTCGTCATTTCACAGTATTATGGCGCAAAGCGGTATGATAAGGTGCGCGATACCGTCCACACCTCCATCGTCATGACGCTCATTTTGGCTGTGCTCTTTACAATCATCGGCATCGCTATGATCCCCTTTGTGCTCAATTTCATGAAGACCCCGGCAGAGGTCATGCCGGAGTCCTCCGCGTACCTCACCATCTACTTCGCGGGCGTCATCGGCCTTATGCTCTACAACATGGGCGCGGGCATTCTGCGTGCCGTGGGTGATTCCAAGCGCCCGTTCTATTTCCTCGTCGTCTCCGCCGTGCTCAACATCGTTCTCGATCTCGTCTTCGTGCTGTCGCTCGGCATGGGCGTTGAGGGTGTTGCGTATGCGACCATCATCTCGCAGGGCGTCTCCGCCATGCTTACGATGATTACGCTGTTCCGCACGGATTCCTGCATCAAGGTCGAGCTCAAATACTTGAAGCTCGATAAAGAAATGCTCGCGAAGATTGTGCGCGTCGGCATCCCGGCCGCCATCCAAATGGCGATCACCGCGTTCTCGAACGTATTTGTACAGTCTTATGTTAACCACTTCGGCGCAGACTGTATGTCCGGCTGGACAGCATACAGTAAGATTGACCAGCTTCTCTTCCTGCCGATGCAGTCTCTCGCGCTCGCGTCTACCACATTCGTCGGACAGAACCTCGGCATCGATCAGGTCGTCCGCGCCAAGAAGGGCGCGCGCACGGCGTTCATCATGTCCGTCGTTGCAACCGTCATTCTGACAATCCCGTTGCTCATCTTCGCGCCGCAGCTCGTCTCGTTCTTCAACGGCAAAGCAGAGGTCGTCGCATACGGTTCCATGCTGCTGCGTTATTGCTCGCCGTTCTACGTGTTCTGCTGCGTCAACCAGGTCTACTCCGGCGTGCTGCGCGGTGCAGGCAATTCCCGCGCACCGATGATTATCATGTTGAGCTCGTTTGTCGTCTTCCGCCAGATTTACCTCTTTATCATGGCGAACTTCATCTCCAACACCATCATTCCCATCGCCTTAGGTTACCCTGCCGGTTGGCTCGTGTGTAGCACCCTCACACTGCTCTATTATCGCCACGCCGACCTCTCCAAGAGCCGTCTCGTCGAAGACGCAGAGAAAAAAGCAGAAGCTTCAGGAAAAAGCCGCATAAAAGCTGTATGAAATACAGTTGTACAGAATACAACAAAATTGCCCCTCGGACACCGCATGCACGTGCCGGTGTCCGAGAGGCTTTTTTCATTTCCGCAAAATCGTACTACCTTTCCACCTTTTCTCCTCGACAAAACCAAAATTTTTTCAAAAATCCATCTTTAGATGGATTACATTTCGCGCGAAATATGATATATTGTGGTTATAAACCATAAAAGGGGAGTAGAGCACATGAATGAAGTCGTCATCAAGCCATCGCTGCGCGAGCAATTCTTACAGGGTTGGGCTCAGTGCCGCGTCATTTTCTTCAGCGCGCCGTGCGGCTTCGGCAAGTCTACAGCCGCCACCGCCTTGCTCAGCAATCACAAAACCTGCGAGTTTTCGGCAGAAGACCCGGAATTCCTGCGCGAGCCTGTGCCGAAAAATGTAGATGCGATTGTGATCGATTCCCTGCCCGCGCTCAAAGACCCGGAAGACCAGCAAACGCTCTGCGCATGGATCCGCGAAAATCCGGAGCTGCACTTCGTCATTTTAAGCCGCGGCGTGCTGCCCGGCTGGCTCATGCCGTTCCGCTTTACGGGGCTTTTGCAGCTCATCCAGGCCAGAGATCTGCTGTTTGACCGCGATACCGTGCGTGTTTTTCTGGAAAAGAATGGCTGCACACCAACGGAAGCAGAGATCAACGTCATCATCCACGATTCTCTCGGCTACCCGCTGGCCCTAACGGCGCTTTCGCGCCTGATGCAAAACGGTCAGCCCTATACGCCGGAGATCGTCGGCATTGTGCAGCAGGAAATCTATCACTATTTTGAGGATAACATCTTCAACCGCTTTTCAATGCCGCTGCGCCGTATGCTGCTCGACATCGCCCCGTTCGATACATTCGACGCCGAGCTTGCCCAGATGATTTCCGGCGACAGCCACATCAACGAGCTTATTTCCATCGTTCGGCACGATACCACCATGCTTTTAAATGCCGATGCACAGAAATACCGCTTCTGGAGCTTTTTCCAACAGTTCCTCATGTGGGAACTCCGCCAAGTCTATACGCCGCAGGAGCAGGCCGCAGTGTACAGCCGCGCCGGGCTTTACTATGGAGCTGCACGAAGATTACGAGCATGCGCTCGAGTGCTATTCGCGCTGCAAAGACCACCACCGTGTCTCGGAAATGCTCATCCGCAACGCAGAGCAGCACCCCAGTGTGGGACATTACTATGAGATGGAAAAGTATTACTATGCTATCCCGAAAGAGGAGATTCTCCGCTCGCCATCGCTCATGTGCGGTATGAGCATGCTCACTTCCCTCTGCATGGATTACGAAGCCTCCGAAATGTGGTATTCCGCCCTGCAGGAGTATGCCGCCCCGCTCAAAAAGACCGACACCGCCTACAAAGAGGTGTGCGGCAAGCTTGCATATCTCGATATCTCCCTCCCGCAGCGCAGCAGCAAAGGCATCGCAGAGAACATCGGCAACTATTTCAAAATTCTAACGGATAAAAGCTTGCAAACACCCACGTTTTCTGTCACCAGCATGCTGCCAAGTCTTATGAACGGCGGCAAAGATTTCTGTTCGTGGTCCAAGCATGATGAACTGCTCTACAAAACCATCCGCAAGCCGATGGAGGCCATTCTCGGCAAAGACGGCATCGGTTTTGCCGATTGCGCCCTTTGCGAAAGCAAATTTGAAAAAGGGGAGGATAACCTTCCGTGGCTCATGACGCTTGTAGCCCAGTTGCCTGAGATCGAGCGTCATGGTACGCCGGATATGACGTTCGCCATCATCGGTCTCATGGCGCGCGCCCAAACGAAACAGGGCAACGCCATCATGGCGCTTTCTTCTTTAGACAGTCTGCGAACAGAGTTTGAGGAGGACAACAAGCGTTTCCTGCCGAATATTGATGCCATGCGCTGCCGTATATGGCTGCGCACCGGTGAAATGGAAAAGGCAGAGCAGTGGTACCGTACATCTGCCCCCCAGATCACGCCGCGCATCCGTACCATGTGGCGCTACCAGTATATAACGCGTGCCATGGTTGAGATTGCGCTCGGAGAAGGAAATGCGGCGCTGCTCACATTGGCCTCACTCATCCCGTTCTGCGAGCGCTGCGGCCGCGTGATGGACCGCATATATATCCGCATCCTAACGGCCGTTTGCTATCAGCGGCAAAATAACGCCCGGTGGCAGGAGGAGTGGATGCAGGCGCTTGATGCCGTCCATGAGTACCGCTTCGTTATGCCCATTGCGCAGTTTGGCGCCGCCGTAATGCCCATGCTGACGTTTACCGGCTACAAAAAGGACGAGTCCTTCTTTTCACTCCTTTTACAGGAAACGCGCCGTCAGGCTGTTTTGTACCCGAATTTCTTGCGTCCCATGCCGCGGCTCTCAGACTGTCTCTTATACACATC
>ENA-OYYQ01000945-OYYQ01000945.1-human-gut-metagenome-genome-assembly--contig:-NODE-945-length-10786-cov-6.021992_pt1 | contig 10786 bp, 6 predicted proteins | sample MGYA00243252_ERZ653455 | MGnify/ENA primary metagenome ERZ653455 (study PRJEB26926, sample SAMN06164940) | human gut metagenome | biome: ENVO:00009003; feature: ENVO:2100002; material: ENVO:00002003...
AGCTACCCGCTGCCGGGCGAGACCATCGCGCGCATTTGCAAGCACATGGCGGACCTTCCGGCAACGCCCGTCTGCCCCCGAGACGGCGTGCTCTACGTGCCCGAGAGCAACGCGTGCGTCGAGCACCTGTCGCGCGTCGACGGTGTGCCCTACCAGGTGGTCGACTTTGCCGAGTTCCTGCGCGAGCCGCAGCCCAAGGTGATGTTTACCATGGCGCCCGAGGCGATGCCGAGGGTGATTGAGCGGGCGTCGACGTTTGCCGACGACACCGTTAAGGCGGCGTCTCTGCAAACCACGCAGCGGCTCTACGAGTTCATGGATCCACGCGTGTCCAAGACGCGCGGCCTTGTGCACGTGGCGGAGCTCAACGACATGGAGCTTACGAACATCTGCGTGTTTGGCGATGCCGATAACGACACCTGCATGGTCGCCGACGCGGGCGTGGGCGTGGCCATGGCAAACGGCAGCGACGCCACCCGGGCCGCCGCCGATTTTGTAACCGCCAGCAACGACGAAGACGGCATCGCGATCTTTATCGAGGAACATCTGCTGTAGCGCCGGGGGAGAACCACCACAATGGGGCGGGTACGTTTGTGGTGGTTGCCTAAGCGCGGCCAAGTGTTTGGGTGGTTTTGCCTATGATGCCGAGATTCTTCTAGTTTCGTGTATATAGATATGCGAACATCATTAATTAGCGGCGCGACATCCGCGCAGATTGCTAATGAGGTAGCCTGTAATATAAGCTAGTGCTACCGCTCACCGCTAAATGCCCACCGTTCACAGCATTATTGCATTTGAGTTAAATGTTGTACAAATAATACGCTGGCGAATAAAAAAATAGCAATAGCTAAATTACCAGCAATTTAGTTTTATTTAAGGTTAATAAAAAACAATTAATTTGAGCAAATGTCAAGAGCGCTGGATTACTGCTACAATAATGTCAGAATCTAGTACATAGATGTTTAAACAAGAAGTACAATACCATTACTAAGCGCGCGCAAATATCGGTTGCGCGTCCAAGCTTGATAGGGAAAGAGCAAGATCGCGGTCTCTTGGGGAGGAGACATCGATGAAAGCGAATTCGGACAAATCTAAGCAGAGTAATAAAGTGACGCGCCGTGTACTGGCAGGCGTTTTTTGCGGAGCATCCGTTTTGAGCCTGGTGCTGTCGCTCGTCATGCCCCCGATCTCGCAGGCCATTGCCAACGACGCCCAGATGGTTTCTACCGAGGAAACTGTGATGGGGGGGGGTTCCTCAAGTGAGTCTACTGATGTAGGCAGCACCAACAACGGGGATACCGAAAACCAGAATAGTGACGATGCCGAGAATGGCGCGAGCGAAGACGCCGTTGCCGCAGACCTGCCGTCCGACGACACGGAGGCCGAGGGTGATGCTCAGTCTGCGGATGATAGTGCTAACGGCGAGGGCGCAATCGCACTTGCTGCAGAAAATGAATCGACTTATGAAATCAGCAGAGGAGATGAACTCAGCGCGAAGCTTCCTGACAAGAAATTTCGCGATGGAAATGGCTCCGCTACTTTTAAGCTTGTTAACGATATTGAATACAGCGGTGAGATTAGGCTTGAACAAACTGACGATAACCCTATCAATATCACCCTTGACCTAAACGGTCATAAGATTAAGTGCTTGAACACCGACAAGCCGTTATTTGATATTGCTAACGGCGCAACACTTACAATTAAGGATTCCGCACAGGCGAATGAGACGCTCATCGAGGGCCAGCAGCTTACTGATCAGGGGCAGTACCTGAATCCCGATAATTATAGCAAGAAAGCCGAGCTAAATTACGTTGATGGCATTCCGTCTAATCTTACCTACTACGTGACCAAATCGACCCCAAGTGGTACAGGGACAACCGAGACGCTTGTCAAACATGACGTTGATATTAAAGGCGCCATCGTGGCGTGCAGCGGCAACGCAAATCTAAGGCTCATCAATCTGTATAACAACAACGGCAAGGGCTCGTTTAACCTTGTGAGCGGCGTGATCACGCAAAAGAAAGGCGGCAGGGTTAGCAGCTTGGTCTATGCCGAGAACGGCTCTACCGTCAACATGAGCGGCGGCTATGTTTGTGGCGCTTCTAGCTCGGGCGCGGGCGCGGGCATTATGGTGTCCAACGAGAAAGGTAGTGCCTCGACCCTTAATGTGACCGGTGGCGTAATTGCCGGCAATAGTGCTCCTAGTGGCGGCGGTGTGTATGCTAAAGGCTCCACGGTCACCATAACTAATGGCGTAATCTCCGGCAACAGCACGCTTGATTCTGCTGGCTTTGGTGGCGGCATCATGGCCGAATATGGCGGCAGCGTTACTGTTTCCGGCGGTTACATTACGAACAATAAATATGCCAATTTCTGTGGCAATGATGGTTATGGCGATCATGGCGGCGCTGGACTTGCCGCTAGAAACGGTACTCATGTCACCATTTCGGGCGGCCAGATCACGGGCAACTATTCTGAGGAAGCAGGCGGCGGCGTTTATGTCACGGATGTCGACCGTAATAAGCAATCCCGTACGGGTATGGCGTGGCTGAAAATCACGGGAGGAATTATTGCCTCTAACGTGAGCTACCGATCTGAAGGTGCTGGCATTCGAGTGGGCCAGATGGTTGACGCGATGATAAATGGGTCGTCAAACGATAGCCCAGTCTACATCACTAATAACTCATGCATGTCTCGCTTTGACTGGGGCGGAGGCGGTATCTTTGTCCAGGGAAACTCGGATTTGGGCAAGGAGAAGACTGCTGGTAGGCTATTCATATATAACTCGTACATTAGCGCCAATACCGCTGGCGGCTATGGCGGTGGCGTTGCAGTCTGCCCTACGGGCAAGACGTTGGTAACGAACACTGAGGGCACAGCAATCTTTGGCAATTCGTCTGCCAAAGATCAGCAGGACGCAAAAGCTGATTATAATTCTGAAAAGAATAGCGGTAACGAAGGCACCCCTCACCTATCCGCTGGTGGCTACGAAGGCCTTGAACACAAAAAGAACCAGGATGCTGACGCCTACAATGCCAAAGAGTTTCGCGAAAACGGCCACGCGGACTTCTTCCTTGCGGCGGAGGATCATAAGACCCCGATCGCGGCGGTGATTGGCAAAATGCTTGGCGGCGGTGACGCCAAATACAAGGGAAGTAAAGAGCTTACGCAAGCCATTACTATCCCCGCTAACGGTGGCGTGCAGATATATAAAAGCATCGGCCTGAGCTCGGGTGTTACAGCTCAAGACGAAGCCGCGATCAATGCGCAAAAAGTTGCGACAACGTTCATCACCGGCAACTATTCCTGGGACCATGGCGGCGGCATCATGTCGAACGGCGACCTGTACATGGGCGTGCCTGAGGACACGTATGTCTATCCGAGCCTCAAGCTCAAGGCGACCAAGGTACTACGTAATTCGCAGACAAATGTGAACGAGGGGCTCGAAGAGAATCAGTTTACCTTTAGGGTCTACCGCAAGGACTCAACCGACCCTTTGGCTAGCGCGACATTCAATCGTAACGTTTGCACCGAGGTTGGAACTGCAAAAAATGATGCAAGCGGCAATATCACGTTTGACCTTGGTGAACAGTTCGCAACGGGTGGCACGGGTAACGAAATCACATACTACTTGGTCGAAGATGCCGGCGATGATCCTGACATCACGTGCGACTCCAGTGTGTATGAGATTGTGGTACGGACCCAGGATAAGCCGACCAAGCTCATGACTGTTCCGAGTAATAATAATCCGAACGAAGAGAAGGAACTTCTCATCCATAACTACACGATTACAGACGTCAACGGGACCAAGTACGAACTCGATAAGTCTGGGAAGTGGATTAACAAAAAAACGTGGAGTGTCGCGAAGAATGTCGACGGCTATTATCAAATTATCTGTGAGGACGGTTCGGCGACTTTCACTAACGTATGTACCGCGTACGACTCGACTGGCGTTTGGATCCCTAAGGCGACCAAGGTCGTTAAGGGTGGCGAGATGAAGGAGTTTACGCTTGAGTTTGCGGATAACCCGGACTTCAAGAATGCTCAGGCGGTTAAGACCGAGGCTAATGACCATACGACTCAGCCACTTGAGTTCCCCAAGATTTGGTACGACCTTGACAGCTTGAAGCAGAACGATGCTGATGTTCCGGGTCGTGCTGCTTCCAAGACCTTCACGTACTATGTGCGCGAGGTGGACGAACACTCGACCTATCCGCATTACAAGTTTGATCCTTCGGTCTATAGGTTCAAGGTTGTGGCAACGGATAACACCGAAGGAGGAATCGACTGTGCGGTGACCTACAGGAAGGGAACCGTTAACCCCAAAGGTGAGTGGACGGCAGACGCCAGTACCGCAGAAGAGACGTTCACCGACGACACCACCCCCACCTTCACCAACACTTACTCCACCTCTTTGCCCCTTTCTGGTATGTCGGGCGTCACTCTGACGTACCTTGCCGGCGCGGCGGTGCTTTGCGCTGCTGCAGCCTGGATGCACATTCGTCGCAAGGCGAATGCGAAGGGAGGTGAGCGTCGTGAATAAGAAAGTTTGCTCCTTCCCGATCTTGTTTGCGCTGCTTGCCCTCGTGGTCGGCACCTGCGCGGTTGTGTTCCCCGCTTCCGCGCAGGCCGCGCCGACCTCGACCGGTTCCATCACGGTGAGCGGCACCGTGGCGAGCAGCTACGACGCCTACCAGATCTTTAGCGCCAACGTCGTCGACGGCGACAGCGACGCCAAGATCGCCACCGACCTCACCTGGGCAAGCGACGCCGCGCGCGACGCCGCACTGCCTGTGCTGCACAGCGCCGGCATGCCCAATTCCCAGACCACCGCGCAGGAAGCTGCCGAGTGGCTCAACACCGATTCCCACCTTACGAGCGCGCTGAGCGCACAGCTCGCTCGTTCCCTCCAGAGCTCTGGCGCCGTGTTCGTGGCCCTTAACGCGGGTACGGCGGCCGAGCTGCACTGCGGCTACTGGCTCATCGTCGCCGACGACGACGCCATCGCCCAGGGCGAGGCCGGCACCGCGCCGATCATGGCCCTGGTGGGCGGCAGCGCCGTCGCCGTCAAGCCCAAGGCGGCGACCCCCAAGGTGGCCAAACACGTGCTGGAGGACAGCACCGCCGCCTGGCAGAAGGCCGCCGACGCCACGGTCGGCGACGACCTGTACTGGCGCCTCTCGGCCACGGTCCCGGCGGGGCTCACCGCCTACGACACCTACACGGTGCAGTTCGTCGACACCATGAGCGCGGGGCTCGACCCCTCCAAGGTGGCCGCGAGCATGCGCGTGTACGTGTCGGCGGGCGCGGACGGCGGCTTTGGTGCGGTCCAGACCGACAAGGACGGCCGCGCCGGCACCGAGCCCGCGAAGGGTTGGACCGACATCACGGCCCAGTGCGCCACCAAGGTAGCGGCCGACGGCAAGACCTTCACCGTGCGCACCGGCGACCTCATCGCCGCGCTCGGCGGGGCCGACGCCTTCACCGCGGGCGCCCGCGTGGTCGCCGTGTACAACGCGCCGCTCAACAGCGCGTGCAACCACGGCATCGCGAAGGGCAACCCCAACGAGGTCTACCTGCGCTACCCACGCTCTCCCTTTGCCGACCAGTCCGGCGACGCCGGCTTCACCCGCACGCCGAGCGACGATGCGTGCGCCTACACCTGGGATCTCGCGCTCACCAAGCGCGGCAGCGACGGCGACAAGCCGCTTGCCGGGGCGGTCCTGAGCATCGCCGACGACCGCGGCCGCACGCTGGCGGCCGACGGCACGTGGGATGCGGAGGGCAAGGCCACCGTCACCACGGGCGAGGACGGCCGCGTGACCGTCTCGGGCGTGGACTCGGGCAAGCTGGAGGTCCGCGAGCTCAAGGCGCCCAAGGGCTACACCGCCTTTGAGGGCACGCGCTCTGTGTCGGTCAAGGCAGAGGGCCTGGACGTCGACCAGGTGGCCGCCGCCAAGCCCAAACTCACCATCACGGCCGAGTCGCCCCTGCGCGCCGACCGCGCGGACGGGTCGACGGGCAGCCTGGAGGCTTCGCTCATCAACACGCCCACCGGCACACCCCCTAGCATTACCACCGGAGGCTTTATGCCCTCGACTGGCGATATGGCAATGTACGCCGCGGCCGCCGCAGCGGTCGCCGGAGCCGCGCTCATCGTGGTCGCGCTCCTGGTCAAGCGGGGAGGTGGCAGCCATAAAGAGTAGCTGGCAGCCCCACAGAGAGCGGGGCGAGACGTAACGAAGTAGATGCTAAGACACAGACAGATGATGACCGATCGAATGAGAACCAACCGGAAAATGGAGGAAAAGAAGATGAGCATGAGCAAGAACATCGCACGCCTGGCAGTGACAGCAGGCCTCACCGCGGCGCTGAGCTTCGGCGGTATCATGGCCCCGGTGAGTATGGCGTTTGCAGCTGATGGTGCGACGACTTCGGACAACAGCATCACGATCAGCCAGGCCGACAAGAACGGCACGACCAAGTTTAAGGCGTATCAGATCTTTAAGGCCAAGGTTGTGGATCAGAACGGATCCAAGGTCGCCTCGGACATTAAGTGGGCGGACGATGGGACGGGGAAGGCCGTCATCGGTGTTCTCAAGCAGGTCGTGGACTCCGGTATCAAAGACTCCTCGACTGCCGAGGACGTCGCGAACTATCTTGACAAGAACGTGGAAGACACCACTAACGAGACCCGCGTGAATAACAGTGACCTGCTCTACAAGATCGCGGAAGCCGTGGCCAAGAATTCCACCCAGACGGGCAATTCCTTCGAAGCCGGCACCGCCTTTACCGCTCCGAGCAACGGCTACTACCTCTTTGTGACCGACGCGCTGGACGCCGCTAAGCCCAACACCGGTACTTCGCCCATCTTTGCCCTCGTTGGTGGCAAGTCCGTGACCGTTACCGAGAAGACCAGCATTCCTACCGTGACCAAGAAGGTCAAGGACGACAAGCCGAATAGCAACTGGGCGGATAAGGCCGATTCGCAGATGGGCCAGAACGTGAACTACCAGCTTACCGGCACTGTTGCTGACAACGTTGCGTCCTTTAGTGCGTACAAGTATGAGTTCCACGACGAACTGTCCGCCGGCCTGACCGTAGACGAAGGCAGCATCAAGGTTTACGCCGGGACGGATCGTGATACTGCAAAAGAGATCGCGGCAGACAACAACTACACTGCTGACGTCACCACCAACAAAACCACCGGCAAGTCGACCCTGACTGTCAAGTTCACCGACCTCAAGACCGCCGTGGCCGATCTCTCCGCGCAGACGAGGATTTATGTCGAGTATGCCGCCCAGCTCGACCCTAAAAAGGACGTCAATGTCGTCGTGGGCGGCAACGGCAACGAGAACACCGTCAAGCTCGTTTACTCCAACAACCCCATGGTAGAGGGTACCGGCACCTCCGTGCCCGACACCGTTCGCGACTACACCTATGCGCTCAAACTCGTCAAGCAAGATCACGAAAGCAAGGACAAGCTCCAGAATGTCGGATTTACCATCCAAGCTACCGTTCCTGATGACAATGCGGACGGCAGCGCTTCTAAGAGCAAATACGTTCAGGAACATGGCAACCTTGATGAAACGCCGCATGAGTTCTTCACTGATAAAAATGGCGAAATTTACATCAAGGGACTTGACGCCGGTACTTACACCGTTCATGAGCAGACTGCCCTCGGCAACTACAATTCGCTGAAGGACTTCACTTTCACGATCTCGACTCAGGCGTCTAGTGCAGACAGTCTTCATAAAACCGAGGAAGAGGCACAGACCGTGACAGTCACCAGGACGGCGGAGACTTCCGACCTCGTTATCCTTAATGACGCCACTCAGACTGATGGTACCGTCACCCTTACCGTCGAGAATAAGAAGGGCTCTGGCCTCCCCCTCACCGGCCTTAACGGCGTGACCTTCACTTGGATCGCTGGTGGCGCGGTGCTGTGCATCGGCGTGGCGCACCTCATCCGCAGCCGTAAGCAGGCTGAGGAGTCCGAGCAGGAGTAACGCTCGCTCACCCATCCCTTTGGCAGGTGGGATGTGATGGCCATGAGACTTGCGGACACTTTTCTCGTCCATCCACGTTCTTGCTTTGCCATTCTCTTTTCGGGGCAGACTCCGCACTGGAGTCTGCCCCGTTCTTTTTTGGACAACGCAGCCAGCCTCCATCGTCCGATGCGGGTACGTTCGTCATCGCGTTTCTTGACTCGTATGAGGTTCGGATTAAGGTCCGTAGGCGCACGCGCGGTGCGGACGGTAGAGGGCATTTGCGCCGCAACAAGCGCAAATAAGAATGCCCGGGGTTCGGAGCCCGGGCATTTAACTAAAGCTGAAAACTAGGCCGCCCGCGCTCCCAAACATTTACGCGGGATGCGTCGTTTTCTATTGACATTGTATCCCGAATCGCCCAGCCGATCCGGGATATTCTGAAAACTCAAATATGGGCTTAGGCACGAACGGAATCTCGTTAATTCCGAAAATAATGTATAATTCCAATTTAAACTGGAATCAAACGAAAATGATGGAAATGAACGAAGCGCTAATCTACTTACAAGAAACACTAGGCCTCTCCGCCAAGGCCAAAACTTGGCCTGGATCCACACGCTTGCCGCTGCATCTGCGGGCGGTTGAGGTCCGCGCTGTTGACGCAAACGGTTTTTCGTTTTTGCTTGCAAGTTTGCCTACTGGCGTCGGGCTTCCCGAGGCTAAGAGAGTCTATAGTCAGCTAGCCTTACGCGCGGAGACTCCTGTTGTCGTTTCGTTTCCTGATGCCGATGCACGTCAGCGCAAAGCATTGGTCGCACAAGGGATTCCCTTTGTATGCCCAGGTAGACAGGCTTTTCTTCCATTTATGGGCACAGCCTGCACGGAGAGGGGCGGTGCCCGGTTTCACAATCACGCGATCAAGATGTCACCCAACGCGCAGGCTGCCGCAATCTGGGGAGCAGCCCAGGAGCCATATCGCCCCTATGACCTTTGTCGTGCGCTTGGGATTTCGGCAAGCCGCGCGAGTGAGGCCATAACCGAGCTTGTTGATAGGGGGCTCGCGAGGCGCGAGCGTCGCGAGCGATGTGTCGTCGTGTTCCCTGTTGCCGTCGATCTTCTGCTCAGCGAGCACATGGCGGAGCTCTCCTCGCCTGTCTCAAAGGTCTTTTTTGCAAGGAAGACACCGCAGATTGACTGTCTTGTTGACGCCGGGGAGACGGCGCTCGCTGCGCGTTCGATGCTCACTGCGCCGGGTATGGAACAAAAGGCCGTCTTAAGAAGTGCATGGCGTCAACTGAGCGACCTCGAAGTCGCAGACGGGGAGTTGCCGGATAACGAGACGGCGATGATCCAAGCGTGGCGCTATGCGCCTGTGTTTGCTGACTCCTCCCGCGTCGATGACATTTCGCTTGCGCTATCTTTGGCGGCAATCGACGATGAGCGAATTCAGCTCGAAGTCGATCGCATGTTTGGAAAGGAATATCCATGGCAAGAAGCGCTGTAGAAGGTCTCCAAGAATTCGGACCGTAGGCGGTGTTTCGGTCTTAGCTGCGTTGTCCGACGCATGAGTTCGCTAATCGGCTATTATTTGTTTAGACAACTTGAGCTGTAAAGGAGTGACCGGCGATGGTGCAGGGCGCCAAACATATGAAGGGCAATAACACCACGGCCGGCGGCGGCTCAAGCCCGCAACCCAAGCCTAAGGGTGGTAAGCGTCGTCGCAAGCGGTTGCCGCGCTGGGCTGACCGGCTCATCACCATCGTCATCATTCTTATTGGCGTGGGCCTTATGACCTGGCCATGGATCTTGGACCGGCTCGAGGCCTCGGGCGTGTTCAACCAGATCAGCACCGTGTCCAGCACCGTGGACGCGCTCTCCGAAGAGGAGCGCGAGCGAATTCTGCTGCAGGCGCGCTCCTTTAACGAGCAGCTAGCCGGCGAAGCCACCGAGCTTCCCGCCGACCAGATCGAGCCCTACTCTCAGCAGCTTATCTTTGACCGCGACCCCATGATGAGCTGGGTCGAAATTCCCTCCATTGACGTGAGCATGCCCATCTATCACGGCACGAGCGAAGAAGTCCTTATGGCGGGCGTCGGCCACTTGGAGGGCACGAGCCTGCCGGTGGGCGGCACCTCGACGCATTGCGTGCTCACCGCGCACTCGGGCATGCGCAACCTGAGCATGTTCGACGACATCCATTCGCTGGAGCCCGGCGACCTGGTGCTGCTGCACACCATGAACAAGACGCTCGCCTACAAGATGGTGGACTCCGAGGTCGTGCTGCCCGAGGAGATGGAGTCGTTGACCATTGAGCCCGGCGCCGACAAGGTGACGCTCGTCACCTGCACGCCCTACGGCGTGAACGACCATCGCCTGCTGGTGCATTGCGTACGCACCAAGTACAACAAGAAGGACGTCGACAAGCAAAAGTCGCTCGCCGGCCGCCACTGGGGCAAGCGCGAGTTCGCCGTGCTAATCGTGGTTGTGGCCATCCTGCTGTTGCTGCTGGACATCGTGATCCACGCGGTCCGTAAGCGCCGCAAGGCCAAGGCCTCGGCATAAGACATTCTCCAGAACCACCGCAAAGGGGACAGGCGCCTTTGCGGTGGTCGGGACTTCCAAACCATCACAACATTCGATGAAAATCTCGATTTTGGCGAAAAGCGTCGAATGTTGTGATGGTTTTCGTTGTGGGCGGCGCGGTTTTCGCTGCGGGCGGGACGGTTTTCGCTATGGACGGTGCGGTTTCGCTGCAGAACCTGTCTCTTATACACATCTCCGAGCCCACGAGACCCTAA
>ENA-OYYQ01000947-OYYQ01000947.1-human-gut-metagenome-genome-assembly--contig:-NODE-947-length-10762-cov-4.969926_pt1 | contig 10762 bp, 10 predicted proteins | sample MGYA00243252_ERZ653455 | MGnify/ENA primary metagenome ERZ653455 (study PRJEB26926, sample SAMN06164940) | human gut metagenome | biome: ENVO:00009003; feature: ENVO:2100002; material: ENVO:00002003...
ACAGCAAGGATTAGTATATACGATGATTCTTCAGAATGCAAGCCTTTTTTTAAATTTTTTTGATTTTTTTTAAAAAAGAAGAAAATGGCTCATTTCTGAACCATTTTCTTCTTATATAATAGGTACTTATTTTATTCTTCCATATCGTCCACATCACCACTGATGATATCCGAGTAATCAAACAGTGTAACCTTCGTGATGTCATCCTTAACGATATCCGGTGCATCACCGGCCTTCTTTACGCGGCTTGCAAGCTGCGCTGCGGAATAAGACGGCATCGCAAGGCTTCCAATGGTAACCGGCTCCTCTTCCTCTTCCGGAACCTCTTCGACCTTTCCGGCCGGATGCGGCTTTCTGTTTTCTTCAACCGTACGTTCTGCCATTTCCAGTCTGGAAAGCATATCTGCTTCTTCTGAAGTGGCTGCTGCAATCTCTTTCTTAAGTTCCGCATGAGCTTCACTTGCGGCAGTCTGTGCAGTCTGCTGTATGGCAACCTTCTTTTTATTCTCCGAATAGCCTGTAACATCCTCTTCGTCAATTTCATCTACGAAACCGCCCGTACGGACCTTACGCTTATCTGCTTTTTTATTTTTGTGTTTTCGTGCCTTTTCTTCCTGAATGATCTCTTTTTCTTCTTCCTTCATTCTTCTGGCACGTGCTTTTTCTTCCTGCTTCAGTTCTTTCCTGGACTTCACATAACCCGGTTCCGGATCGTTCACATCTTCCTCAATATCATCCGGCTCTTTCTTCCAGAGCTCTGCGATCACATACAGGATGATCAGGAACAATACGACCAGACCAAGAATGATCAGGCCTTCAATACTTTCTGTAGCCACCATAAGATATCCCACATAGCCAATGGTAACTACAACTTTCGGAACATAATCTCCAACCTTAATGGTAAAAGTCTTTCCTCCGGAAACGGACTGATCTGTTACTGTTCCGGTTCCCTTGGAGGCATCGAGATTGGTGATCGTATATTTATATGTCTCGGAATCTTTCTGTACAAGGATCGGAGTACCTGCGCTGATCGCAGAACTCTTCTCCGGGATCGCATATGTAACAGATCCGACTGGGAGGTTCGTTGCCTTATCGGATTTATCCACGATCACTGTTCTCACCCCGAAGAACGGCGGAAGAACAAGTCCCAGTACACAGATCAGTGTGCATATCACAACAAAATGTACGATAAATTTCAATACTTTTGACATAGGTAATCTTCCTCTTTCATATTTGTAGGTACTTTGAAGCGGAAAGGGATACAGCGGGAATCGGTCTTCCTTTCCGTCTGTATCCCTTTATATTCCACATCCGCAGGAATCTACCATTTTCCGCGGACTGCTCTGTTCCAACTGATTACTGGTTGCTTAAATACTGTTCAATGCTCTCCATCGCTGCATTCTCATCATCACCGTTGGCAGACAGTGTAATCTCTTCTCCAGCGTCAAGTCCCAGAGTCATCATTCCCATAATGCTCTTTGCATTGACTCTTTTTTTGCCAATCTCAACATAAATTTCACTGTTAAACTGGCTTGCCACCTGAACAAGCTGTGCTACAGGTCTTGCCTCCAGTCCAGTGGATAAGTTGATAGTGATTGGTTTTTTAATCATAATAGCTCCTCCTTGTTCTCCCGCAGCTCATCTGCGATCTCACTCAGCTTGCGAAGCCGGTGATTCACACCTGATTTGCCCACCTGCGGATTCAACATCATACCTAATTCTTTCAGTGTGGCATCCGGATACTGCAGTCTCAGCCTGGCTATCTGTGCCAGTCCATCGCTCAAACTCTCAAAGCCGATAGTTCTGCTGATCAGCTGTATATCTTCCACCTGTCTCACTGCCGCATTTACCGTTTTATTGATATTCGCAGCCTCACAGTTCACCTTGCGGTTTACCGTGTTACGCATTTCCTTAAGTATCCGGATGTTCTCCAGATCCATAAGGGCTACGTTCGCTTCCATGACTGCCAGCATGTCAACGATCTGTGCGCCCTCCTTCACATAGACCACATATGATTTCTTGCGCACCACAATTTTAGCTTCTACGTGAAAACTGCGGATAATCCCCTGTAATTGTTCTGCTTTCCTGCTGTCCGGACACACGATCTCAAAATGATACCCTTTCTCTGGATCACTGATCGAACCGGACGACAAAAAAGTACCGCGAATAAATGCCCGCTTGCAACAGTTCATCTGAACCACAAGCGAATTATCCATTTCAAGTAAACCGGTTTCGTTATCCACAGAAAGCTTTGTCCCCTGCAGTACTTCCTCTGTTCTGGCAGGATCCGTAACCTCAACAAGATATACCTTACCCCGTTTGAGATGAGATCCTTCCCGGATAACAATCGCTGTCTCTATATTAAAGGTTTTTCGCAATAATGTAAAGCTTTTTCTTGCAACTGCTTCATTTTCTGTCTGGATCCATAGTTTTCTGTTTCCATCCGACATTTTTTCCACACGGCCGCAGCCGCAGAGCAGTGCCGCCAGTTCTGCCACCTGACAATGCCTGGCCAGACTAAGCTGTCCTGCAAGTTCTTCTTTGACTTTTCCTGAAAATGACATCCCGAACCCTCTTTTACTGTTTCCCTGCCACCCTTTTCATCGCGGCAGTTATTTTTTCAGAAGTCTGTCCTTCTCCGCATCCCTGTGCTCCAGGCGGATGCCGTATTCATCCGATTTGGAAAGCCTGGAAAAAAGTTCTCTGGCAATAGTAACAGAACGATGTTTTCCCCCTGTACATCCGATACCGATCACAAGGCTTGTTTTCCCTTCTTTAATGTAGTTAGGGATCAGAAAACGGATCATATCCTCCAGTTTGTCCGCGAAGGCTTTCGCCGTATCACTGGCCATCACATAATTGAACACTTCATCGTCAAGGCCTGTCAGAGGACGCAGTTCATCCACATAATAGGGATTGGGAAGAAATCGCACATCAAACACAAGATCTGCATCTGCCGGGATTCCATACTTAAAGCCAAAGGAAAGCACAGAGATCATGATATTGCTGAACTCTCTGTCATCCACAAAGATCTTTTCGATTTCCTGGCGAAGCTCCCTGGTAAGCAGATGGCTGGTATCAATGATATAATCCGCACGTTTCCGGAGAAATTTTGTTTTCTCACGTTCCAGGCGGATTCCCTCATCCACTCTCCCTGCTCTTGCCAGCGGGTGGCTTCTTCTGGATTCTTTATAGCGTTTTACAAGGACAGAATCCTCTGCATCCATAAACAGGATCTCGTAATCATACCCGGTCTGTTTCATACGGTCCAGAACTACTTCCAGTTCATCAAGGGCACTTCCGCTTCTGGCATCGATCCCCAGAGCCACATTTCTAACATTTTCGCTCTGCATCTCAGGAAGAAGGGAAGCAAATTTTTCCAGAAGCTGGATTGGAAGATTATCCACGCAGAAATATCCCATATCCTCCAACATTTTAAGTGCAGCTGTTTTTCCTGCTCCTGACACACCTGTAACGATCACAAAACGCATAGTCTCTCTTCCTTTCCATTTCTTCTTCCGTTATCTGCAAAGCGTACATACGCATTCCTGTTCCCTCTGTTTCGTATCCTGGATACCTGAAAGCCGGACTACGCTGAGCCTTTTAGGTCTGTGCGATCGGATCCACAGACAAGTACGTGGTATAATTATTTTGAAAACGATGTACCGGAAATGGTCATCAGGCTTCAAAATCACCCAGGAATTTCACCTCCGGTTCCAGCGTAACTCCATATTTCTTATAAACGATATCCCTGACATTATCCATTAGCGTGCGGACATCCCTGGCAGTTGCACCGCCTGCATTGATCACAAAGCCACAGTGTTTCTCAGAAACCTGTGCACCACCTACCTGATATCCAGCAAGACCGCTGTCCATGATCAGCTTACCTGCAAAATATCCCTCCGGTCTCTTAAAGGTACTTCCAGCACTGGGATACTCCAACGGCTGTTTGGTGGTACGACGGATCGTCAGATCTTTCATGGTCTCACGGATCACTTCCGGATTTCCCTCCTTCAGCTGCAGCTTTGCTTCCAGCACGATATAACCTGCGGTTTTGATGATGCTGGTACGATATCCCAGTTCCAGTTTATCTGCCGGAAGGGTAACGATCTCTCCCTCCTCATCCATCACAGTTACCTCTGTGAGAACATCCTTCATCTCGCCGCCATAGGCACCTGCATTCATCACAACCGCACCGCCCATAGTTCCCGGGATCCCGCCTGCAAACTCAAAGCCTGTAAGAGCTGCATTTTTTGCTGCTGCTGCCACCGATGAAAGCAGCGCACCTGCCTGCACGGTGATCTCTGTTCCTTCTACGGTAACGGCAGACATATTTTTGTAGATCTGGATAACCGCGCCACGGTAACCGCCGTCTCCTACTAGAAGATTACTTCCGTTTCCGAGGATAAAATAAGGGATCGCACTTTCTTTACAGATTTTTACGATACGCCCCACATCTGTGTCTTTATCCGGCATCAGAAAATAATCCGCCGGACCTCCGATCTTAAAAGTTGTATGACGGCTCATTGCTTCGCCTGTAAAAACACGTTCTTCTCCAAGAAGATCGCAGAACTTTTTTATGATTTCTGAATTCACTTTTTATTTCCTCAGTCTTTCTGTTTTATTTCTGTAAAGCAGACATTACTGTTCCGCCTTGACTCATGCTCATGAACTGGATCTGTCCGTGATCTGCGCACAATTTCTCATTTGCTGTCAGCTGTGTGAAACGTTTCCGGCTGACAGTATATCCCGCACAACTTCTCCCGCCAGCAGATATCCCGCAGTCCCTGTCACAAAGGAAATATTTCCTTCGGCAGGCTTCTTCACCATAGTTCTTCTCCGTCTGAAAAGCTTTTCTTTTGCCGGTTGTTCTCTGGAATACAGTACTTTGAGTTTACGTATTCCCTGTTTACGCAGTTCTTTTTTTATGATCCTGGCCGCCGGGCATACTGTGGTCCTGCTGATATCCGCAACCTCAAGTCTAGACGGGTCTATCTTGTCCCCGATGTCCAGGCAGGAGATCACAGGCACACGTCCCTCCCTTGCTCTGCTGATCAGAAGCAGTTTTGACGACAGTGTTCCCATTGTATCCACAATATAATCAAAGGAACGCAATTCAAACATTCCCGCAGTCTCCTCATTATAAAAGGTTTCGTAGGTATGCACCAAAATATTCTCATCAATATCCCGGATTCTCTTCTTGGCCGCCTCTACCTTGCTCATTCCCAGAGTAGAATGAAGTGCCAGCACCTGGCTTCCGATATTCGTCAATGTAATCTTTTCATGATCGATCAGTGTCAGACTCCCCACACCGCAGCGCGCAAGTGACTCTGCCACCTGTGATCCGGCTCCGCCAAGACCGAATACTGCAATTTTCGCCCTGCTGAGTTTTTTTACACCTGTATTTCCAACGAGCAATTCCATACGTGAAAAAGCATCCTGCATATCCGTCCTCCTGACACTGTTTTTTCTTTTGATTGAGAAAGACAGCGCCTGTCCGCCGCTGTCTATATTCCTTTTTATTATACTATCTCTGTCCGTAAATGTACAGATATTCTTGTTTTTTAAGATTTTCGCATAAAAAATTTATATTTTCTCATACTATTCCCATACAATCCCACAAGGAGGTTCTGTCCATGCTTCAACAGCTGATTCTGTGCTTTATCGGTTTCTGTGCCGGGATCATCGTTGCAGGAGGTGTCTCCGGACTGCTGATCGGCCTTTCCATTGTTCCCCGCTATGCAGGTATCACGCATACAGCTGACCAGATTTTTCTTTATGAAGATCTGACACTTCTGGGAACAGTTGCCGGAACCGTCGTCACCCTGTTTCCGATCAGAATTCCGCTGGGACCTTTTTTCCTGGCTGTCTGCGGAGTATTTTTCGGAATTTTCCTGGGCGGCTGGATCCTTGCACTGGCAGAGATCGCAAAAGTCTTTCCCGTCTTTGCCAGACGGCTGAAGCTCTCTCAGGGGCTTTCTCCGGTAATAATTTCCATTGCTGCCGGAAAAGCCCTGGGCTCCCTGTTTTATTATGCCATGAGCTGGATGTAATTCTTACTGTCACTCTACCATCTCACGAAAGGATTTTCCATATGCAAAATATCAACCAAAAAAAATATGAACAATATGTCAAGCAGCTTACTCCCACCCACAGTCTGCCGCTGAATATGGCAAAAGCTTTTCTCACAGGCGGACTGATCTGTCTTCTTGGACAGGTTATCTTAAACACAGCACAGGCTCTCGGTGCAGATGCTTCCGATTCCAGAACCTGGTGTTCTGTCATTCTCATTCTCTTAAGCGTCCTTCTCACAGGCTTTGGTATTTATCCCAAAATCGGCAAATTCGGCGGTGCAGGAAGTCTTGTTCCCATTACCGGATTCGCCAACTCAGTGGCTGCATCCGCCATTGAGTTCCGGGCAGAAGGACAGGTTTTCGGCATAGGGTGCAAGATCTTTACTATTGCAGGCCCTGTGATCCTCTACGGCATCTTAAGCGCCTGGGGACTGGGTGTGATCTATTATATCCTAAAGATCCTGGAGGTGATATCATGAGCAAAAATTTCAGACTTGGCGCAGCCAGCATTGCATTTTCACAGCCTTTGTATATCGAAAGCGCCACATCCATCGTCAGTCAGAAAGAGGCAGACGGTCCTCTTGGAGATCTTTTTGACCTGGTCTGTGAAGATCCCATGTTTGGCTGTGACACCTGGGAATCTGCGGAAAGCACACTGCAGAAAGAAACTGCCACTCAGGCCATAAGCAAAGCCGGACTGAGCTCCGAAGATATCCATCTGATGTTCGCCGGAGATCTTCTCGCTCAGACATCAGCCACCTGTTTCGGCTCCGCTGGACTTGGAATTCCCTTTTACGGTCTTTACGGCGCCTGCTCCACCATAGGGGAAGCACTTTCTCTCGGTTCCCTTGCTCTGACCGCCGGATTCGGCACACGGGTCTTATGTGCCACCTCCAGCCATTTCGCAAGTGCGGAAAAAGAATTTCGTTTTCCTCTGGGATACGGAAACCAGCGGCCGTTTTCTGCCACCTGGACAGTAACCGGAAGCGGTGCCTGTATCCTAAGTACATCTCCTCCCGGAGAAAAAGCTCCTCTGCGCTCCGGCAAAGGCTGTGCTGCTATCACCGGCCTTACTGCCGGCCGTGTGATGGATTACGGTCTCAGGGATTCCATGAACATGGGAGGCTGTATGGCTCCTGCAGCCTGCGATACCATTGCACGAAGCTTTTCGGATTTCGGGCGGACGCCTTCGGATTATGATGCCGTCTTTACCGGGGATCTGGGGATCATCGGGCAGAAAATCCTCCTAGATCTTCTGGAAGAACAAAATATCCGGCTTTCTCCCATTCATAAAGACTGCGGTATCCTGATCTATGACGATCCTTCTCAGGACACCCACGCAGGAGGAAGCGGCTGCGGCTGTTCTGCTGTAGTCCTTGCCTCCTACATCCTTCCGAAGATTGTATCCGGAGAATGGAAGCGGATCCTTTTTGTACCAACGGGAGCGCTTCTTTCCAAAGTAAGCTTTAATGAAGGTGACAGTATTCCGGGTATTGCCCACGGAGTTGTCATCGAGCATATGGAGGTATGAGCATGGATTACTTTAACGCATTCTGGTTCGGCGGCCTTGTCTGTGCCCTGATCCAGATCCTTCTGGACAAGACAAAGCTGATGCCTGGCCGTGTGATGGTACTTCTGGTATGTAGCGGCGCCCTGTTAAGTGCCGTTGGCGTCTACCGGCCGCTGGTGGATTTTGCAGGTGCCGGGGCCTCCGTCCCGCTGATCGGTTTCGGACATGTATTATGGGAGGGTATGAAAAAAGCCATTGAAGAAGACGGCATCCTTGGGCTTTTTACAGGAGGCTTCACTGCCTGTGCTGCCGGAGTTTCCTCCGCCCTGATCTTCTCTTATCTGGCCAGTCTCTTCTTCCGTCCAAAAATGAAAAAATAATATTCCGGGAAAGGAGTTTTTTCTCATGAGTGATACTCTTTATCTGCAGCTGGATCAGAACATTGAAGTCACCAACCCACATGTATATCTTCAGGATATCGCTGCACTTTCCATGAGTGACCCCAAAATCCTCAATCGTCTGCGGGTCATGCCTGTGATCGTTCTGGATGCGAAAAAGCCCGGACGCTATGTGATGTCTGTCTCGGATCTTCTGAAAAAGATCCAGAAGCTGGAACCCTCCATTGATATTTCTCCCATCGGGGAAACGGATTTTATCATCACCTACCGCATCAGCTCTGCCACAGGGAAAATTTTCCGGTATGTGAAAATCCTTTTTGTATGCCTGGTTTCCTTTTTCGGCGCTGCTTTTTCCATTATGACCTTTAATAATGACGTAGATATGGGCAGCCTTTTTAGCCAGTTTTACACTCTTGTTACGGGAAAAAGTTCCTCCGGCTTTACCATCCTGGAGATTTCCTACTCCATCGGGATCGGCCTCGGCGTACTGATCTTCTTTAATCATTTCGGGCATCTGAAGCTAAGCGATGATCCCACACCTATGCAGGTGCAGATGCGGACCTATGAGGATGATGTAAACCGGACACTGATCGAACAGGCTGCACGAACAGAAAATCCAGGAACTGAATCATAACCAGAGCACGCTCTCATATCCGTACAATTCCGCCGCCTGTCGCACAAAAAAAGCTCCCTGCAGATTTCTCTGCAAAGAGCTTTTTTTATATAATATGGGTTTACTTTTTTTCTGAAATGATATTTACAGAAGTCCTCCGATGGATAAGAACAGAGGAGCAAATACCAGTGATACAATAGTCATAAGCTTGATCAGGATGTTAATGGAAGGCCCTGATGTATCTTTGAACGGATCGCCGACTGTATCGCCGACAACGGCTGCTTTGTGCGCCTCGCTGCCTTTTCCGCCATGATGACCTGTCTCGATGTATTTTTTTGCATTATCCCATGCACCACCTGCGTTGGACATGAAGATCGCCATCAGTACACCTGTTACAAGCGCACCGGAAAGAAGTCCTCCAAGAGCCTCAACGCCAAGAACAACACCTACGATAACCGGAACAACGACCGCCATGATTCCAGGAAGCATCATCTCGTGAAGAGCTGCTGTTGTGGAGATCGCAACGCATGATTTGTAATCCGGTTTCTCGGTACCCTTCATGATACCCGGTTTCTCACGGAACTGGCGTCTTACTTCCTCGATCATCTTGTAAGCAGCCTTGGAAACGGATTCCATTGTGAAGGCCGAGAAGAGGAATGTAAGCATACCACCGATAAAGATACCGATCGTAACACGAGGAGCAAGGATATTGATCGCATCCAGATTTACTGCATTCGCATAAGATACAAACAGAGCAAGCGCTGTAAGAGCTGCGGAACCGATCGCGAAGCCTTTACCCATAGCTGCTGTTGTGTTACCTACAGAATCAAGCTTATCTGTGATCTCACGAACTGACTCATCCAGACCTGACATCTCTGCAATACCACCGGCATTGTCAGCGATGGGTCCATACGCGTCAACGGCAACTGTGATTCCTGTTGTGGAAAGCATACCAACTGCTGCAAGAGCGATTCCGTATAATCCATCCACACCGTATGCTACAAAAATACCAACACAGATCAGCAGGATCGGGAATGCTGTAGATTTCATACCTACTGCGATACCACTGATGATAGTTGTAGCTGCACCTGTCTCAGACTGCTCGCCGATTCCCTGAACCGGTTTATAATCTGCAGATGTGTAATACTCTGTAATGTTTCCGATGATGACACCGACAACAAGACCTGCGATCACAGCGATGGCTGCCTTCATGTCTCCGAAGAGAGTCTTGCTGAGGATCAGGGACACAATGATAACAAGTGTTGCAGATACATAGCTTCCTCTTGTGAGGGCTTTCTGCGGATTGGAATTATCATCACCTTTTACAAAGAATGTTGCAATGATGGATGCGATCAGTCCACAGCCTGCAATAGCCAGCGGATAGAGAACACCGGAAACTGCTCCGGCTACCGCACCAAGTGTAAGGGCAGATACCAGAGATCCTACATAGGACTCAAAAAGGTCTGCACCCATACCAGCAACATCACCTACGTTATCACCTACGTTATCCGCGATAACAGCCGGGTTACGAGGGTCATCCTCCGGGATTCCTGCCTCAACCTTACCTACAAGGTCAGCTCCTACGTCAGCTGCCTTTGTATAGATTCCACCACCAACACGTGCAAACAGTGCGATGGAAGAAGCACCAAGGCTGAATCCAGAAAGTACGTCAACGTTCTTTGTGATGATATACACAACGCTGACACCCAGTGCACCAAGACCTGCAACACACATACCCATAACAGCACCGCCGGAGAATGCAATGGAAAGAGCCTTGTTCATTCCTCCCTCTTTTGCTGCATTTGCTGTTCTTACATTAGCCTTTGTTGCAACGGTCATACCGCAGTATCCTGCGATTGTTGAAAACAGAGCACCTACTACGAAGCAGATTGCTGTTACCCAGCTTCCAACTCCGATTCCGATCAGTACAAAAAGTACGGCTACAAAAATAACCAGGATCTTGTACTCTGCTGTTAAGAAGGCGCGGGCACCTTCTGCGATCGCACCTGCGATCTCCTTCATTCTGTCTGTTCCTGCATCCTGCTTGCTGACCTTCGCTGCAAGGTATGCTGCGAACAGAAGTGCCAGTACTGCTGCCACCGGCACCAAATACATGTAGTTTTCCACTCTTTTTACCTCCTGTCTCTTATACACATCTGACGCTGCC
>ENA-OYYQ01000948-OYYQ01000948.1-human-gut-metagenome-genome-assembly--contig:-NODE-948-length-10748-cov-7.447676_pt1 | contig 10748 bp, 7 predicted proteins | sample MGYA00243252_ERZ653455 | MGnify/ENA primary metagenome ERZ653455 (study PRJEB26926, sample SAMN06164940) | human gut metagenome | biome: ENVO:00009003; feature: ENVO:2100002; material: ENVO:00002003...
ATACCCCTGTATTATAATACAAGTGTATGACAGCACAGCTTATTTTTCAATACAGGAGAAACATCAAAAGAATAATCGCAAAATTAACGGTTTCCAGCTTTGCATTATTTTCGGTGAAATTTTCACCAAGAAGTTTTTTTAACAGTTTGCGAATCATTATATTAGCCTCCGTCTATAAACCGGTTCAACCATTTTCTTCAAGGGTTTTCAGCCGCTTTATAATATTTTGAAAATGAACATCGTCTTTTAACGGTTCAAAAGTCTTGCAGTTTATAATAGATTCTACCGCGCTTTTCTTAATCGTCATCTCATTTCTCGGCATATCGCTCCCCATTGTGAGCGTGTTTTCCAGCCAGCTATCTAAAAGGTCAAAGTATTCATCGCCATGTAAGCTCAACTATAAGTTTTAGAATCAGTGATGCTGAATGCTGTGAGCACCCAACTTTGAACACTCTTCCTACAAGCAATGAAATCAAAGAACTACTGACCGACTATAACAATATGCTTACAGCCATCATTAATCTGCTTGATGGTGCTAAGTATCTGTGGAAAGGAGAACACCATGAAACAAAATAACCCTTGTTACCTGTTTAGCATGTATGAACCTGATACTAATTCCATTATCATTAATGCTATCAATGATACATATACCGACACACCTATTATTATTAGTTGTGAGAAATGTAATTCAGCCGTCTTGCTCGATACACCTGATGATATTGTGTATCTGTACCGACTGGTACAGGAGAATCCTCTGCTGTATGCTGTAGTAGCTTGTAAACCTAATGGACTACAGAAATATGTGGATGCTATGAATGAATTTAATTAATATTAGTTATTTTATCATTATCACAAGCTGATCTAGTAATGTTTTGCTCGAACTAATAAAAACTTTTCGTCGCTTTTCGAATGAAAAAAGCGACGAATTATTTTAATCTATACAACTTGCCTTTTTCTTTTCCAAAACTTCTCTATTATCCCTGCCATAAAACAATGTCTATCATATACTCGTTATCATTAGTAATAATGAGACTGGATATATTTAATCCACAGGCTTAATATATCTTCTTCTTTTAGTTGTTCCAATACAAGCCAATAACTCCTTATTCACTAATTCATTTAATAATTGTCTTGTCCTTGGACCTTTTAAACCTATCTTTTCTGCCACCTGTTCCGTACTATATTCAATACCAGCCTCCATAATGGCTAAAATCTGCTGATGTCTTTCTGATAACGCCATTCCTTCCCTGTTTTTTAAATCTGCTGATTTTTCTGCTGATTTTTCTGCTGATTTATCATCAGATTCCTTTTCCATCTTCATCACAAGTGTCACCTGATCAAGATTTGTATCTTCTATCAATTGTGGTTTTATCCATCCTTCTGACTTCCACACATCAAGAATTGTCGGGAATCCAGAGCCAGCATTATCGCCAAATCCAACCAATCTAAGCATAGTCTGCATATGAGGATTTCTTGACTTTGAATTGCCTCCACGATAAATATCCTCTAACGGAAGTTTCAAAATTCCCGGATTTGTAAATTCGAACGAATCAGACCTCTTAATTACTTTCAATACTCCTGCATCCATTAAGTAATCCGCGTGAATAATCATATTTACAAAGCCTTCACGAACTGCTTTGTGAACCGGAGTATCATCTATACGCTGAACGCCACCTTCCAATTTAAATGGCTTTTTTAAATCCTCAGTTAATTTAGGTGTTACTTTTGTAAAGAAATTAAACAGGTTATTTTCCCATGTACCATCATAAGTAATTCTGTCATTCCAGCGGATATCTGCTGTCACTTGACTCTCATTACGATAATCCATAAAAACATTATCAAATCGTTCTCTGATAGCCTGTCCTGTACCAAACATCAAAAGTCCAGCTAATGTCAAGCCTTCTACTCCAGTTTTTCTATCTTTCCTATAGCCACCCAGCTTTTCAAGAAAAGATTTGTCATTCAAAGCATTCCATACATGTCCATCATTTCTGATTTCAAAAATCTGACGATATTTTCTTAATGTTTCTTTATCAATATCATCCATTGTATAATACTCAATTATCTGATTATCATTGCCCTCTGGATTTTGATCTCTTATCATTCCTCTAATCTCATGCTCTGTCGCATGATAATCGCCTTCATGATTTCTTTTATATGTTCCCTTATAGGGATTTTCTCCAACATATACCGGACGCATATTAAAATCAGCTCTAGGCACATGAATCACAATTAATCTTATACTGCCATCTTCAACAATCCCTACATCATCATCTGTTAATAAATTTATATTCACCTTATTTCCATTAATTGTATTCCAAAAATCTTCTTTCTGCTTAGGTGCATCCTCTATTCCTTGTATTATAAATCTATCCTTGGGATCAGTCTTTGTTTTATCTTCTCTTACTCCAAGTATGATATATCCACCTTTTGCAATTAATAAAATTATTATACCAATACAGTACCATAATTGTTTAGGAAGTAATAACATTGTAAAAATAATCTCAGCACACGATGTAAACATTGCAACAAGACATGCAATAACTATCTTTTTTATTTTAGGTTCAAATCTATCAAATCCTTGATCTACATCTGAACACCTATTTTTAGCTTCTTGATAACATTTTAAAATATAATATTCCATAATTTTTTTCCTGGATGATGCACAAAAAGTTAATTTTTATGCATATCCTTCCTTTTATTTCTTTGCTCCATATGTTGCTGTACTTTCAGCAACCATCATGGCTGCATAGTTTGATTCAGCATATGATATTGATTTGTCTCAAAAGTTAACAACCTTTTCCTCGCCCATATCATTATTATCTGTCCAAAGTTCGCACTGTGTCATAACAGTCTGAACTGCATCCTCCATACCTTCAGGTGGATACTTATGCTTTTTCAGCAGTTTCTTTATAAGCATACGCATTTTTGCTCTTGCTGATTCTCGTTTCTGCCAGTCAATTGTTTTGTTTCTTCGGAGAGTGTCTGCAAGTTCTTTTGTAATTGCTATCAGTTCTTCATTTTCATAGAAATCCTTTATTGCCTGTGGCTTCGTTAATGCATCATAGAAGGCTAGCTCATCAGCAGTAAGCCCAAGCTGGTCACCTTCCTTTTGGGCTACTACAATCTGTCTTGCAAGATTAAGCATTTCCTCAATAACTTCTTCATTTGTTAACATGAGATGATAAGAGGCTGTAAAAACACAGGTGTAAAGAAGATACGAATTCATGATATCAGGCATTCGCACGCCAGCTTACTTATCAATCAAGGCTGTGATGCATTAATGTTAGCAGACAGGCTTGGACACGAAAAGGTCTCCACAACACTTAACACATACTCCCATCTGTTTCCACATAAACAACAGGAGCTTGTGCATAGTCTGGAATCATTGCAGGCAACAGATTCGCCAACACCTGAGCCACCATCTGATAACCCTTTGCTTGAAGCCGCAGGTATCACCTGTGAAGTATCTCAGACTCAGGACAACGGCTCAGATGTAACCATCCGATCTCAGTTTGGACCTGCGTTAGTACCGCCAAATACCGCATCAGGGAAAATCATCCAGATGTCACAAAGAAAAATCATTTAAAAGAAATCCAGCAGTCATCAGGGTTTCTTGCTATTAAAGTTAATGACAACCAACTGAAAACGATAAAAAAGAGTAGTTGCTATTAGTAGCAGAGCAAAAAGAAAAAGTCTCGGAAGCCGCTTGTTTAGCGGATTCCAAGACTTGTGGCTCTTATTCAAACTCAATCGTACCCGGCGGCTTGCTGGTCAGGTCATAGAATACGCGGTTAACGCCCTTAACTTCGTTAATAATGCGGTTCATAACCTTATTCAGTACTGCATACGGAATCTCAGCAGATTCGGCTGTCATGAAGTCGATAGTCTTCACTGCGCGGAGCGCTACAGCGTAATCATAAGTTCTGAAGTCACCCATAACGCCTACACTTCGCATATTTGTCAGTGCTGCAAAGTACTGGTTCGGCATCCATGAAGGATCTTCACCATGTTCTTTCTTATACTCAGCTGCAGCATTGTCTACCTCTTCACGATAAATGAAATCTGCATCCTGTACAATACGAACCTTCTCTGCAGTAACTTCACCGATAATACGGATTCCAAGTCCCGGTCCCGGGAATGGCTGACGGAATACCAGTCTCTCCGGAATTCCAAGCTCCAGACCTGCTTTACGAACCTCATCCTTGAAAAGGTCGCGGAGCGGTTCGATGATTTCCTTGAAATCAACGAAATCCGGAAGTCCGCCTACATTGTGGTGAGATTTGATCACTGCGGACTCTCCGCCCAGACCACTCTCTACAACATCCGGATAAATAGTTCCCTGTGCCAGGAAATCTACCGCACCAATCTTCTTGGCCTCTTCTTCAAAAATACGGATAAATTCTTCACCGATGATTTTACGTTTTGCTTCAGGCTCTGTAACACCTGCCAGCTTGTCATAATATCTCTGCTGTGCATTGACGCGAATAAAGTTCAGGTCAAACTGACCGTTTGGTCCGAATACACCCTCAACCTCATCTCCCTCATCTTTACGAAGAAGACCATGATCTACAAATACACAGGTAAGCTGCTTGCCGATTGCTCTGGAAAGAAGTCCTGCTGCAACGGAAGAGTCAACACCACCTGACAGGGCAAGAAGAACTTTTCCATCCCCGACCTTCTCGCGGATTTCTCTGATAGTGTGCTCAACAAAGGCATCCATTTTCCAGTCTCCGGCACATCCGCATACACCAAGTACGAAGTTGGAAAGCATCTTCTTTCCTTCTACTGTATGAAGCACTTCCGGATGGAACTGGATCGCATACAGCTTCTTCTCCTCATTCTGTGCAGTTGCTACCGGACAATCTGCTGTGTGAGCAGCAATCTCAAATCCTGGTGCAACCTGGGAAATGTAATCTGTGTGGCTCATCCAGCAGATTGTTTTGTCAGATACGTCTTTGAAGATTTTGGAATCTGTCTTATCTACCAGAACCTCTGTCTTTCCATATTCGCTCACATCTGCTTTCTCAACTTTTCCGCCCAGAACATGCATCATAAGCTGTGCGCCATAGCAAAGTCCCAAAACAGGAATACCAAGCTCAAATAATTCTTTATTGCATGTAGGTGAATCTGCCTCATAGCAGCTGTTCGGACCACCGGTAAGGATGATTCCCTTAGGATTCATTGCCTTGATTTTCTCAAGATCGGTCTTGTATGAATAGATTTCGCAGTATACGTTACATTCTCTCACACGTCTGGCAACCAGCTGATTGTACTGACCGCCGAAATCCAGTACGACGACTGTTTCTCTTTTCATGTTTTCCTCCTTGTTTCTCATTATTTGTAACTGTAAAGATATTGAACCGTTACCATTAAATTTTATTATAAATTACAGTTCGGATTTTTACAATGCTTATTTTCAGTTTTCCACCTTGTGTTTTCTTCCTGCCAGTTTATAAGTTTTTTAGAATTTAATCACGTTTTTTTCAACAGTCCATCACATTTTGCTCACAAATTCCCTGTATATTAATAAGCAAATAAAGCAAATGCTTTACAGACAGGTTGCAAATGCTTTTTCACATAGATTTTTAACTTTTTTCTTTTTCATACTTATGCCGGACCGTAAGGTCCGGCCCTCCTTCTTTTTACAGACCTTTTCAGGTCTTTTTCTTTTTTTTATAAGTTTTTTAGAATTTAATCACAATTTCTTCAACAGTCCATCACATTTTGCACACATTTTCCCTGTATATTAATAAGCAAATAAAGCAAACGCTTTATTTATAATAAAACTTTTTCTTTTTCATACTTGCCGGATCGCAAGATCCGGCACTCCTTCTTTTAAAATGTGAAATCCCGCTCACAGTAAGACACAACTGTGAGCGGGATTTTTGTGTTACCGCAGAGAACTAGTGTGCCGACAAGTTGATTCTTGAAACAATCTTGCAGGATAAATTTTCTTATTTCAAGGCGGAGGAAGGAGGCGTAGCGGTGGCTACGGCGACCGACGACAACGCGGAAATAAGGAATTTAGACGCAAGATTGTTCGAGAAATCAACTTGTTGGCACACTTACTTGATTCGATTAAATTCCCATTGTAAGAATCTCCATCAGTACCCCAAGCAATGACGGATTCAAATTCATGGATACCAGAACAGGCACTGCTTCTGTGCCCAGCTCTTTCACTACTTTATAAACCTCTGTCTTCTGTGCATAGGTAATCTGTGCTTTTTCCAGAATCTCATAGACCTCTTCTGCATAGTCTCTCTGATAAACAGCTGCATCTGCCGCAAAAGTAACCTTCACCTGTGCATCTGCCGGCACATCCTTCAGAATCACTATTGTTCCATGAAGCTTCTTATCCTCTGCGAACTCTGCATCCTTATATACCTGTCCGTTTACAGTAACCTCCTGCGGTTTGTCCTGAATGTTGCAGAAGCGGATCTTCCAGGAACGTTTCTGCGGAATCACTGCTGTATTTCCCTGCGCAGCTTCTACAATAAATACTGTTCCATTCTCATCTGCAGTCTTCGTCATTCTGGTGGATACCCAGTTCTCATCCAGGTCTTCCGGTGTGTCCCCATCGTCTTCCCAGAGTACAAATTCTCCTGATTCTCCAGGATATACAAGTACTTCCAGTTTCTCAGGATTCTCAATGGAATTATCATATCCTTCCATGTCCTTCAGTGGAATGATGCTGCCTTCACGCACAAGTACCGGCATCTCATAAATATCTCTCCAGAGATCCACTTTTCTGCCGCCCTTATATGCTCTTCCGTTAAAGAAATCATACCAGATTCCCTGCGGGATCCATGTCTTTGCGCCTGCAAGTCCTGTTACCGGATCCAGCTTATCTGTGATTGGAGATACCATCATCTCTGTACCGAAATAATAGTTGTTCGGTACTTCATAGGTTTCCTCGCGCTCCGGCTCCAGATAATACATCGGCTGTACCAGCGGCAGTCCCGCTCTGCTTGCACGACGGTTCATGGTGTAAAGATACGGAACCAGCTTATGACGCAGTTTCAGGAAATTCTTCATTACTGTTTCTACAATCTGGTTGTATTTCCACGGTTCTTTTCCATTAAACGGGTTATCTGTGCTGTGCAGACGATTCATTGGTGAAAAGACTCCAAGCTGTACCCACCTTGCAGTGAGCTCGTCGTCTCTGTATCCAAACATATGTCCACCGATATCATGACTCCACCATCCAAAACCGATGTTGCTGGCATTTGCTGTGAAATATGGCTGGAATTTCAGACTCTCCCAGGTAATGAACGTATCACCGGAAAAACCAACCGGGTATCTGTGGCTTCCTGGACCTGCATATCTTGAGAAAGTCAGCGCACGTTTTCCTTTCCACTTGCTGTCCAGATAGTGATAGTGGTTCAGCATCCAGAGCGGATCCAGTCCCGGAACCTTGGTTACAGTTCCCTGCTGCCAGTCAAGCCACCAGAAGTCTACTCCCTCTTCTTCCATCGGATGATGCAGTTCCTCAAAATATGTCTCAATGAATTTCGGATCTGTCATATCAAAAAGTACCGGTTCCTTACTTGCAGGATCAATTCCCATCTTCTCTGCAACTCTCGGATAGGCTTCTTCATAAGCACGCACTCCATCTGCCGGATGTACGTTCAGTGTGATCTTATATCCATGTTTGTGCAGCCAGTCCATAAATTCAGGCGGATTGGGGAAAAACTTCTTATTCCAGGTATATCCTGTCCATCCGCTTCCATATACAGGAGGTACATCCTCTACCAGATGCCAGTCCATATCTACAACTGCAACAGAAAACGGCACTTCTTCTTTCTCAAAACGCTCTACCAGTTCTTTGTACTCTGTCTCTGTGTATTTGTGATATCTGCTCCACCAGTTTCCGAACGTATATCTTGGAAGCAGAGGTGTTTTTCCACATAATCTGTAAAAATCCTGCAGACATTCCACATATCTGTGACCATATCCAAAGAAATAAAAGTCTGCTCTGTTTCCCTGACGTGGCTCTACCATTCCATCTTCGCCCATAGCCATTGTATGGGAATCATCCAGCACTGAAAAACCGTTTCTGGACATAATTCCATGACTCAGCGGAATCTCACCGTCTGCTTCATCCAGGGTTCTGGCTGTTCCCAGCAGATCTTTTGGTTCATCACCATAATGCCACACGCGCTCGCTGGCTTTTCCACCCGCTACACGTATCATCAGACCGCTTGGAGAAAATTTCTGTCTGTCATAGTGGATTTCCAGGTCTTTGGTGTAAATATGTAATTCCTCACCGCCATCGCTCACCCTGAATTCCGGCACCGGGAAATCACGATTGCATACCATCTGTGTTGCTCTGTCCTCAAATCCTCCGTCTTCGCTGTACTCAAAACGAATCAAGGCAGTTGTCAACATTGTAATCCTGAAATGATCGCCCACGATCACAGCTTCCTTTCTGCATACAGGATTACCTTCCAGCACAAATTTCTTTAAGTCCATAAAAGTTTTTCCTCCTTTACATCAACAACAGTTGTAACAGCTGCTTTTATGTCTATTTTAATCTTCTGTAGTCTGATTGACAACGCTTTTTTTCAGCTACTGAACATTTATATGACATATACTTGTGATATTATTTTCTAGAACGTGTCTGAAAAATGCTTTACGCAAGATGTGCGTCACAATTTGCAGGAGATTTTGGGAATGATTTTCCAAACACACTCTAAAGCAGCTGCCGAAGAGGACGAATGATAATCCTGAGCACGCCGTAGTATAACTTCTTTTTCCGATTCAACGCTTTCCCCTGGTACTTTGCGCCTTCGGTTTCCTGACCGTTTGCAAGTACCTCTTTGCTTTTTTCCATATAATCTGATTCTGTTTCGTGAATCTGCTGATTCAGTTTTTCGCTGTCAATTACCAGCATCAGTTCCGTATCCAGATAAGTACTTCGCATATCCAGATTATAGGAACCTACTACTGACAGACGGTCATTTATCAGCACAGCTTTTGTATGAACCGGATAATCATTCATCAGTTCATACACATCTGCCCCTGTTTCCAGAATTTTCTTTTTCTGATTAAGATAATCTGTACAGCCCCATGGATTAGAGCCTTTTTCCACTGCATTCAACACGATCTGAAGCTTTGCATGATCTGAAATCCCCTGCAATACATCATACATGTAACCATTACAGATCACATAAGGAGTCTGTATTATTACATGATCTGCATTTTCAGTAAGATACTGAATTGTCTGGAGAACCTGCGGTGTTTTTCGTCCCGCCTCAATTCCATTATTGATCAGAGTGATCTTGTTTGCTTCTATCGTATCCTTTTCCCATGCACTGTAGGTTTCTATATCATTGTACCTTTTCAGCAGAGATATGTAAATTTCTTCCATGTGCCGGTATGCATCCGTATATCTGGAAGATTGTTTGCCTTTTTTAATGCTCACACAGCTTTCCTTCCATATTTTATGGAAATAATCCTCAAGCTGGTTCAGAGACTCTCCCTGTCCTTCTGATGTATCATACACCAGGATATCTCTGTCTTCATTAATGCCTTTTGTCTGATTCCCCAGAAAGATATCATTGCTGTTGCGTCCGCCCAGCAGATACATTTTCTCATCCACGATCAGATATTTATCATGCATGCGATAATTCACCTTAAACAGATTGACCGGTGTCACCGGATTGTAAACTCCCACTTCCACATTCTCATATGATGCCAGAGCCTGGAAATCGCTGCTTCCAGCCAGAAACAGTTGCTGATAAATTCCATCGATCAATAACTGAATCTTCACACCTCTTGCCGCAGCGCAATTCAATGCGGCAAGAATTTTAGTGCCATTATCATCCGCGCGTAAGTCAAAGGTAGACAGTACAATGCTCTCCTTCGCAGTGCCAATCATACGAAGCCTCCACAAAAGTGCCTCTTCATTGTCGTCAATGCAGCAAATCCTTTCCGTTCCTTCTGTCTCTGATGTAAATTCTGTTTCTCTCAGACTTTCCACATATTTTTCGTCCGGTTTCCTGCAAAAAAGAGGTGAAAGTACATTTACCAGCACCACGATCAGCAGGAAAAGGCAAAATACTTTGCCTGTTCTTTTTAGTATTTTTTTCATTCGATACCACGACCTCCTTTGACCAGACCGGAACCCAGATATTTGACTTATTCCTCTTCTTTCGACAATACAGTGAGTATAGAGTATAACATAATCAGAAGCTATAGTGCATCTTTTGATACGAAAAGCGTTAAAATCTTTTCACAAACCCTTTTCTTTTTTTTGCAATGTCTTATATGTTTCCGACTTATAAAAATTCAATATCATCAACTCTTTCCAACAGGAAGGGATTTCAATGTTATCAGGATGGTTTGTATAAAGTGTGATGACTGATTATAAAGAGAGTTTATCTGCATCTTGCGCAGCAGTCTTCCCTTCTGCATGAAGATATTTACCAGCTTGACCCTGTGTTCTTCAAGTGCTATCAGCAGCATAAAATACTTTTACGCCCTTGTGGAACTTTCTCCGCAGGGGCGTAAATACTTCATTTCTCTCTATTTCCCAGACACCTTTATTTTTCACTTTCCCGTAAAACATAAAAAACACCGTCCCCGCGGCAATCGCTTTGTCCGCAAAAACAGTGTTCTTAGTGCGCCTTCAGGGGTTCGAACCCTGGACACCCTGATTAAGAGTCAGGTGCTCTACCAACTGAGCTAATCGCGCATGCAATAGTCTGTCTCTTATACACATCTGACGCTGCCGACGATAAGGC
>ENA-OYYQ01000952-OYYQ01000952.1-human-gut-metagenome-genome-assembly--contig:-NODE-952-length-10712-cov-4.501924_pt1 | contig 10712 bp, 7 predicted proteins | sample MGYA00243252_ERZ653455 | MGnify/ENA primary metagenome ERZ653455 (study PRJEB26926, sample SAMN06164940) | human gut metagenome | biome: ENVO:00009003; feature: ENVO:2100002; material: ENVO:00002003...
GAGTTACCCTGGTCCTCCTCGCCAAATGGTTCACCCGTAAAGACATTTATCGAAGAGTCCGAGAGTTGATCTTGCACGATTTCGCTTTGCGCAGCTTGCTCAATAACATGATCAGTCATTGAAGCGGGATAGTTGATACCCGCTGACAACATTGAAGCATTTGCGTCCTCTTTAGGCTGAACAATACCAACAATCTTTACATCTTCGCCGTTATTGATCAGATCACGCATATAACTTTCATTGTCAGTCTTATCGCGCCATACGTTATACCCACTGTCGTATTCGTAATAGTCTGCCGCATTCACCAATTTAAAGGTGACGTTTAAGATCTCATCATAGGTAGGATCAGTTATATCAGTAGGAGCATTAACCTCTTCTTCGTCAGCAAACTGCTCAACCATAGACTCGAGCTCAGAAGAATCGCGAAGTCCTAAGGTATAGAGCAAGAAGTCACTTATGCCTCCATTGCCTGTTAAAACCAATACACACTCATTGTAGTTTTGAGGCCAATGTCCAGCTTTTACCTCATACTGATTCTCATAAAGACTTGGATCGCTTGGCATCTCATAAAACACGTTAGTGCTCATGCTTGCGCTCATAATGCTATTTGAGCTTGTCGTAGAACCTAACCCCAGCGAAGAGAAAGAAGTATCGGGATTTACCTGATGAATTGTTTCAGTATCTGAACTATATATTTGTGGTGTGACATTGTAGCTATATTCAATCGTGGAAACATACTGTTCGATACCACTTTGACCGCTATCAAAATACGCTTTTAACGAAGCAAGGTCATTTGATACCGCACTAGAGAGCATGTTGGTAATCATATTGATCACCCGCACGGAATTCTCATTTTCTCCTTCCGTGCTTTCGCCGCCATCACTCGCCTCACTTTCCTGAGTGGAAGAATCCGCTTCTTCGCCAGCAACTCCCACCATCATAGAAGTCATATCAAAGCCCGTACTCTGAATTTGCAAAGGATATTCGGAAAGCGTTTCTTCTTCAACGTTTGCAATGTAGTTATTGACTCCATTTGCAAGTGCCAAAATTGCCGCAATACCAATAATACCAATTGAACCCGCAAAGGCAGTCATAATGGTGCGACCTTTTTTGGTCATCAAGTTATTAAAGGAAAGGCCAAGAGCGGTCAAAAAACTCATGCGAGTTTTGCGAATAGGCTTATCTGATAGATGCATCTCATCTTCAGTAGGCTCAAAAGGATCAGTATCCGAAGTGATAACACCATCAGTCAGATTTACAATGCGAGTTGCATATTGCTGTGCCAATTCAGGATTGTGGGTAACCATAACCACTAAGCGATCCTTAGCGATTTGGGTAAGCAAATCCATGATCTGCACGCTCGTCTTAGAATCGAGAGCACCTGTTGGTTCGTCTGCAAGTAAGATTTCCGGGTCGTTAATCAACGCACGCGCAATAGCAACACGTTGCATTTGACCACCAGAAAGCTGACTGGGTTTCTTATTGATATGCTCGCCCAGACCCACTTCCTCAAGTGCCTTTTTAGCGCGCTCTTGACGCTCCTCTTTAGAAACACCTGACAGTGTAAGTGCCAATTCGACATTAGCCAAAATGGTTTGATGAGGAATTAAGTTGTAACTTTGAAATACAAAACCGACTCGATTATTACGAAAGGTGTCCCAATCGCGATCTTTGTATTCCTTAGTAGAAATACCATCAATAATTAGATCGCCTGAATCATAGTGATCCAAGCCACCTACAATATTCAATAAGGTAGTTTTACCTGATCCTGAAGGACCAAGAATTGCCACGAATTCGCTATCGCGAAACGCGACAGAAATATCATTTAACGCAACCTGAGTAAAGTCGCCCGTAGTATATGACGTGCGAATGGGCTGCAGTTGAAGCATGAAGGGCCTTCCCCGTTTATGTAGTGTTTTTACCCATTTTTATGATAATGGTACATAACCTATCCAATAATTAAAGAAGTGAAAGTGTCATTTACCTGTAAAAACTACAAGAACCCGCCCGATTCAAACTAAACCAAGCGAGTTCTTAAACACATTGATTTAAAGTGATGGGTTTTATCACTCTGCGGTTTTTTCTAATTTGGCTCCTTGCCGAAGTGCAACAAAACCACAAATTAAAGAAAGAACCATAATTAGTAAGCTCAATACAAACATAAGTAGATATCCATTCGGAAGATCAACAATAAAGCCCCAAAATACTGCAGCAAATGCACCAAACAAGGCACTTACCATAGAAATTCGCGAATAAATGTTGGTGTAATCACGCGAACCGAATACCGTTCTTGTAAGCAAAGGTGACTCCACGGTAGTACATGCATACGCAAAACCAAATAAAAATGAACCAACAAGTAAAAGAAGCGCAATACCAGGCAAAAGCATCATAAGCAAAACACCCACAATACCCAACACGACACCAAACGCAAGTCCCAGTGTTGCAGATCGGTCGTTAACTACGCCAAGGGCAACTTTACCTAGCGCTTGCCCCGTCATACAAGCCGAGGCAATAAGCCCCGTATAAGCCGCTAATTCAGGCAAGCCACTTCCAGACAAATAAGAAACATATCCTGGGAAGAATTGATAGATCATCTGATTCAAAGTGATCAAACCAACAAAAGCAGCTACCGTGAAAAATGCTACGGTTTTCATAGCTTTGTCGGCGGAAACGCCAACTTCAGGCTCAAAAGCTTTCTCGTGATCTTCACTAACTTGGTCTGCGCCATAAGGAAGAAGGCCCTTATCGGCTGGTTTAGACCGAACGATAAACAGCGTAAAAGGTAACGTAGCAATAAGAATAATAACTCCGAAGGCTAAATAGCCTATGCGCCAACTCTCATCCGACAAAGAAATAATAGCCGTCCCAATAGGGTTGAAGATTACACCCCCAATTCCCGTAAATGCCATACAAAGACCAACAAAAAAGCCGACGCGAATTCTACACCATGAATTAATAAGAGTAGGTATTGCCAAATAAATCAAAGGACCCGTTCCAATCCCGAGCAATACACCAGCAATATATAATTGCCAAACCGCACTTATAAAGGACATTGTTATAAGTGTCAGTCCATCTATTAGTACACAGGCGCTCAAAATAATACGCAAATCCGCTGTACTCATAAACTTACCCGCAATTGGCACGGTAATCATCATGGCAATATTAAGGATAGAGAAATAGAGACTTACCTCAGCAGTAGAAACGCCAAAATAGGAACTGACAGGATTGAAATATATTCCCGCACAACTAATAACCATTGCGCAAGGAATACTCGTAATAACAATTCCTGTTAAAACAATGAGATACGTATAGTGAAACTTCGATTTATGCTGTTGAGAATTGTCACTCATAGCATTAACAACCCCTAAAAAAATAAAACTCCCGACTAAAATCTTAGGGGCGCCAATGAACTAAGAAAAATACTGAATTCCAATATCAAATCGGTATTTCCGATTAGAGCTTTTCGATTAAGCAGTATTCTCCACCACGAAGATAATTCCCTGAATAAGTATCTGACGATAAAACGAATCGATAAAACAAGGATCCCCTTGATACTTCAAGAGGATCCTTTTCTATTTACTTCTACCTACTTCAGAGTATTTTATTCAAAAAGCGCTACATCTTCGGGAAGCTCTGTTCTTTCGTGTGCGCCTTCCCACAGCACTTCATCAATAAAATCCAAGATTCTGTTCATAACTTCATCAGTTTTCATTGAAGGATCACCGTGAGTAGCATCTGGGAATAGCTCTAGTTTCGCATGCCCAGTACCGCATTTTTCGTTAACCATACGAGCCATAGAAACCGATTGAGTATAAGGAACAATATGGTCTTTTATGCCATGTAAGAAATATGCCTTAGGAAAATTCTCATTTACATACTTTATAGGACTTCCCGTCGCGGCCACCTCAGGGTTATCAAAACAACTTACTCCCATAAGTTGGTTTTGAGGATTACTCATTCCTTTTTCACCCGTGTCACCACGAGCAGCCAAACCACCTGAAGCCATCAACTGATCTTCTTTAGTGCTTCGATCGCATAAATCACATTGATATAAATCAGTAGGCGGATATACCGCAATTAAGCATTGAACAGCATCAGACTGATCAAGATTGCCATAACGTCTGCCGTTCATAAATGGACGTCCTGCTAAAGCCGAAACCATACAAGATAAATGTCCTCCAGCAGAATTACCCATTAAAGCAATTTTGTCAGTTTTAAGATTGTATTCAGCAGCATGGGCGCGCAAAAAACGAATTGCCGCACGCACATCTTCAAGAGGTTCAGGCCAACGGACATCAGGAACCAAGCGATACTCTACGCATGCCAATGCATACCCCTGCGATGGAAACTTAAAGATGCCTGGCATTGTGTTTTCTCTTTTATCACCAGAAACCCATCCGCCACCGTGAACGAAAATAATTAATGGAAAAGGACCTTCACCTTCATTCGGCAGCCAGATGTCCACTGCCTGACGAGGGTCATCTGATGCATAAGAGACATCAAGCCAATGACGTTTAAATTGAGATGGGTCAATTTGTTTAAAGGGGCTCTCCATAGCATTTCTCCTTCAACTATATACTTAAGTATAAACAGCAAAAGATCCCTTCAGTCTTAACCAAAGGGATCTTTTTGGTTTTGCTATTTCATCTTTAGAAACAAAGCTGGATTAGCGATCCAAATCAGCTTCAGTCAAACGTTCACGAGGAAGCTTATCACGCATGCTGTATGCGATAAGACCAAGAACGAGAACTAAGATAATGCATACTACCGCGATACCAAATACTGCAGTAAAGCCGCCAAGGTTTTCAGAAACAGCTGCCCAAACGTAGCTACCAACAGCACCGCCCAGACCAAGAGAAGTTCCTACATAACCCCAAATTACTGGGTACGATGCACCGTATCCAAATACGGAACGAACAACCATTGGCGCAACAACCAAAGTACCAGGAATGAAACAACCGAACAAAACACTGCCAATTGGAAGCAGAATGGTGCTGGGGAATTGCCACATGAATACCAAGCCAAGTAAACCGCAAGCGCACAGTACAAACAGCGTAACTTTAACACTCATGTCGGAGAAAACGCTTAAGCCAAGTTTACCAATTGCATTACCAGCACTATTGAAAGCAGTGAGTTCAGCACCAGTCACAAATGCGCCTACTATTATTCCTGCCATTACATCTGCCTGCGAGTTATACCATTCAACATACGTCGCAAAGAACGCATTAATGTTGCAAACCGTGTTGATCAACAAACCGAAAAGAATCAAAACCCAGAAAACAAGGGACTTACGTGCAACGCTAGGACGTACGCACAGTGCAACGCGCTCTTCTTCAGGAGCCTCTGCCAGCTTTGCTGCCTGCTTAGCAGAACCATAAGGAAGCATGCCGCGATCTTCAGGACGGTTTGCGTAGAAAATCAAAACGCCCACAACCATAACAACCAAGCTGATAGCACCCAAAGTCATATAGCTGGTGCGCCAGCCAGAGGTCTCAATAATCATTTGGCCAATTGGGGTAAATAACATACCACCAAAGCCAGTAAATGCAGTACAAATACCAATTACTAAACCAGTGCTTACACGGAACCAACGATTGATAATTGCAGCAACGCCAACACCAAGCATAACAGCGTTAGTAATACCAACAATTGCACCGCCAACCCAAATCATCCATAACTGAGGTGCTGCACCAAAAGAGATCAAAACCGCAGATTCAATTGCGCCTGCTGCCAAAAGTACGTATTTAGTGTTGTACTTAGCCAGCCACATACCTGCAAAAGGTGAAACAATAACACCAGTAATATAGTCAAGCGTACGCCACATAGAAATCTGACTTACCGGCACGCCGAAATCTTCAGCCATGACAGGATAGTAAATACCTGCACAGCTATTTAAAATTGCTGATGGCACACCACAAATAAGAATGCCAACAATGATAATTGGCACATAGTGGATAAAGCTCTTTTCCACCAACTCTGTGCTCGTATTTGAAGCTTTTGTTATCATGAGTTTACCTGCCCATCAAGAAGTATCTATTTACTCAAATCTTTGTTTCCTCTAGTTTTCGAAACACTTAAAGCCCATAAAAGAATTTCGTTAGAGGAACAGCGGTGAATTAATACTTTTTGAACTGGGCAGGCATTTTTGTATAAAACAGCCTTGCCATGTCCCCTCCCCTTTCTATTCGAATGTATAATTCGAGATTCAAAACTTCACTTATTCAGAAGCAGTTCGCATCCGCATTTAATTGTTTTGAACTCGTTCAACTCCCTAAAATGATGGTAGAACACACAATTTTGAGTTTGAAATAATAAGAACAGATATACCCTCGAGTAAAACCAATATAGAACACGTTCTAAGCTGTTTACCTGCGCTTATAGAAAAGAACCTATAGCTTATAAGACTTAAGTATTTCCACACACGTTTTATTTTTCTTACAGTCGTTTTAGTAACATAAACAAGGGAGTTCAGAAGAACAAAAGGGGATATAATGGCAAGCTTTTTCAGTAAAGTAGATCCAACGCAGTTTAAGCGTTATTGGCTCGACGTTCCATACGCAGACCATGATCCACGTCAAAAGTTAGATATTTGGCTACCTGACGAAGGGGAAGGTCCTTTTCCGCTGATTGTATTTGTCCATGGCGGCGGCTGGGTCGGAGGCGACAAACGAGAGAACACTATGCCTGGAGCTTTTAAAGTAATGTCCCAAGGTTATGCGATGGCAGCGGTTGAGTATCGCATTGCACCAGATGCCGTTTGGCCTGATCCTCTCTATGACGTTCGTGCAGCAATTCGATTCTTGCGAGCTCATGCAGACGAGTATCATCTAAAGACCGACAAAATTGCAGCATGGGGAAACTCTGCTGGTGGTCACATTCTAAATATGGTTGCTGCATTAGGCGGACGTCCTATTATGAAAGGCGCCAAACTTGGTAATGCTGAATACGACGATTCAATCCAATGTCTCGTAAACCTTTATTCTCCAAGCGATATGTACCAAATCGATCTTTGCAACACGCTTTCCGAAGATGACATTGTTAATGCAACGGGAGGTACTGACACCGCTGAAGGTCTTGGGGAAGGCATGAGATTCCCCCATAACTTAATCATGGGATTTAAAAACAGTCGAAATCGTGAAGCAGCTGCTTTCGGTAGCCCCATCAATTTCGTAACCAAGGATTTTCCCCCAACGTTCTATCTTCATGGCATCAAGGACCCCATCGTTCCTTATACACAATCAATAGCCATGACTAATATGATTAACGAAACGTGTGGAGAAAAACGAGCAAAATTCCATCTTTTCCCCAATGCTGTCCACGGTGATCCCGTTATGAAAACTGATGAGGTTGTTAATATGCTTCTCGATTTTATTGATGAGCATATTTGGGAAGGAACTCATCAGCGAAGTGAATTGCCGAAAGAAATTAGAACCGTTGAAACTATTGAAGGAACTCAAGATAACTTCGAGAAATAACGTTTTCCTCTCTCAAGTGACCTTGAATCCCTTTCCTTAAGTACAATCAAGGTCACCCCTTTATAACCCCTGTTGCAATGATCATCTGCGATGAAATTCTATTTGTAACAGGGGTTACTTGTTTATAATGCATCCCTCGTAATTGATTTAGTGATTGAATCAAAGAATACAAATAATGGAAGTAATTACTACGGGTAAATAAACTAAGCTTAAGAAGTCTTTTGAAATTATTAATTTTAAAAGCAAGATCAGGGCTGTTGAAGTGGTATTTTCAAATATCTAGTTCTCGACATACCGGAATACCTTACTGAAATGAGGATCAATGGAATTACGTCAATTGCAATACTTTCTTGCTATTGCCGAATGCGAAAACATGACGCAAGCTGCAAAAATGATTCACATTTCACAGCCTTCCCTTAGCGCTAATCTTCGAGATCTTGAGCAAGAACTCGGTTTCCAGCTTTTTAATCGTATGGGGAAACGTTTAGAACTCAACGATAGTGGCAGATACTATGCAAAACGCGTACAAGAAGCGCTCGGTATTTTAGAAGAAGCACAAAAAACTGCCTGCGACAACGCCCACATCCGCGATCGTATCGTAAATTGCGCTGTTGAAATACCTGTGGGTCACGCTGGAGAATTATTGCGTACGTTTTACGATAATCATCCTGACATTCTTGTTCGTATGGGATACCCCGATTCAAGTACTTTTTCCCAACAAGTCATAGATATCAAATTGTTTGGTTCGCCACTTAAACTCGAAGAAGACAATACAATTCTGCTAGGAAAAGAGCAATACGTGGCAATTCTTCCATCCAATCATCCTCTAGCAAATGAAGAACATTTCAAACTTTCTATGCTTCGTGATGATCAGTTCATTCTCACAAATCCGAGTGATCTACGAAACACCGTTACTGAAATGTGCCACGAAGCAGGGTTTGAGCCCAGCATCGTTGCTGAAACCCAACTATACAGTGAGGCACTAAGCCTTGTTGAATCTGGGATCGGTTGCACGATTGGTACAACCTTTACCTGGCTTGGACACCATCATTTCAATATTGCAGTAAAAGTCTGTGAGGACGTACAACGGTATCGTTATTTATATGCCAATCTAAACAGTGATATAGAAAACACTGATGCCACAAAAACTTTCATAGATTTTTTGAAATCATACTCTAAAGAAATCACTCAATCATACGAAAATACCTAAGCAAAAGCTTAGGTATTTCTTTTAGAAGATTATTCCCCAAAGAACACTGCTCTTGCTTCAAGCTCTTTTGCAGTATTTTTCGGCTTCACCGCTAAAGAACCTATAACCATGCAAAGCAGCGATACCGTAATTCCTATAACGATTTGGTGCAAACCAAAGAAGGTAATTCCCGCAGCCATAGTTCCACAGTATGCAAGCGTGCCGCCAACCATAGAAAGCAAAGCTCCTGTTTTGTTGGCCTTCTTCCAGAACAAGCCCATCACTAATACCCAACAGAAAGCTGTCTCTAAGCCTCCAAAAGCAAACATGTTAATCTTCCAAATAACATCAGGAGGCACAACCGAAAGCACAAACACAATAACCCCAACGACAAAGGTAAATACTTGGCTATAACGAGCTACCTGTTTACCGCTGGGTACGTTATTTTTTTCTTCACGATAATGTAAGTACATATCTTTGATAATGGACGAGGAAGAAAAAATCAAAAGTGAAGCTACGGTAGAAATAGAAGCCGCAACAGGACCAATAATCGCAACGCCAGCCAACCAAGGCGGCAACGACTGAACGATAGCAAGCGGAATAATATTATCGACGCTGTTACCGTATGCTGAAAGATCTGCTGGCAAAATCCCCTTTGCAAGCACACCCAAAGCCGTAACACCAATCATCATGGCACCAATAATAATAGTGCCAATAATCATAGCCTGACGAAGAGATTCAGAGTCTTTATACCCCATGCAACGAACAACTGATTGAGGCAAACAAAACGTAAATACACCAACCAATAGCCACTGAGTGAAATACAAGCCAATTGGCATATCTCCCCCACCAAGCGGTTCTAGCAGTTGAGGATTGTGCGTTTGAAGGTTTTCCATAATATTGGTGTATCCACCGCCAGCATTTAATATGCCACCAGCAAGCACGAAAATACCCACAATCATAGCAATGCCGCAAAGAGTATCTACAAAAGCAACACCCCTAAAGCCACCAAGTGCCGTAAACAAAATAGCAGCAATGCCAAAAATTGCGAGGCCAACTTCATAAGAATAACCTGTTACCGCTTCAAACAGCTTTGCACCACCAACAAACTGAGCAACCATGGTGGCGCCAAAGAACAAAACAATAACAAGAGCTGCCACATTAGCAAGCGCATTAGAGTTGTAACGAGCACGAATTACATCAATTACGGTAATGGCTCCTAATTTGCGAGATACTAAAGCCATCTTCTTGCCCATAATGCCATAGAGCAAAAACAAGGCAGTAACCTGAATCGTAGCCATATAAACCCAGCCAAAGCCTACATTCCAAGCCTGGCCAGGACCACCAACAAAAGAACTAACTGAACCATAGGTAGCAATCGTAGTCATAGCGAGTACAAAGGCGCCTAAACTGCGACTTCCAATAAAGTATTCAGAAACAAAACCCGCTTCACGGCGTTTACGAGACTGATAACGAACAAAAAAAGTAATACCCAAGCCTAGCAAAAGAAATAAAGCAACAGGAATAAGGGTAGCAGGATTTCCACTCATTACTTATCTCCCTTGCCTTCAGATCCAGTAGGAATAGAGTTAATTTCTTCATCTTCTAGATCAATATCTTTGAAGACAAAAGAACTCATATATACCGCAGCAGCTATAGCAAAAATCCATGTACCAAAACATCCCGTAATAATCCACAGCGGCGTATTAAACACAACGATATTAAGAGGAGCAATACCAAAGCCCGAAAGTATCCAGACTACAACAGTCAGAAAAAGCGCAATAACAGCAGCCTTGGCTTCCTTATTTGCTTGCTGGAGCTTTTCTTTGTAGTTCATATACACCTTTTCATTAAGTACAGAAAGGAAATAAACCCCTACATACGACGTATCGACAGAGGAGCTACGAAATTATACCGCGCATACAGAAATGAAGATTATAAAGGAAGGCCAGACATCCGCAACAATTCATCTATTACAGGTAAACGGAAACAGAAACAGATAGCGCCCTGCATGAGCAGAACGACCTATCCTCCCACGGACTACACCG
>ENA-OYYQ01000953-OYYQ01000953.1-human-gut-metagenome-genome-assembly--contig:-NODE-953-length-10692-cov-6.433205_pt1 | contig 10692 bp, 9 predicted proteins | sample MGYA00243252_ERZ653455 | MGnify/ENA primary metagenome ERZ653455 (study PRJEB26926, sample SAMN06164940) | human gut metagenome | biome: ENVO:00009003; feature: ENVO:2100002; material: ENVO:00002003...
GGAGATGTGTATAAGAGACAGATTCGCGCCTGTTCCTTTGATAACTCCCTGGCTGCGAGCCAAAATGCACGCAGCTACGGTCAGACAATCAACCACAGGACGCTGCGAATTTGTAAAAAACGCATTCAAAAAGTGCTCATGTTGTCACCCTGTATTCTTATAAATATTTTTTCTTATCTTCTTTCTGACTCATACATGAAACACTATTACAAAATCTAGTAGTGATAAACTTTCCTTCTACTCCGTAAAAAATAAATCGTAACAATTAAAGTCAACATCTCCGCCACAACAACTCCCATCCAGATTCCATTCAATCCAAGCACAAGTGGCAGCAGCATAATACACCCAATCTGAAACAACAAAGTTCGAAGGAACGCAATCATCCCAGAAACAACCCCATTATTCAAAGCTGTAAAGAACGAAGAAGCCCAGATATTAACTCCATTGATCAAAAACACAAATGCATACAACCGGAATCCATGTAACGTCATAGCAAACAGATCAGCATCATATCCAACAAAGATATTGATTAGCGGATGGGAAAAAAACTCAGAGATCAAAGTCAGACAAACCCCAGTTACAGCAATTAAAGACAAACTTTTCTTCAACATATTCTTCAATTCCGAATGATTTCCAGACCCATAATTATAACTGGTGATCGGAGCGCTTCCCATAGAATAGCCAAGATATATCGCAGCAAAGATAAAGTTTGCATACATGATAACTCCATAAGCCGCAACACCATCCGCACCAGCAAGGCGCATTAACTGTGTATTATAAAGCATATTTACAATGGAAGAAGAAGCATTTGTCATAAATTCCGAAGAACCATTTAAACAGGTTTTTAATAAAATATCTTTTCTCCAGACAGGTTTCACAAGACGAAGACGGCTGCTGTTATTCTTTCGTGCAAAATAGATCAACGGTACAAGCCCGCCAACATACTCACCCATGGCAGTTGCAACCGCAGCCCCGGCAACACCATAATGCATAACTCCGATAAAGAGATAGTCAAACACAATATTGATCACGCCAGAGATCAAAGACATACGAAGACTATAAGAAGGTTTCTCAGCTGTAATAAAGAAGTTATAAAAGATCGTCTGCATCATAAACATTGGCTGTGATACAAACATAATACGTCCATAAGTAGACGCATATTCAAGCAGCTGTCCATGCGCCCCAAGTGCCATACAGATCTGCCTTATAAAAATAAATCCAAAGACAGACAGGATCGTAGCTCCGATCAAAGCAGTAAAGATTAGCATAGAAAAATATTCATTTGCTTTTTCTTTTTTACCTTCACCAAGCGTTTTTGCAACGATCGCACTTCCACCAGAACCGATCATAAATCCAATTGCTCCAACACCCATCGCAACAGGAAGAATCAGATTGACCGCAGCAAATGCTGTTTTTCCTGCAAAATTGGAAATAAATAATCCATCAATAATACTGTACATCGAAGTACAGATCATCATAATGATTGATGGAAATACAAAACGGATCAGACGTTTGTAAGTGAAATGATCTGATAATTGAATCTTCATGATAAACTAAAACTCCTTTTCCTCTAAGACATATTGTTTCATATTTTTCTTTAAAATCTGAACATATTTTCTCGTAAGAGAAAATATGTTCACACTCCGAAGGCTCCATAGATTCAAATGTAGCATTTTCCATATCAAAGACAGGACCGATATGTTTTTCAGAAAATTCTCGTCCCTTCCGACGCCGGCTTTACGGATCAAAACTCCTTTATCTTCTAATGATTTTACGGAAGAATTCACCGTTTGTTTTGAGATGGAGTAAAGTTTGCAGATATCTTTCTGAGAGCAACCATCTCCAAGTTCTAACAGACAATATAAAATGAGAAATGCGGAATCTGTAAGATGCATGGAAAGAGCGATCTCATGATAGACATCATCGATCATCTTATAGAGAGAATCAAATTCCTTTAAGGCACGATTTTGTTTCGATTCCATAGTGACTTCCTTTCTTATAACAATTATATCATAGGAAATCACTTTACGAGGTCATTCGAATCAGTTAAAATAAAGAGTCAGAGAATAAAGTACAACCAAAGAAGGAAGTTACCTATGAAATTTGCCTATGATATCCCAGATTCATTCTGGAGTTTATTTCGTTCGATGAACAGAGAACTTTATATGGAAGCCTTGCTGAAGATCAACGAAGAATATGAATATAACAATTATTATTTAAGTAAAGAAGTATGCCTTCAGGTATTAGAAGACTGGAACGAAAGCCAGCGGATCTGGTTATCTCCTGAAGAATTTGAATCAGAAAATGATGCAAGCCAGACACCGCCAAACAGGATCTTAAACTGGCTGATCAAGACAGGCTGGTTAAAGAGGATCGAAGATTTCTCAACATTAACCACCAATATCATCATTCCTGATTACGCAGCCGTATTTTTAACAGCATTTGAAGAATTAGTCAACCCATCAACGGATGACACAGAGATCTATATCCAGAATGTATACGCAACACTGTTTTCATTCTGGCATGATAAGAAGATGAACTTAGCCATGTTAAAAACAGCGCTTGTTAATACAAAGAAATTAAATAAAGCCTTGCAGGATATGTTACACAACATGGACCATTTCTTTAGCCGACTGCTAAAACAGAAATCATATGAAGAAGTGTTGGCAGAACATTTGGAAGGTTACGTTGAGGAAATCGTTGAGAAGAAATATCATATCTTGAAGACAAATGATAATTTCTATTTATATAAAAATGATATCAAACGATGTTTAAGAGAAATGAGAGAAGATATTCCATGGATGGAACAGGTACAGAAGAAAGCAGATAAAGAAAAAGGCGAAGATGTGCTAAGCATCATCAATGCGATTGAACGTGGATTTGATGATATTGAACATCGAATTTCCAACATGGATAAAGAACATTCTAAATATATCAGGGCAACAGTAACGCGTATGAATTATATGCTGAATGGAGAATCCGATACAAGGGGTCTGATGATTCAGCTGTTAAAGACAATCGGGGATTCTAAGGACAGCGAGGAAAAGATCGAGAAAGTCGGACAGAGTATGAATCTGTCTCATTTTGAAGTGCTTTCAGAGAAGTCTTTATATAAGAAGAGAAAACGAAGAGATTTTGCAAGTCAGGTAGAAGAAGAAAAGCAGCAGGAAGAATTATCAAGAGAAGATGTCTTAAGATTAAATAAGATTCATACAAGATACCAACAGGCTGAGATTGAAGATTTCATTGAAGCTTACATGCAGGATGACCATATGGAAGTTAAGGATATTGATATCAGGGATGAAGAGTCCTTTGAGAAATTAATCCTTGCCTACGATTACAGCACGAGAAGAAACAGTAAATATAAAGTGATCGAGAGAGACGATAAATTGATCGATAATGGAAGTTACCGCTATCCGGCATTAACTTTTGTAAGGAGGAAACCGAAATCATGATACCATATTATGAAGAATTGAATGACGAAGAAAAAAATGCGGTCACGAAAGTGATCCGTACGTTGTTAAAACAGACATTTGTATTAGAAAGAAAATATGATAAAAAGAGCGGAAGACTTGTATACAATAAAGAATTTAGAACCATTGACCTGCATCAGGAATTTTTAAGAGAATATTTTAAGATTTCAGGAATCGAATTAAGAGAAAATCTGCATCTGGGAGTCTTTTATATCGAAGGAGAAACTTTGATCGGAGAGAAGATTTCCAGATTATCAACCATTTATCTTCTGATCTTAAAATTATTATACGATGAACATATGGCAGAGGCGTCATCGAATACAAGTGTGTATACATCATTAGGAGAAATCCATGAAAAGATCAACGATTTTCATCTGATGAAAACCTTGCCATCCATCACTGAGATGCGTCGTTCCATCGCATTATTAAAGAGATATCAGATCATCGAACCACTCGATGTATTAGAAGAATTAAATGAAGAGACAAGAATGATGATCTATCCATGCGTGAATGTCGTGTTACTAGGAGATGACATCCGCAGATTGATCGAAAGTTTCAGCAAGGAGGAAGTAGACAGTGAGTTTGACGAAGACGAAGCAGCCATTTCTGGCATTATCGAAGATATGCCTGAATAATTGGCATTATATAGATCAGAAAATATTAAGTTTCAACGATGGAATCAATTTTTTTACCGGACATTCTGGAAGTGGAAAGTCAACAGTGATCGATGCGATGCAGATCGTTTTATATGCGAATACAGATGGTCGTGGATTCTTTAATAAGGCGGCAGCAGACGATTCCGATCGAAATCTGATCGAATACCTGCGAGGAATGGTTGCGGTCGGAGAGAAAGATGAAGTTACTTATTTGAGAAATAAAAACTTCTCCACAACGATCGTTCTGGAATTTACACAGACAGAATCTGACGAAAAAGAATGTCTGGGAGTTGTATTTGACGTAGATACAGCAAGAAATGATACATCCAGATTATTTTTCTGGCACAAAGGCGGCATTTTAGAGAATGCTTACCGTACGGAAGAGCATGCGATGACAATTTCGGAACTCCGCAAATATATGCAGAAAAACTTCAAAAAAGAAGATTTCTATTTTGGAACAAGCAACGAGAGATTTAGAAAACAGATGTATGACATCTATCTTGGCGGTCTTGATATGGAGAAATTCCCAAGACTGTTTAAACGCGCGATCCCTTTTAAAATGAATATCAAGCTCGAAGATTTTGTGAAAGAATACATCTGTATGGAGCAGGACATTCATATTGAAGATATGCAGGAAAGCGTGATGCAGTATGGAAGAATGCGTCAGAGAATCGAAGATACATTAAAGGAAGCAAAGAGCTTAGAAGAGATCAAAGAAAGTTTCGTTAAATTCAAGACCAAAAAAGAGGAACAGGATTATTGCCAGTACCGCATGAACAAACTGGATGTTCTGAAACTAAAATCAGATATTCATCTGTTACAACAAAAGATTGAAGATGGAGAAAAAGATTTAAAGACACAGGAAGAAAATGAAACAGTTCTTGAGAAGAAACTAGAGAAACTTTCCAAAGAATACGATGCATTAGTAGCACAGATCGCAGGAAGTGGATACGACAAGATCGCAACAAGGAAAAAGGATGTTCAGGAGTTGTTAGGACAGTTAAATCATTCCGTACAGCGTTGGGAACAGACATCAAAAGACTTAAAAAAATGGTGTGATCTCGATATTACGCCAAATCAGGCAATCTGGGATATCGAGAAATTTGAACAGGGAGATATCACAGAAGATGATCTGAACCGATTAAAACATACATTGGATATCTTAAGAAAAGAAACTGAGGAAGAACGACAAGATAATGCGTCTGCACTAAGAGCCTTAAAGAAACAGGAGAAATCCATTTCTGATGAGTTGAAAGAACTGAAAAAGGGTAACAAAGCATATCCAAAAGAAGTTCTGGATGCAAGATATGAATTGCAGACGAAATTAAGCGAAAAATGTGGAGATTTTGTAAAAGTAAATGTGCTTGCCGATCTGTTAGACATGAAAGATGAGAAATGGCATAAAGCGGTCGAAGGATATTTAGGATCGAATAAATTAACACTCATCGTGGAACCCAAATACGTTAAGGATGCCATGGAAATCTATCGTGATATGGATCAGAAGAAATACTGGAGAATTTCGATCGCAGACACACAAAAGATTGATAAGCAGGACATGAAGGTTGAGGAAAATGCATTGTCAGAAGAAGTTCTTGCAGAACAGTCTTATGTGAAAAAGCTGATAGAATCCTTAATCGGGCGTGTGATCAAATGTGAGACGATCGATGAATTAAGAAATTGCCGTACTGGTATCACACCAGATGGAATGCTTTATAAAAATTTCCAGTTAAAACGATTAGATCCAAAACAGTACACAAGAAATTCCTACATCGGAGATAACAGTTTACGCCACAGGATCAAAGAATTAGAGAAAGAAAAGGATAAGATCTTTGATAAAAAAGATCCATTAGAAAAAGAAGTTTTAAGTGCTGTCGTTATTTTAGACTATGAATATCTTCCACAGTCAGCCGAAGAATATTTAAAACAGCAGGAAACACTGGAACGTGCGAAAGAACGTCAGGAAGAATACGAAGATTTAGAAAATCAGCTGACAAAATTAAGAGAAGGTGCCTTAAAAGGTCTGGAAGAGGAAAGAGACCAGAACAGGTTAAAACAGGAAGATTGCAAACAAGAAATCAATGTAATGAAAGAAGCAATCTGGGCAACACAGAATGCATTAAAAGAATGCAGACAGCAGATCATTGACCAGAATGAAGCATTGATCCGGGCACAGAATGAATTGCCGGCAAATGGAGAGTACGAGCAGCAGTTTGCACAAGAGATCGAGAAGACAGATACAGAAGACTATGAACGTCTCAAAAAACGTGCAGCAAGGAAATACTATGATGCCGGAACGAAGAAGGAAGAAGAATATCGAAAGCTTGTGGAAGTCAGAACTGCATATTTAAGGGAATATCCGAACCGCACATTCTCAGCAGTAGATGAGAATAATGATGTGTATGACAAGCTTTATAAGGAATTATCATCTGATCACATGGAAATGTATCGTGAAAAAGCTGCAAAACAGGCCAAAACAGCAATGGAACATTTCAAAGATGACTTTGTATACAAGATTCGAAGCGCGATCAGGGAAGCTTATCAGCGCAGGGATGAATTAAACCGCATGATCAGTGGACTCGACTTTGGGAAAGACAAATATCAATTTAAGATCACAAGAAATACAGGAGCCGATGGAAAATATTATCCAATGTTTATGGATGATTCTCTGAATATCGATCCATCTGTCTTAAATACAACGATGGATGACCAGATGAATCTCTTCTCTATGGAACATGAGAATAAATACGGGGAACTGATGAATGAATTGATCGAGATCTTTATCCCGCCAGAAGGTGCAACCGGTGAAGAACTTGAGAATGCGAAACGTGATATGCAGAAATATTCTGATTATCGTACGTATCTGTCCTTTGATATGGAACAGATTGTGGATGGTGATGAAAAACTGACGATCGGATTAAGTAAGATGATCAAGAAAAACTCTGGTGGAGAAGGACAGAACCCATTATATGTTGCATTACTCGCAAGTTTTGCACAGGCCTATGGAATTCATCTTTCACCAAAAGTACGAAGAAATCCAAGCATCCGTCTGGTTGTCTTAGATGAAGCATTCTCTAAGATGGATGCAGAGAAAGTTGCAAGTTGTATTGACCTGATCAGGAATCTAGGATTCCAGGCAATCATCAGTGCGACAAATGATAAAATTCAAAATTACCTGGAAAATGTAGATAAGACTTTTGTATACGCCAATCCAAACAAGAAAAATATTTCCATTCAGGAATTTGAGAAATGTGAATTTGATAATTTAGTCACAGAAGAATAGATAAAAATACAGATACGAGGAGAAATGTATTTATGAATCGAAGTTTAAAAGGAATTTGCTTCACAGTTGCAGGAGGATGCTGCTGGGGCATGTCCGGTGTGATGGGGAAATATTTATTTGATGCAAAAGATCTGACGGCTACGTGGCTTGTGACAGTCAGATTATTAGGGGCAGGAATCTGCCTGCTGTTGCTTATGTATCAGAGAAAAGGGAATTCAATTTTTCGTGTATGGAAAAGAAAAGATTCAGCGGTCAATCAGCTGATCTTCGGGATGATTGGAATGGCTATGTGTCAGATGACGTACTTCCTTGCCATTCAGGAGTCAAATCCGGGAACTGCGACAGTTATTCAGTATTCTGCACCAATCTTAATTATGGTGTTCTTTGTATTAGTGGAAAAAAGATTTCCAAAGAAAGAAGAAGTGCTTGTTCTGGCAGCTGTGATCGTAGGTATCTTTTTGCTTGCAACACATGGAAGTATAAAAAACTTAGTGATCACCAATGCAGCATTATTCTGGGGATTGTTATCCGCTTTTGCTTTTGCAGTTTATAACGTGCAGCCAAAGAAACTATTAGACGAATTTGGTACTTTAGAGACAACAGGATGGGGAATGTTTGTCGGTGGAGTTTTGGTGACTCCATTTACAAAAGTGTGGAGTGTCCCAGGACATTGGGATATCATGACGGTTGCAATGACAATTGGAGTTGTATTCTTAGGAACGATCGTGGCGTTTTCCTGTTATCTCCATGGGATTTCCATGTTAGGACCAGTTCAGGGAAGTATGCTTGGATGCGTGGAACCGCTGGTTGCAACGATTCTTTCCGCAACCGTGCTTGGACAGGCTTTTGGAATGATCGATGTTGTTGGAATCTTATGTATTGTTGGAGCAGTGACGGCATTGACGGTCGTGGATGCGTAATCAGACATTATGGATTTGCCTTTGAAGGTAAGAAAGTTTTGATCGGAGAATAGTAGATAAATCGCTGAGTTCATATGAATTATATGGATTCAGCGATTTTTTCATAGAATGATTATTTTATTGAAAAAAATAACCTGTAAATATATTGTGTTAAGTACAAAACAATGTTAAAATAAAAGTAACCTAAAAATAGAACATAAAAGAAAGGAGGAATACGAAAATGGAGGAATTAACCAGACTAGAAGAACGAATCATGCAATGCATTTGGGATTATCAAGGAGAAGTTCCTTTTCTTGATCTGATAGAGACAGTCAAAGAAAAGCTCAATAAAGATTATAAAAGAACAAGTATCCGCGGATATTTGTTTCGTTTAGAAGAGAAGGGATATATCAAAGTTACCAAGAAAGGAAGAAAAGCATATGTGCAGCCATTGATCAATGAAGAGTCATATGGGAAATATCAAGCTGAGGAAGTTTTAGATCGTTGGTTTGACGGATCTGCAAAACGATTAGTAAGTGCATTAGGAGAGAAACTGACAAAAGAAGACGGGGAAGAGTTAAGAGGGATCTTAGATGACTTTGATTTTGATGATAATCATAATAAAAATATTTAGCGGAATATTCTTATGTACACTGCTTGGAACGATCTTATATTTTTTTTGGAAAGCTACAGGACGTTTGATAGAACACAAGGGATATGTTGATATCAATTATCTGATATGGAAGATGGTATTATTGATGTTTGCCATACCGATCACATTGATCTATGCAAATGGATTTGAGAAGAGTACTTATGTATTTGAAGTTACAGGTCCGATCAAGTGGGTCATTGGAATTTTGATGATCATCTGGCTGGTTGGAACGATTATTTTTACGATCAGATTTTTAAAGAAATACAGAGCAATAAGGAAGGATATTTTAAATGCAGATTTGTGTGGCGAAGAAATTCAAAGTATGGTAAAAAGCATATCAAAAAAGTTAGGGGTTCATAAAGAAATTCAAGTAGTGATCTTAGAAAAAGCAGGCGGACCAATGTTATATGGGGGTTTGAAACCAAGAATCATTCTGCCAAGAATTTATGAACCACAACAGTTAAATATGATATTTACACATGAATTGATTCATTATAAACATCATGATCTCATTTGGAAACACTTGGCGAACATTATCTGTTGTATATACTGGTTTCAACCTGCGTTAAAGGATGTTTTTTATCAATTAGATCAATGGGGAGAAACATACTGTGACAGGACAGTATGTGAATATCTGCCAGATGTAAAGGGATATTTTTCTATGATCATAGATATTTCTATGGAAGAGATCAGATATGGAAGATATACAACAGCGGGGTTATATGAGAGTAAGGAAGTATTAAGGTTACGAATGGAACGAATGAAATCTTATCGACAACAAAGAAGGTTGCGAAGAGGAATTTCTGTAAGTGTCTTATTTGGAATGATCATACTCAGTGCAACTACGGTATTTGCTTCAGGGATAGGATTTGTAAAGGCATACGATAAGATTGCAGATGAAACAAGAGAGGAAATCAATGTTGGAACGGAAGGTGATATAAAAGATCAGAAAGCAAAGTATAGAATGTATGATAAAACCAGAATCAAAAAGTGCATGATAAAAAATGAAAGATTAAAAGAGAATGATGGAAAACCATTTACATGGAAGATCAAGCCGAAAGAAAGAATAGAAACAAAAGAGGGCTACTTAAAAAAAGGAACCTATGTTCAAGTATCTGCTATTATGGGATTTAAAGAAGAACATCCGGAAACACATATAGCAATTGGAATTGTGCATGAGAATGGAGAGGAAACTTATATAGCTAATGGGACACATCTTGGAAGCGATTTGGAAATAAAAAAAGATGGACGATATCGGGTGTTTCTAGAAAATCAGGGAAAGAAAAAGGCGGTAGTAGGCGGATATTATGTGGTTGTAACGGAAGAAGAGTAGAGGGGAGAATGTGATATATAAAATATTCAGGAGTAAAGTATTTGTATAAAGAGGGGTTAAAAAAGACAAAAGTTGCAACAACAGCAATTTCTCTAATGATATCAGCAGTACCTGGATGTGGATGGGGGCTTTCAGCAGTTTCCTTGGCATCATCCTATGGAGGATATTCAGCTTTAGAGAAGGCGGTTCATAAAGCTTATTATAAAAAGAAAGGAATAAAAGTATATTATAAAATTCATAAATCAGTAATGAGTATGAATAAAGTAAGATATGTTGTTGGTTAAGAGAAAGGAGCAAAAGGATGAAAAAAAATTGCGATTAAAAACATTTCGTAAAAATATAATTCAATTGTTAATATTTCTAGGAATTGTTACCTTTTTAAGTAGCTCACAAAAATAT
>ENA-OYYQ01000965-OYYQ01000965.1-human-gut-metagenome-genome-assembly--contig:-NODE-965-length-10591-cov-6.285118_pt1 | contig 10591 bp, 10 predicted proteins | sample MGYA00243252_ERZ653455 | MGnify/ENA primary metagenome ERZ653455 (study PRJEB26926, sample SAMN06164940) | human gut metagenome | biome: ENVO:00009003; feature: ENVO:2100002; material: ENVO:00002003...
GAGATGTCTTAGGGTCTCGTGGGCTCGGAGATGTGTATAAGAGACAGCTGCAACACGTTTCATCGCCTTTAAGAACGGTAAAAAGTCCACCTCCAGAGACGCTGCAAGCTTGATATCATCCTTTTCCTGCAGCACTTTGCCGAGGCGTCCGACTGCGGACGCCATCCTGCCTTTGTCAATTCTTTGTTCATCCCGGTTAATCAGATCCTCACAGTTATTAAACACTTCGATCTCCCAGTTGATTCCCTGAATCACCAGATTGAACAGCTCGTCCGTATCGGACTGCCGGTTGTGTCTGAGTTCTGCAATCAGTGTCTCCGTTCCGGGAATGATAGTTGCACTGTAGTTGTATAGCTCCTTTAGTAAATCCTGTTGTGCAGATGCCTTATCACTCATTCAAAACTTCCTCCTGTCTACGACTCACTATTTTTCGTCACAATCTCTGTCAGGGAAGACGCAAGCCCTGCAATACCGGAAATCTCACTCGGAATAATCAGCTTCGTTGCTTTTCCGTCTGCTGCCTTGGCAAATGCCTCAAGACTCTTCAATGTAAGAACCGCCTGATCTGGTGCAGCTTCATTCAGGAACTTGATACCATCTGCGTTTGCCTGCTGTACTTTCAGGATTGCTTCTGCCTCACCTTCGGCACGGCGGATGGTTGCTTCCTTTGTCGCCTCTGCACGCAGAATTGCGGACTGCTTTTCTGCCTCTGCGGAAAGAATCAAAGACTCCTTCTGTCCTTCTGCGCGAAGAATTGCGGACTTCTTCTCACCTTCTGCAATCAGGATCTGTTCACGTCTCTCACGCTCTGCCTTCATCTGTTTTTCCATCGCATCCTGAATAGCTGCCGGTGGAATGATATTCTTCAGCTCGACACGGTTGACCTTGATACCCCAAGGATCTGTCGCCTCGTCCAAAGTCGCACGCATCTTTGTATTGATCGTCTCTCTCGATGTCAGAGTCTGGTCAAGTTCCAGCTCACCAATGATATTTCGAAGCGTTGTTGCTGTCAGATTTTCAATCGCCATGATTGGCTTTTCCACACCATATGCAAACAACTTCGGATCTGTGATCTGGAAGAATACGACTGTATCAATCCGCATCGTAACATTATCTTTTGTGATTACCGGCTGTGGTGCAAAATCAACAACCTGCTCTTTCATAGAAATGCGGTGTGCTACCTTATCAATCAAAGGCGTCTTCAAATGCAGACCTGCTGACCATGTCGTATTGTATGTTCCCAGACGCTCAATGACATATGCATGTGCCTGTGGTACAACACGTATAGAACTGCAAATCACTACAACAACCAAAATTACAAGAAAAATACCTAATATCTGTGCTCCATTCATCTTTCTGCCTCCCTTTTTCAATCAACTCTTCTATACTATCCTATGCCTGTGTGCTCTTCGTCACGATGAGCTTCACGCCGTCGATGCTCTGCACGAGAACCTTCTCTCCCGCAGCAATCTTCGAATCATCTGCGGAACGTGCAGACCATTCCATGCCCGAAAGCTTCACAACACCCTGTGCCTCCAGATTGTTGATCTCCTGCTTGACGATTCCTTCTTTTCCAATCAGACTGTCTACATTCGTCTTCTCCACATTCTTCATCAGATGCTTCGCCGCAAATGGCCGGGTAAACACAAAAAGCAACGTCGACACAACCGCAAACACAAGAAGCTGCACCAACCAGTGTGCACCGGTCAGCGAGATCAGTCCTGCCACAAATGCACCGCCTGCGAACCATATGGACGTAAGTCCGAGTGTAATGATCTCAACCACGATCAGTATCACAGTTATAATCAGCCATATTGTTAAACCCATAGTAACCTCCTCCTGTTATTTTTCAGCAAAATACACATCTCCTATGTATTCCGCTCCGTCTTTTTTATTTTATCACACCGCGCATAAATCTTCCACAAAAAATAAAGAGAAATCCGTCAATTTTGCACAAATTTAACGGATTTCTCACATTGTTTTTTAATATGATGGTTTTCGACAGATTAATTCGACTGCATTGCACGCTTTGCACGCATACGAAGTGTTGGATCCAGAATCTTCTTACGGATACGGATGGACTTCGGTGTGATCTCCAGAAGCTCGTCAGTATCAATGAAATCCAGTGCCTGCTCCAGAGAAAGGATCTTTGGAGGTGTCAGCTTCAGCGCATCATCGGAACCGGATGCACGTGTATTCGTAAGCTGCTTCTTCTTGCAGACATTTACTTCGATATCCTCTGCCTTACCGCACTGTCCAACGACCATACCGCCGTAGACCTGCTCGCCCGGTCCGATAAAGAGTGTTCCACGCTCCTGTGCATTGAACAGACCGTAGGTGATGGCATCGCCTGCCTCGAATGCGATCAGGGAGCCCTGCTTACGGTACTGGATATCGCCCTTGTAAGGCGCATAGCTGTCAAATATAGCGTTCATAATACCGTTGCCCTTGGTGTCGGTCATGAACTCACCACGGTAGCCGATCAGACCGCGGGAAGGAATCATGAATTCCAGGCGGGTCGTGCCGCTGTGGCCGGGGGTCATGTTGACCAGTTCGCCCTTTCTCTGACCGAGCTTTTCGATAACGTTTCCGGCAAACTCTTCCGGAACATCGATATATACCTGCTCCATAGGCTCGAGCTTGTGACCCTTTTCATCATAATGGTACAGAACCTCAGCCTTGCTGACTGCAAACTCATAGCCCTCACGGCGCATGTTCTCGATCAGGACGGACAGATGCAGCTCACCACGGCCGGATACTTTTAAGCTGTCCGGGCTGTCGGTTTCTTCGACACGGAGAGAAACATCGGTATTTAACTCACGGAACAGTCTGTCGCGGATATGACGGGAAGTGACATATTTTCCTTCCTGACCGGCGAGAGGACTGTCGTTTACGATGAAATTCATGGAGATAGTCGGCTCAGAAATCTTCTGGAACGGAATAGCTACCGGATTTTCCGGAGAACAGATGGTATCTCCAATGTGAATGTCCGCAATACCGGAGATGGCTACGATGGAACCGATCTTTGCTTCACTGACATCTACTTTATTTAAACCATCGAACTCATACAGTTTGCTGATGCGGACTTTCTCAAGTTTGTCCGGATCGTGATGGTTGACAACGACTGCTTCCTGGTTGACTTTCAGGGAACCGTTGTCGACTTTACCGATACCGATACGGCCAACGTATTCGTTGTAATCGATGGTACTGATTAAAACCTGTGTGTTGGCATCCGGATCTCCGGTCGGGGCCGGGATATAGTTTACGATCGTCTCGAAAAGAGGAGTCATGTCCTTCTTTTCATCGTCGAGATTGTACATAGCGTATCCGTCTCTTGCGGAAGCGTAGATGAACGGACAGTCAAGCTGCTCGTCAGAAGCACCAAGATCCATAAGAAGTTCCAGAACTTCATCTACAACTTCGTCAGGACGAGCTTCCGGACGGTCAATCTTGTTGATACATACGATTACATGGAGATCAAGTTCAAGGGCTTTCTTAAGAACGAATTTAGTCTGAGGCATAGCACCTTCGAAAGCATCAACGAGAAGAATAACACCGTCTACCATTTTAAGTACACGTTCTACTTCGCCGCCGAAATCAGCATGTCCTGGTGTGTCGATGATATTAATCTTTGTATCTTTGTAATGAATAGCTGTATTCTTGGATAAAATAGTGATACCACGCTCACGCTCAATATCATTGGAGTCCATGACACGTTCCTGAACTTCCTGATTTTCGCGGAATACACCGCTCTGTTTCAGAAGCTGGTCAACCAGAGTTGTTTTACCATGGTCAACGTGGGCGATAATGGCTACGTTACGGACATCTTCACGTTTTGTTCTCATAAAATGATTTTCCTTTCCTCTTTAAGCTTTGAATGGGTAACTGTTCGGCACACTGGCGAACAGTCACCGGAATTGTTAATATTCATGTGTTATCAGCAGGATTATTTTGCTGCAAAAGCATTTTTCAAGCACGATATAATCTTGCAGATGAATTTGTTCCTATTATTATGTGTTTTTTTCTTCAATAAGTTACCCGAATTTTCAGTTTACCACATTTTCGCCAGATTACAAGGTGTTAAAATAATTTTTTTTATTTTTGCAGATTCTGGTTCTAAATGAGAATGCCTGTACATAACCTTATAAAGAACAATACAAGGTACAGAGGAGCATATGCGGGATCGCTGAAAAAGCAGAGACGATTTACGGTCTGCACTGCAGGCAGGGATTCTGACACAGGTGCTCTACAGGGAAGGAGAACCACATTATGGCAGATAAAATTATTGAAAACAATCAGGTATCTATGATGGGCAAAATTGCAGCAGGCTTTACATTCAGTCATCAGGTCTTTGGAGAAGGCTTCTATATGACTGAGCTGCTAGTAAAAAGGCTCAGTGATTCGGAAGACAGGATTCCGGTGATGGTTTCTGAACGGCTGGTGGATGTAACGCAGGATTATATCGGAGAATATGTGGAAATCCATGGACAGTTCCGCTCATATAACCGCCATGAGGAGAAGCACAACCGTCTCGTGCTTTCAGTATTCAGCAGAGAACTGAAGTTTGTGGAAGAAGAGGATGAAACAGTTCCGGTAAATCAGATTTTTCTGGACGGATATATCTGTAAGCCTCCGGTGTACCGTAAAACTCCTCTTGGAAGAGAAATTGCGGATGTGCTGCTGGCAGTAAATCGTCCGTATGGAAAATCAGATTACATACCATGCATCTGCTGGGGCAGAAATGCCCGCTATGCATCTGCGTTTGAAGTTGGCGGTCATGTCCTGATCTGGGGACGTATCCAGAGCAGAGAATATATGAAACGGATCGGGGAAAATGAGACAGAGAAGAGAGTTGCGTATGAAGTATCTGTAAGCAAGCTGGAATATATGGAATAATTCCATTGCCGCAGGCAATTTGGAATGAATTTTGGCCACGTTACTGTGAACGGAGTGGTTACTGTTCACTGGTGATATCCCGCGAGGTGTTTTTTGTGAGCGAAGGTCACAGAAAACCCGAGACATACCGCGCGAATTTATGCGATTAGCATAGATTCTGTGCATCGCGAAGCGTGTTGCTGAGAACGGAGTGAACAGTAACACGGAGTGAACAGTAACGATTACTGTAAACAGTAACACTTGCAATTCTTCATAAACTGCGGTAATATAAGCGTATTCAGATAACTATGGCAGCCTGCTGTTCCACGAAGCATTCCGGCGTGAATATGCCGGAAGCTCATCGCAGAAGTCGAAAACAGACTGCTGTTTATCATGTCTGTAATGACACAGAGAAGAAGGTACAATTTCAATAACGATAAGAGGAATTGTTTGTTATGGAAAAAGAATTTACAGAGGTTTACTGTGGCGGGGGAAAGGGAAAGACAACTCTGGCGATCGGTCAGTGTCTGAGAGCTTCCGCACAGGGTAAAAGCGTCATTATTATTCAGTTTCTGAAAGGAAGAGAGCGCAGGGAACTGGATTTTCTGGCGGAACTGGATAATCTGGATATTAAGATATTCCGTTTTGAGAAGCATGATGAAGGATATGAGGAACTGAATGAGCAGGAGAAGGCAGAGGAGAAAACCAATATTCTCAATGCTTTGAATTTTGCGCGCAAAGTGATCGCAACGCAGGAATGCGATTTTCTGCTCCTGGATGAGATTCTTGCACTTCCGGATTATGGGATCACTACTGCAGAGGCAATCGGTGATATCCTGAAGATGAAGGACGAGAGTATGCATATTTTGCTTACGGGACGGACGTTACCGGACAGCCTGCGTAAATATGCAGACAGCATAACTACACTGACAACAGAGATTGTATAAGGTGTATAAAACCTGATTATTGTTTATGAATGGACAGTAATCTGTATGGAAATTACAGAAGAATAAAGGAGGAAGGCAAATGGCAATTTTTAAAGGTGCAGGTGTTGCAATCGTAACCCCTATGTATGAAGATGGCAAGGTTAATTATGATAAACTGGAGGAACTTCTGGAGTATCAGATTGCAAACAGTACAGATGCGATCATTATCTGCGGAACAACAGGAGAATCATCAACGATGACGCATGGAGAGCATCTTAAGACAATTAAGTTTGCAATCGACAAGGTAAACAAACGTGTTCCGGTTATCGCAGGTACAGGTTCCAACTGTACGGAAACTGCAATTATGATGTCAAAGGAGGCTGCTTCTTACGGTGCAGATGCACTTCTTATAGTGACTCCATATTATAACAAGGCGACTCAGAAAGGACTGATCGCTCATTATACAGCTATTGCAGAGGCAGTTCCGGAAACACCGATCATTATGTACAATGTTCCGAGCCGTACAGGATGTAACATCCAGCCTGCAACAGCAGTAGCTCTGGCTAAAAATGTTAAGAATATTGTTGGTATCAAAGCAGCAAGCGGAGATCTTTCACAGATTGCAACCATGATGTCCATGGCTGATGGCTGCATTGAACTCTACTCCGGAAATGATGATCAGGTACTTCCGATCCTTTCACTTGGCGGACTTGGAGTAATTTCCGTACTTTCTAATGTAGCTCCTAAGGAAACACATGATATGGTTATGAAATTCCTTGAAGGAGATACAAAGGGTGCAGCAGAAATCCAGTTAAAGGCAATCCCGTTAATTCATGCACTGTTCAGTGAAGTAAACCCGATTCCGGTGAAAGCAGCTCTGAATCTGATGGGTAAAGAAGTGGGACCACTTCGTATGCCATTATCCGAGATGGAAGATGCAAACAAGGCAAAACTTGCTGAAGAACTGAAGAATTTCGGAATTAAACTTGCATAAATATAACCGCAGGATTGTTCGGAAAATCAACTTGCCGATATACTGGAATTGAGAGGAATAGACAAATGGTAAAGATTATTATGCATGGCTGTAACGGTCACATGGGTCAGGTAATCTCCGGACTTGTGGAGAAGGATCCGGATGCTGAGATCGTAGCAGGTATCGATGTGGCAGATCAGGGAAAGAACAGCTACCCTGTATATACAAATATGGAAGAATGTCAGGTAGAGGCAGATGCCCTTATCGACTTCTCTTCTGCAAAAGCAACAGATGCACTTCTTGCTTACTGTGAGAAACGCAAACTCCCGGTTGTATTATGTACAACCGGTTTAAGCGAGGAGCAGCTCGCAAAGGTGGAAGAGACATCTAAGAATGTCGCAGTTCTGAAATCTGCAAATATGTCTCTTGGAATCAATACTCTGATGAAACTGCTTCAGGATGCGGCAAAGGTTCTGGCAACAGCAGGATTTGACATGGAGATTGTTGAGAAGCATCACAGACTGAAACTGGATGCACCAAGCGGAACAGCACTTGCACTGGCTGACAGCATTAATGAGGCAATGGATAACCAATATCATTATATCTATGACCGCAGCCAGAGACGTGAGATGCGGGATGATAAGGAAATCGGTATCTCAGCAGTCCGCGGTGGAACAATCGTAGGAGAACACGAAGTGATCTTCGCAGGTCCGGATGAAGTGATTGAATTTAAGCATACTGCATATTCCAAAGCTGTATTTGGAAAGGGTGCTGTTGAAGCTGCGAAATTCCTTGCAGGCAAACCGGCAGGAAGATATGATATGAGCGATGTTATCAGTGCAAAATAATCAGGAATGCAGTAAAAATTGATAACTGGTAATTTTCAGTATCTTCATAGCAGTGAAATAAAATATATAAAAGGAAAGTGTATCTGATGTTTCAGAACACTTTCCTTTTTTGTAATATTGGCCTGTATGCTGCTATAATAATTCTGATCAATGATTATATGCGTAAGTCAGCAATGTTCTGGAATCCTGCCAGCGGACAGAAGATGAATCTGCACCCAGGACAACGGAAATATAGGTGTTTCCCCTTGCGGAATAAGAAAGTCCGACAAAACAATAGCCTGCTTTGTTGGTATAGCCTGTTTTCATACCCTGAACTCCTGGAACATTGCCGAGCAGGGCGTTGGTGGTGCCGATAGAATAGCTTCTGCCGGTGTTGAGATTAGAGAAAGAATAATAGCCGGTGCTCACCAGTTTGCGGAACATAGGCTTTTTGATCGCATACTGGGCAATTTTTGCCAGGTCAGAAGCTGTTGTGTAATGGTTATACCCTGCATCCAGACCATTTGGGGTTGCGAAATGTGTATTCGTACATCCGATCTCTGCTGCTTTTTTATTCATTAATTTAACAAACTTTGCAGTGGAACCGCTGACGTGTTCGGCAATGGCAACTGCGGTGTCGTTGTGGGAGGGAAGCATCAGGGAATAAAGCAGATCTTTCAGATAAAATATTTCTCCTGCATTTGCATAAAGCTTGCTGGGTTCAATAGATGCTGCGTAAGGGGAGAACTTTACTTTTTCGTTTAATTTGCAGTTTTCAAGTGCAAGGATACAGGTCATAATCTTGGTTGTGCTGGCGTTGGCATGAGCAACATTTTCATTTTTGCCATAAATAATCTGACCGGTATCTGCATTCATGAGAAGTGCACAGTCAGAGGAAAGGGAATAATTTAATCCGGTGTGGGTGACAGTACCATTCTGGTTAAAGTAATAGTAAGTTCCCTTGATCTTGTGTTTTCCTGTAACTGCTTTTCCGTCTTTGCCAAAATAGTATTTCTTTCCGGATTTGTCAGTGTACCATCCGGTAACCATGGTACCGTCTTTACCGACATAGTAATAATTTCCTTTATATTTGATAAGAGAATTCTTTATCAGATATCCCTGAAATCTGGTTCCGAAATAATAATTTTTGCCTTTGATCGTATGCCAGCTGCACCAGCGGTGTCCGAGTTTGTTAAAATAATAGGTCTTTTTGTCAATTTTCAGAAATACATTTTTGGCGATGGTTTTATCATCATAGCGGTAAATCCAGTAATCGCCGTCTTTTACAAATTTTCCCGATGCTGCGATATCAGGTTTCTGAAGTGTGGATGCATAGATAGTAGAAACACTGCAGGTAAACAGCAGGAAAAGTGCAGCCAGAAATATGAAAACAGAGCTGCGAAGTGAATGGTTCCTTTTTCTTTTCATGATAACCTCCTGTAAATATGAGTTATAGATATTCCGTAAAATACTGCAGTCAATCCATCTCATTAATGAGTGAAATCCTGCTATGGCAATGCGCTAGTGTACCGACAAGTTGATTCTTGAAACAATCTTGCAGGATAAATTTTCTTATTTCAAGGCGGAGGAAGGAGGCGTAGCGGTGGCTACGGCGACCGACGACAACGCGGAAATAAGAAATTTAGACGCAAGATTGTTCGAGAAATCAACTTGTCGGTACGCTAGATTGTAGGAGTATATATGTACGGAGTAATCTGTTTTGTGTTATTTAAATCATAGCATGAAAAGTAAATTTTTTCCAGAATAGTATTGAGTTTTTGGTACATATTAAAAACATAATATAAAAACATGAAAAGACGGAGAGGTTCTGCTGCATGGACCGGCAGAATGCTTTCCGGGAACAGGAGATGAATATGGGAATAAAGGTAAAAAAGATTCTGACAGGTACAGCACTTATTATGTCACTGTGCATGTTCACGGCATGTGGAAATGCAAATAAAGCAGCTGATGAGGCAGACACAAACGAAGAAAATATGACGGATAATAATGCTGCAAACGATGATAACATGGAAAATAACGCAGGAGAAAAAAATAGCACATCAGGAAACAATACGGCAGATAAAAATGTAAATAATGGTGGAACCGTCACAGACAATGGAACTGCCGCAGAGGATGAAGCTGCAGAAAATGAGACAAAACAGAATAGCAATGCAACAGATAACACTGCAGATAATACCAGAATTGATGAAAACAACAACGGTGACGGCACTGTATCCGGTGAACTGGGAAATAGCGTCAAAGATCTGGGCGAAGGGGTAGGTAATGCTGTAGAAGATGTGGGTGATGCTGTTGGCAATGCGGCAGAAGGAAGATAGACATCAGGAATAATTTATGGTATTATCGTGTTAAATCGGTAAAATTTAAATAGTGTATTCCCGAAGTTTTTATTGCATTTGTTTTTGCATCTAACTATAGCAATCATTGTAAATAATGCATATTGATTCAGCTCATCAGAGCGTGAAATCCGTTACTGTGAACGTCTTCCTTGTCTTTCGCACTCTGCTGAACTGTCTCAAATGCATTAACTTAAGAGGCTTGCTATAAGTACAAAAAGATTCTGAGAGTACATATAACGGATATGGAGGTACGGATTTTATGAAATTTCGCCCATGTATTGATATACATAATGGAAAAGTAAAGCAGATTGTAGGTGGGAGTCTTACGGACGTACAGGATCAGGCAAGTGAGAATTTTGTATCTGAGCAGGATGCATCTTTCTATGCAGAATTATATAAAAAGGCAGGGATAAAAGGAGGACATGTAATTCTGTTAAATGGTCATGATTCCCCATACTATGAATCAACAAAAGAACAGGCGATTCTTGCATTACATACTTATCCGGGAGGATTACAGATCGGCGGAGGAGTGAACCCGGAAAATGCAGGGGAATATCTTAGTGCCTGTCTCTTATACCCATCTCCGAGCCCCCGAGACCCTAAGACATCTCGTATGCCGTCTTCTGCTTGAAA
>ENA-OYYQ01000989-OYYQ01000989.1-human-gut-metagenome-genome-assembly--contig:-NODE-989-length-10408-cov-7.602531_pt1 | contig 10408 bp, 5 predicted proteins | sample MGYA00243252_ERZ653455 | MGnify/ENA primary metagenome ERZ653455 (study PRJEB26926, sample SAMN06164940) | human gut metagenome | biome: ENVO:00009003; feature: ENVO:2100002; material: ENVO:00002003...
GCCTTATCGTCGGCAGCGTCAGATGTGTATAAGAGACAGTAATAAAATCACATTATGGTCAAAAATATTAAATCGTGCTTGCAGATATGCAAAATAGCCAAAAATATTACCCAAAGTTTGGCTGTATTGCCTCTACAAATATGCAATAAAATATTATATACTTGTATACAAGTAAAAAAGAAGAACAAATTCAAAAAATTGCGTTTCATAATTAGTTGGCAGATATATTGGACTGTCCTATGCAGTTCTGTTTAATTGTACTTTGACTGCCAAAACAAAGTAATCGGCAATGAAGGAGAAGAAAAAATTATGAAATTAAGTAAAAAGCTTTGCATAACCGCAAAGAAAAGCTTTTCTCTTGTGCTTGCACTTACCCTCATGCTTTCGATATGTGCCGTGTCGGGTATGTCGCTTAATGTGTTTGCGGCAACATCTTTGGATCAGAAGATTTACATTAACCTGAACAAGAATAAGGAATGGAATGGTTTTTCTTCTGTTACATGTCGTTTTGCTCAGGATGACGGCACGGTTCTTAAAACAGAAAAGGTAAGCAAAGATCCTTCGTCGGGAGTTTTTGAAGCCACTGCACCATCCGGTGCAACAAAAATTGAGCTTTCTTCCGGGGTTAATTTTACTCTTCCCGAAAAGACTGTTGCAAGCGATTCCCGTCGTATCTATCTTTATAACAGCAATAATACCTATAATGAAGCTTATGCATATTCTTGGGTAAACGATACTGACTTCAACGCAGAGTGGCCGGGTGCTGCAATGACTAAGACATCTTCAGACAGCGATTACTACTATGTAGATGTTAAGTCATCCCATAAAAATGTAATCTTCAGCAACAAGGGCGAAACACAAACAAGCGACCTCGGTATTAATGACTCATACAGTGCTGATAATGCTCTTTATGATGCTTCAAAAAGTCAGTGGACTAACCCGTTCATCAAGACCATCGACATTTCGGGTGCTACGGGTGACACGGAATTTTATCTTACAACTGACGGCTCGTTCAAAGAAAGTAAATACCTTTCTGTTCAAGCTCCCGACAAACAGTCGAAAGCAGAATATAAAACAGTTTATGTTTCAAACGATGACTGGAAGTCGCTTACAAAGGTTTATGCAACTTTTGACTACAACGATGCCTATGAAGGAACAGTTGAGCTTACAAAAGACACCAAAGACACCAAGGTAAGCGGTTCTGTGGTGTTCAAAGGTAAAATTCCGGCGGGTGCGCTTTTAAGATTCCATCCGAACGAACATAACCTCAACGGTGCATCTTCTGCAACATCATATCCGACAGATTCGGGATATGATGGTTCGGGCTACAGCGATAACACGGCTACATATGTTAAGACAGCCAGAGGCGAAGGCTGGACAAAATTCTCGGAAATAGACAATGTAAACTATGGTGCTGTCGTTGAAAATTCATTCTCAAGTAATCCTGACATCGTAGGCGTTGACGCAACATACTTTGACTACTGGTCGGATATGGAGCAGGCGAACGGGTATCTTCAGTGTCAGGGTAACGACAATATGTATGACTATTGGTATCAGTTTGATAACTTCAACAACTACATAAGCAAGATTGCTTTACCACATAAATCGGACTGGAAGTATCCTCTCTACTTCGGTAATATGTATAAGGGTGGAGAACACTACGAAACATTTAAGACCCACGCAGGAGGACTTACAAACATCAACGATTATAATGATAACTATTACTATGCAGTAAACAACGCCAACGGTATGGCATGGGGCGACGGTAATTATAACCAGTCCTTACAGGGTCTTATGTACAACAGGCTTGACAGTAAGGGCAATCTTCAGGTTGCAAATGGTGTCAAGGCTCCTTACTTTGATGCTGAGGCACTTTCAACCGCTACATATAATGATAAAAGAGTTGCCAATGTTTATAAGTCATCTTTCCCGTTCCGTGCAACTACTGACGGTGATGGTGTTACTACTTATGAATTCACTTCAAAAAATGCAACCGATAACATCTACTTTACATGGGACGGCCTTACACCTACAAAAATTAACTACGGTGCGGGCGAACAATTTGGTGTACATGATGATTTGGGAAAATTCGGCGGTACAGAAAACGGTTATGGTGTTTTCCCATTCAACAATACTCAGAATACATCAACGGGCAAGGGTACTAACGATAACCTTGACTATGGTTTCGGTATCAGACTTGATATAGACTTCAGAGTTCCGAAGAAAGGTTTACTTGCAGACGACAAACCTGCAACCTTTAACTTCAGCGGTGACGATGACCTTTGGGTTTATATCGGTGAAGATCCAACAGGTGCTAACGCAGAGCTTGCTCTCGACCTCGGCGGTGACCATAAAGAGGCAAAAGGTTCAATTAACTTTAATACAATGAAAGCAACAGCTGACGATGTATTTGCCGACTACTCATCTTCATCATCGTCGACAACAGTTACAGTTCCGAGTGATGAGTTTTGGGTTAAGACAAATAATAAATACTTCTGTCTGAATGTTTGGGAGGATACAAGTGTTGGTGTAGATAATAATGGTAAACGTTATGTAGAACCTTATGACAAATCAGACGGTTTTTACAAATTCAAAAAGGCAGACCTTGGCAAAAATACAAAAGCTAACTTCTGTAAGTGGCAGAATATAACTGACGGCAATCTTACACCAGATGCCCCCCTTACGCTTTCAGACCTTTACGGTGGAATGTGGAACGATAACGGCACTCCGTATACCGGAGACGCTGTGTTACATCATACAAATCTTGGCATCGTTACAAAGACAATCAACAATGGTGTTCAGCTTGATCCTAACAAGACATACCATATGGTAGTATTCTATATGGAGCGTGGTGAGGCTGAGTCTAACTTCTCAGTAAATTTCACAATGACACCTGCTAACAATGACCTCAAGGTTACAAAGGCACTTGATACAGGCGATGTTGTTTCTGAAATTTCAGATGACCTCAAAGCTAATGAAGCTTTTGATTATACAATCAAAGAGAACGATAAAGATACCTCCGGTAAAGGCTACAAGCTTACAAAATCAGACGAAAGCACAAGCAGTGAAACTCTTTCAAACAGCGGTTTCACACTTAAAGATAATTATATAGCTGACTTTGACAACTCATTCAAGACCGGCAATAAAATGAAGGTTAACGAGTCAACAAACAGCAGTAAGCTTAAATACACAACAAACTGGGAACTCGTTAACAACAGAGACGGTTCACCAATCAGTAGCGGTTCAGCTACGGACTCGGCATTCAATCTTGCGGATCCCGCTGATAAAAAGGCTTATGCACAGCTCCAGCTCAACTATACCAACAGTATAGTGACAGCACCTCTTGAAATTTCAAAGAATGTTGTTGGTGAAGACGGTAAAACCGATTACGATACAGATCAGCAGTTTACATTTGCGATTGCTCTCGACTTTGACGGCAATGGTTCAACCTATGATTACAAGACCTATCCTCTTGAGTATCAGCTCAAAGAGAAGGGCGCAAGTGATTATTCAAGCACAGCTTACCGTACACCCTTGGACGGTTCGTTCACAATCAAAAAGGGCGAAAGCATTAAGCTTCTCAATATTCCTGTAGGTGCAACCTATAAGATTACAGAGAAAAATGTTATAGGTTATGTTCCCTACAAAGTAGGCGATCAGAACTTCAACGGTATATTTGTCGGTACTCTCGCCGAAGCAGGAAATGCGCTTAACTTTATCAATAAGGTTAATCCTACAAACATTGCCATTTCGGTAAATAAAACTCTTGACGGTCAGGCTTACAGCGGCAGCAAGTTCGTCTATACATTGACAGGTCTTGAATCAATGGATACAACAAAACCTGATGCCGACGGCAAACCTATCAAGACAAACAGCGCAAAAACAATTTCCACGAATTTGGAAACACCTGACAAAAACGGTAAGGTTGAATTCAAAAACCTCAAATTAGTCACTGCGGGTGTTTACAGATTTAAGATTACCGAGGCTCTTGCCGAAGGTGCAAATGCATCCGATTATAAAATGGATACAAACACCTGGCTTGCCGAGATTGAATTGCTTGAAAGCGGTGAAGTAACGGCGGCTAAGTACATTAAGGTTAAGAGCTCAGATATTGAAGGCAAAACCGATGCTCAGCTTGCAACTTACTTCAACAATTCTTCTCCTGTTGAAAAAGCCGTGTTTGAAAATGAAACCACACACGGAAGTGCAACAGTAAACAAGAAGAATCAGACAGGCGGTAATGTAAGTGATACGGAATTTGCTGTGATGAAGGTATCCGAGGAGGGTATCTTTACTGCAGATGATATCAATACAATCATTAAAGATGCCTCAATGAAAACTCATATGACTTCTAAAAAGACAGACAGCAACGGTCAGGCTGTGTTTGACAATCTGACAATCTTCAAGGACGGTCAGGGTGAGTTCACAAAAACAAACGGTAATGTTGTATGGAGCGACAGTTCCGACAATTATATATCAGGTACTTCAACATATCAGACATACTGTCTGTTTGAGTACAAACCGTCAGAGGGTTACACCCCGAACTACACACTTTCCTACTTCACACTTCCTGTTGAGGGTAAGTACGATGTTACATATGATTATGTTGACGGCGCAATTACAATGCCACAGGCGAGCGGTGAAGGTATGAACGGCTATGTTGTTCTCGGTTTGTCGGTTGCAGGTCTTGCGGTGACAATGTTCACGGGCTACGCAATCTATTACGGAAAAGTTCGTAAAAAACGCAGAGCAAGACGCAGAAAGTAACCCGATATGATTTAAATTGTTAGAACAGGTGATTTTTTAATCATATGTTTCTTTCATAGAAAACCTCTTTGACTGCTACGGACACCGTTGTTAGCCGGTGTCTGCCATGCAGCCACCCCAACCCGTTTAACCATTCGGTTAGAATAGAATTACATATATTAAATCAATCACAAAGGAGAAAGTAAAAATGAAAACTACAAAGAAAATCTTTGCAGCTGTTCTTGCAGTAATGATGATTGCTCTCATGATCCCATTCTCAGCAAGCGCAGCAACAGACGATGCTTATAACGCATTTATTAAGGGCAAAAACGGCTTTACAGTAAATGTTTATAAGGTAGCAACAATCAACACAACAACAGGCGAATATACTGACATTAAGGGTGGCGTCGATGTTGAAACAGCTCTTAAAACTTGGAAGAGTGCAACGGGCAATGACAGTGTGGCTCTTCTCGCTGCTTGTGAAAGTGCAACATTTGCAGATACAGACAGCAAGGGTAACCATACATTTGCTTCTGACGAAGATGTTTACAACTTCGGTACAAATGAAGCAGGTGTTTACTATGTTAAGGTAACAGGTCAGCCTGCTGAAACAAGCGTAAAGAAAAAGGGCGGCGCTCTCTTTGCTCTTCCTGAGGGCACAAAGAAAACTCAGGGTTCAGAAGAAGCTCCAATCGAACTCAAGATTAACACAGGTGAAGTTACAGTTTCTAAGGAAATCGTTGGTGGCGACATCGATGCTACGCACACAACTGCTTCTGCAGGCGACACCGTAACATTTAAGCTCACAGCTTCAGTTACAGGTTCTAAGGAAGTTCCGCTTACTGAATACACAATCCACGATAACCTTTCAGATAGTTTTAGAGATCCAGCTGTAACAGAAGTTATGGTTGGCAGCACTAAGCTTCAAGAAGGTACAGATTATACTGTAGATAAAACAAATCTGTCAGATATTCAGATTTCTCTTTCAGAGTCTTATCTTAAAGCTGCTAAGGAAGGCACAAACGACTTCTATGCAAGTTCAGATGTTACTGTAACACTTACAGCAGTTCTTAAGGACACAGCTGTTTCAGGCAACACTGCAACAGACAACAGCAACAGCGACAGCCTTACATACACAAACACATACGGTCAGACTTCAAAGCCGGGCGATGATACAGTATATGTTTACACATTCGACCTTCCTGTATTCAAGTATGATGGCACAACAACTGACAAGACGGGTCTTGGCAATGCAACATTCGTACTCAAGAAAGCAGATGGTACAGAGGTTGCTACTAAAGTAACAAGCGTAGAAGAAGGTAGCAAAGGTAAAGTTACATTTGAAAAGCTTGCTGCAGGTACATACACAGTTCAGGAGACAAAAGCACCATCAGGATACAACCTTAACTCTTCTGAGTACACAGTTGTTATTAGCACAACAGGTGTTATTACAGTTTCAGTTGACGGTAATTCAAGCGAAGTAAATCAGGTAGAAGTTCCTGATTATCCTGTAACAGTTCCTTCAACAGGTGGTATGGGTACAATGATGTTCTATGTTGGCGGTGCAGCACTTATCGCTTGCGCAGGCGTTCTCCTCTTTGTTCTTAAGAGAAAGAAAGCAGCTAAATAATTGATTGAATATCTTTTATCTTAAAATCTGTAATATATGTAATTTTCAGGGGATGCGGCAACGCATCCCCATTCTATTTACACAAGAGCCGTATATGCGGATAATATCTGTCCATACGGCGGCTCGCCGTGTATTGCCCTGCACGGCAAAATGTAGTATAATAACAACGGAACAAAAACACGCAGAAAAGGAAAATTTTATGAAACGAAAGCTGTCAATTTTACTAATAGTTTTAATATTCGTTGCAGGAATCGGCATAATGAGCTATCCGCTTGTCAGTTCCGCAATTAATAACTATGTCAGTCGAAGCATGGTTAAGGAGTACACCGACAGGGTTGCTCAGATGCCGAGTGAGAAAACTCAAAAAATGTTTGAAGAGGCTGCTAAGTACAATAACAGCCTTTCAAATAATATGATAATTACCGACCCGTTCGACGAAAAGGCTTTTCAGAAAATCGGTGCAAATTATGAGAAAACTCTCAATATTGACGATAACGGCCTTATCGGCTATATTGATGTGCCGAAAATCAATGTTTATCTGCCGATTTATCACGGCACAAGCGAAGAGGTTCTTTCCAAAGGTGCAGGACATCTTCAAAATACTTCCCTGCCTGTCGGCGGTGCAAGCACACATTCCGTAATTTCTGCCCATTCGGGTTATCCGGGCGAAACATTTTTCGATTACCTCACCGATATGAAGGTCGGCGATGAATTCTATGTTCATATCCTCGACAGAACGCTGAAATATGAGGTTGATCAAATCGAAGTTGTTCTCCCCTCGGAAATCAATTCCTTGCGGATTGTTGACGGCGAAGACCTTGTAACGCTCCTCACCTGTACCCCATACGGCATTAATACTCACAGACTTCTCGTGCGTGGCAAGCGTGTCGATTATGACGATACAAAGTATATTGAAACGGGCGAGTCGCTTGCAAAATTTGACAACGGTTACATATTCTTTCTCGGTTACAAAATCCCTTATGCAGTTGCAATCGGCATAATTGTCGGCTTTGTTGCACTTGTTGTGTTTGTGGTTGTATTTCTGCTCAAGCGTAAAAAGAAGAAGTCAAACGATGCAAAACGGCTGAGAGATGACTCGGCTGACGAAAATCAGAATGATTCGGGCGGTGATTCCGATGATTAAAAAAATACTTACGGGTGTGGCAATAGCAATGCTCGTTGTCGGAATAGGTCTTGTCGCATTCCCCCCTATATCAAATTTTATCGGAACACAGATTTCAAACGGTGAGGCTGACGGCTTTGATACCCGTGTTGAAGAAGCTGAGGACGGCTCTTTTGAACAGGCGGTCAAGGACGGCAAGGTTGACGAAGAGGGCTACAAAATTGACAGGGAGGGCAAGCGTACCTCCAAACAGCCCGTTGTTTTCAAGGCTGACCTCGACAGACTTTTCAATGACAGCGTTGCCTACAACAAAAAACTTGAAACAAACCAGTATGAAATGCTCCGCAACGATACCTATTCACAGGCTGCCGTCAATCTTGAAGATTACGGCATAACCGACGGCATTTACGGTTATGTTACCGCCGAAACAATAAATATGCGTTTGCCGATTTACCTCGGTGCGAACAGCTCAAATATGAGCTACGGTGCGGCACATATGAGTGCAACCTCATTGCCGATCGGCGGTAAGAATACAAACGCAGTCCTTGCAGGTCACACGGGATACATCGGTCGAATATTCTTTGATAATCTCCGCAATCTCAAAATCGGTGACAGGGTTTCAATCACAAATTATTGGGATACACTCAATTACAAGGTCGTTGAAACCAAAGTCAATAAGCCGAGCGAATCAGGCGACTGCTATTTGCAGAAGGACAGAGATTTGCTCACGATGTTTACCTGCATAAGTGACGGCAACGGCGGTTTTGACCGTTACTATGTAATATGTGAGCGTGTGTCATAATTTACAGCAGACTGCATCACGGTGCAGTCTGTTTTTTTGTTTAAAGACCAATTGTTTAAAACAGAAATGACCGAGTATTTTGTCTGTCATTTGTAATAGTTAATATTTGGAAAATACGCATATATTGCCGTAAATGCCAATTTTATTTCAAAATTATTGACATAAGAAAAATAGATTGATAAACTTAAACAAGTATGAACAAATTTGCGGATAAAATTACAAACACGGAGGATAACAATGAAAAATATAATTAAAAAAATATCTGCAATCGCAATGTGCGGTGTGCTTACCGTCGGTTCGGTTCTTATGACAGGTGCGGTAAGCGAGTATGAAGATCGCAAGGACTTTGAAGTTACAGGTACAACGCAGAAAATCTCAAACAATCAGCTTTTTGTGTCAACAACGGGATACACTGAAAATACCGATAAAAATTTCGGTGCAAAGTTCCAAACAACCGAAGAAAAGGATTACGATATATGGTTTAAGGATTGTATCAATGCACCGAAATTTGTAAATCTTCCAAAGGGCGAAAAATTTGTAAAATATATGATGACGCAGGGGCACGGTTATTTTGGTAATGTTCAGACATTCTATCAGTTTGACAAAACAGGCGGTGAATATGTCAAGGTGAAAATTAAGCTTTCCGATTTTTCCCGTCTGTTCAATGAAAACGGAACAATGACTTCTGAGCTCAGCGACGGTTCTTACAAGGATTTTGATTTTACATACGAGGATTTCGGAACTGACAGCATCGGTGTTAATTGTTATGCGGAATCCGGCGCATATGCGACAAGCGGAGGTGCGGTAACATCCTTTGCTCCCGATAAGGACGGCTATGCTGAAATATATGTTTCAAGACAGCTTGGCGTAGATACAAAAGTAATGTCATACCGCTATTGCAGACTTAAAGACGGAGCTCATTGTGATTACGGAATAATCGGAGATACTCTGGTCGGTTTAACTTGCGGTGATACGGATTTAAACGGATACATTTCTGTTACTGATGCAACGCTTGTTCAGAAATATGTTGTAGGTATTGAGGACTTTGACAAGCTTCAGCTTTTTAACAGCGATGTAAACGATGACGGTGAAATCAGTGTTGTTGACGCAACCTTGATTCAGAAGTATATTGTAGGTTTGGATAGCTAAACAACATAAATAGGTGTAAACAATGAAAAATATAATTAAAAAAATAACTGCAATCGCAATGTGCGGTGTGCTTACCGTCGGTTCGGTTCTTATGACAGGTGCGGTAAGCGAGTATGAAGATCGCAAGGACTTTGAAGTTACAGGTACAACGCAGAAAATCTCAAACAATCAGCTTTTTGTTACAACAACGGGATATACCGAAAATACGGCAAAGAATTTCGGGGCAATGTTCATATCAACGGATTATCAAAAGTACAGCGTGATGTTTAAGGACTGTATTGATGCACCGAAGTTTGTAAATCTCCCGAAAAATCAGGAATTTACTCGCCATATGATAACAGCGGATAATCGTTATTTTGGTGATACGGGTATGAAATTCAATTATGATTCAACAGGCGGAGAATATGTTAAGATAAGGATTAAACTCTCCGACTATTTTCCTTATGGCTTTAATGATGATGGCACAATGACCGGAAAACTCAGCGATGGCACATACAAGAATTTTGACTTTACATATGAGGATTTCGGTACAGACAGCAGCGGCAAACCTTGCTATGCAACCTCGGGCGCATATTTTGTCAGCGGAGGTGCGGTAACATCTTTTGTCCCCGATAAGAACGGCTATGCGGAGTTTTATATTTCAAGACAGCTTGGCGAGGATACGGGCCTTATAGCTTATAAATATTGCAGACTTAAAAACGGCGCAGAGTGTAAAACAACGATTGGTGGCAAATTGAACTGCCTGACTTGCGGTGATGCATATCCAGACGGAAACATTACGGTTGGAGATGCAACATCTGTTCAGAAATATGTTGTAGGTATTGTAAAATTCGGCAAGACTCAGCTTTTTAACAGCGATGTAAACCATGACGGTGAAATCAGTGTTGTTGACGCAACCTTGATTCAGAAGTATATCGTTGGGTCTGTCTCTTATACACATCTCCGAGCCCACGAGACC